>Ga0326758_100403_pt1 | contig 9957 bp, 9 predicted proteins | sample GCRJH_S_FD_207221 | JGI IMG/M metagenome (GOLD analysis project Ga0326758, IMG submission 207221) | Hot spring sediment microbial communities from Geyser Creek Basin, Yellowstone National Park, WY, United States - GCR.JH_S | ecosystem: Environmental > Aquatic > Thermal springs > Near-boiling (>90C)... | reverse complement strand
CCACGTTGTGTGCCGCCAGCGCCTTGGCCGCCTGGAGGGCCCGCATGGTCATCAGGCCGGAGGAGATGAAGACGACGTCGTTGCCGCCGCGCAGGACCTTGGCCTTGCCGAGTTCGAAAGTGTAGTCGTACTCATCCAGGACCGTGGGCACGTTGCCGCGCAGCAGGCGCAGGTAGGTGGGTCCCTCGGAAGCGGCCAGCTGCGGCACGGCCTGCTCGATGTCCACCGAATCGCACGGGTCAACGATGGTCAGGTTGGGCATGCCGCGGAAGATCGCCATGTCCTCGGTGGCCTGGTGGCTGGGGCCGTAACCGGTGGTCAAGCCCGGCAGGCCGCCCACGATATTGACGTTCAGGTTCGGTTCCGCAGCGTCCAGGCAGAGGAAGTCGTAGGCGCGGCGGGCGGCGAACACCGAATAGGTGGAGGCGAACGGCACCAGGCCGGACTCGGCCAGGCCCGCGGCGGCGCCGAAGAGCAGCTGCTCGGCCATGCCCATCTGGAAGAACCGCTCCGGGAAGGCCTTGGCGAAGATGTGCATGTCCGTGTACTTGCCCAGGTCCGCGGTCAGGCCAACGATCCTGTCGTTCTCCTGCGCGGCCTTGACCAGTGCGTGCCCGAACGGTGCGGAGGAGGTCTTCTGGCCGGGATCGGCGAACGATGCGATCATCGCCGAGGTCTTCAGCTTCGGCTTCACGGCGGCCGTGGTGTTTGGGGCCTCGGTGGTGGTGCTCATGCTGAAGCCTTTCCTTCGTAGCCGGCAGTGAGTTGCTCGCGGCAGATCTGCCATTCGTTTTCTTCGATGCGCATGAAGTGCGCCTTTTCGCGGTTTTCCAGCAGTGGAACACCGCGGCCCACCTTGGTGTCGCACAGGATGACGGAGGGACGTCCGACGGCGGCGGCCTGGGCGGCTGCGTTGTCGAACGCTGCGAGCAGGGCGGCGACGTCGTTCCCGTCCACGCGCTGGGTGTACCAACCGAACGATTCCCACTTTTCGGTGACCGGTTCGGTGCGGAGCACCGTGTCGGTCTTGCCGTCGGCCTGCAGGGCGTTGATGTCCACCATGGCGGTGAGGTTGCCCAGCTGGTGGTGGTGCGCGCCCATGGCGGCTTCCCAGGTGGAGCCCTCGTCCAGTTCCCCGTCGGAGAGGAAGTTGAACACCCGGGCGTTCGAGCCCTGGTAGCGCAGTCCCAGTGCCATTCCGACGGCGATGGTCAGGCCGTGGCCCAGGGAGCCGCCGGAGATTTCCATGCCGGGGGTGTAGGTGGACATGCCGGACATCGGCAGCCGGGAGTCGTCCGATCCGTAGGTTTCCAGTTCCTCCACCGGGACGATTCCGGCTTCGGCGAGGGCGGCGTAGTGGCCGATTGCGTAGTGGCCGGTGGAGAGCAGGAACCGGTCGCGGGCTTCCCAGTGCGGGTCCTCGGCACGGTACCGCAGCTGGTCCCCGTAGACGGTGGCGAGCATGTCGGCCGCGCCAAGGGCCTGGCCCACATACCCCTGGCCCTGCACCTCGCCCATGTTGAGGGCGTGGTGCCGGATGCGGTACGCGGCGGCGGTGATCTTCTCCAGCCGTTCCGGAGTCACCACATTCTGCAGCGTTTGTCCCTGCGGGGTGGCGTCCTGGACTGTATCTGTAGGCATTACGGTCTCCGTGGTCGTTTTGTGCGTGCTGGTCATTCAGGCGTTGACGGTGTTCGGGGTGCTTTTGGTGGCCTCGTCAGCCAGTTCGCGTTCCCGCTTGCCCCAGGTTTCCCGGGTGGCGACGGCGGCCCAGAGGCCGATCAGGGCATAGGCGCCGAAGAGCAGGGCCGGACCCATCCAGCCGAAGCTGACGAACAGGAGGGTGGTGATGAACGGGGTGAAGCCGGACACCATGGCGGAGATCTGGTACGCGAGGCTGGCACCGGAGGCGCGGGTCTTGGCCTGGAAGAGTTCCGGGAACCAGGCACCCTGGGCGCCGGCGAGGGAGTTCTGGCAGACCGCGTAGGAGATCACGATGGTAAGGATGATGGCGATGAACAGGCCGGTGTTGACCAGCAGGAACATCGGGATGGCGAACAGGGCTGCGAAGGCGGTGGACCAGACGTACAGCGGGCGCCGGCCGATGCGGTCCGTCAGGGCGGCCCAGGCCTGGGTGGCGACAATGCCGATGGCGGAGGCGATGCACAGGGCGACCAAGGTCTGGGTCTTGTCCGCGAGGTGCTGGCTGTTGATGTAGGAAATCATGTACGTGATGGAAACGGCGTAACCGGCGGTCTCGGCGATGCGGAGGCCGATGCCCTTGACGATGTTGCGCCAGTCCGTCTTGATGACCTCCACGATGGGAGCCTTGACGATGGTGCCGCTGTCCTTCACCTCATCGAACACGGGGGACTCGGGAACCTTGGAGCGGATAATCAGGCCCACGATCACCAGCACGATGCTGGCCAGGAACGGGATGCGCCAGGCCAGCTCACCGCCAAGGCCGGAGCTCGCCAGGAAGGTCAGGTTGGCCAGCAGCAGGCCCACCGGGAAGCCGGCCTGCACGATGCCGGTGTACTTGCCCTTGGCCTTCCATGGCGCGTGCTCGTAGCTCATCAGGATGGCACCGCCCCATTCCGCACCGAAGGCGAGGCCCTGGACGATGCGGACGAAGACGAGGAGTGCGGGGGCGAGGAGGCCGACCGCTGCGTAGGTGGGGAGCAGGCCGATGGCGAAGGTGGCCAGGCCCATCAGGATGAGCGAGGAGACCAGGACTGGTTTACGGCCTACTTTGTCGCCGAGGTGCCCGCCGATGATGCCGCCCAGAGGGCGGGCGGCGAAGCCGACGCCCAGGGTGGCGAAGGAGGCGAGGGTGCCCGTGACGGGATCGCTCCCGGGGAAGAATGCCGTGCCGAAGTACAGCGCGGCAGCGGTGCCGAAGCCGATGAAGTCATAGGTCTCGATGACGGCCCCCACGCCGGATCCGATGGCGACGCGCCTGGCGTCCTTGGTGCCGTGGACCGGACCGCGCATGGTCAGAGCATCTTTGCTCATGGTGGTTCCCTTTCGAAGAGCGGCTGCAAAAGAAGGCCGCTGTCGACTGTTAACAACTGATGAGTCCAAGTGTGACCTACATCATCGTCACTGTCAACAGTCGACCTCTAGGGTTGACTGTTGACAGTTAACGCATGTACTGTGGTGCCCATCACTACAGACCGGCGCGAACCAGAGGATCAATGATGTTCCACTCCAGACTCGGATGCTCATCCATCAGCTTCCGGCACCAGGACCTGGCCAGTGCGCTGCGCACCATGAAGGGCCTTGGCTTCGACGAAATCGACCTCGGCGCCTTGCCCGGCGTCTGCGACCACGTTCCCTACGAACTGGATACCGCGGCCGTCGCCGCCGTGTCGGCCGAGGTCAACGCCTCCGGTCTGCGGGTGCGTTCTGTAAATGGCGACATCGGGGACCTCAACAAGGTGCTCGACGGCGATGCGCAGGCAGCGCGGCAGCGCCACCTCGACGCCCTGCTCACCCTTACCGCCAACATCGGGGCGAAGGCACTGGTGCTTCCCTGCGGCGCCCTGGACCACGAACCGGTCCGGAGCCTCGAGGAAGACCTCGACCTCATCGCCGCCCAGCTCAGCGGTGCCGCCCAGCGCGCTGCCGGGTTCGGCGTCGAAATTTGGACCGAGTCACTGCACTTCCTGCGCTTCTGCTGGAACCTGGAACGCGCGGGACTGCTTGCGAACCGGCTGGCAGGATCAGGCGTCGGAATCGTCATGGACTTCAGCCACATCGTTGCCTCCGGCGAGGACATCCAGGCCTACCTGGACCGGCACCAGGGCCGGATCAGTCACGTCCACCTCCGCGACGCCGTGCCGGGGAACATCAACCTCAGCATCGGCAACGGGGACGCCGACTTCGCCGGCGGCCTGAAGCGGCTCGCCGCCGACGGCTACACCGGCCACTTCTCGCTCGAACTGGAAACCCGGGATGTCACCAACGACGAACGCCCGGCCGCCGCCGCCAAGGCAGCAAGCTTCATCACCGACCTCATCTGAACAACTTCATCCATCGATTGCTCCGTAAACGTCGTTTTGACGCCTCATAAGGGCCGTTACGGAGCAATCGATCCACTAAAACAATTCAAGGAGCACCATCATGACCACCATCCAGCGCACCGCCGTCCTCACCGGAGCCACCTCCGACCGCGGCATCGGCATCACCACCGCCCGCCGCTACGCCCGTGACGGCTGGGGCATCGTCATCCTGGACCTCGACGGCGAGAAGTCCGCCAAGGTCGCAGCCGAAATCGGCAACGAATTCAACGTCCCCGCCTTCGGCCACGAGATCGACGTCGCCAACGAAGCCTCCGTCATTGCCGCCCAGGCCGCCGTCGCCGCCGAAGTGGCCGCCGGCAACCTCCCGCCCGTCGGCGCCCTGGCCAACATCGCCGGCATCACCTCGCCCATCCCGTTCCTGGAGACCACCCTCGAGCTGTGGCACAAAGTCATGGACGTCAACGCCACCGGCACCTACCTGGTGACCAAGGCCTTCCTGCCGGACATGATCGCCAACGGCTGGGGCCGGATCGTCAACATGTCCTCCGTCTCTGCCCAGCGAGGCGGCGGCGTCTTCGGCAAGGTCCCCTACTCCGCCGCAAAGGCAGCCATCCTGGGCTTCACCAAGGCCCTGGCCCGTGAACTGGGCACCACCGGCGTCACCGTCAACGCCATCACCCCCGGCGCCGTGGACACCAACATCCGCGTCGGCAGCACCGAGGAGCAGGAAGCGGCCATCAACGCCGGCATCCCGTTGGGCCGCAACGCCACCACCGAGGAAGTGGCCGCCGTGATCGCCTTCCTCTCCTCCGAGGACTCGGCCTACCTCACCGGCACCACCATCGACATCAATGGCGGCAGTCACATCCACTAGCAGCCCCTGACAGCCCCCAGCACTGACAGCACCCGGACGCCGGAGAACCCACCATGACCAAAATCTTCAACGACCCCTCAGAGTTCGCCGAGGAGGCCCTGGCAGGCTTCTGCGACGTCCACTCGGACCTGGTCCGCCAGGTCCCCGGCGGCGCCGTCCGCCGCTACCGGCCTGCGCAGCCCAAGGTTGCCGTCCTGGCTGGCGGTGGCTCCGGACACTACCCGGCGTTCGCCGGAGTGATCGGCACCGGTTTGGCCGACGGCGCGGTGGTGGGCAACATCTTCACCTCGCCCTCCGCCCAGCAGGCCTACTCGGTGGCCAAGGCCGCAGAATCCGGTGCCGGCGTCGTCTTCACCTACGGCAACTACGCCGGCGACGTGATGAACTTCGGCATGGCCAGCGAACGCCTGGCCGCCGAGGGCATTGCCGCGGAGAACGTCCTGGTGACGGACGACATCGCCAGCGCGCCGCCGTCGGAATCCGGAAAGCGCCGCGGGATCGCCGGTGACTTCACCGTCTTCAAAGTGATGGGGGCCGCCGCCGAGAACGGCGCCGACCTGGCCGAGGTGGTCCGCCTGGGCCGCAAGGCCAACGACCTGACCCGCACCATCGGCAGCGCGTTCGCCGGCTGCACGTTCCCCGGTGCCGAGTCCCCGCTGTTCACCCTTCCGGAGGGGCAGATGGGCCTGGGCCTTGGCATCCATGGCGAGCCCGGGCTCCATGACACGGACCTGCCGTCCGCCAAGGAGCTGGGCCGGGAACTGGTGGCCCGGGTGCTCTCCGAGACCCCTGCCAACGCCGGCAAGCGGATCGCCGTCATCCTTAACGGCCTCGGCTCCACCAAGCACGAGGAACTCTTCGTCCTCTGGGGGACGGTGGCGCCACTGCTTCGCGCGGCCGGCTACACCCTGGTCATGCCTGAGGTGGGCGAACTGGTCACCAGCCTGGACATGGCCGGCGTCTCGCTGACCATCACCTGGCTGGATGAGGAACTGGAACCGCTGTGGGTTGCCCCCGCAGAGACGCCCGCCTACCGGCGCGGTGCTGTCGTTAGCCAGGCGGGAACTTCCGCCGGGGAAGAAGCGGCCGACGCCGGCGCCGCCGTGCACGCGTTCGTCGCCACGGACGCCTCCCGCGAGTATGCGGCCGCGTGCGTTGACGCCATTGATGCCGCCAAATCCTCCCTGCACCGGGCGGAGGAACGGCTTGGCCGGATGGACGCCATCGCCGGCGATGGTGACCACGGCCGCGGCATGGTCCGCGGCGTGGATGCGGCAGCCGCAGCAGCATCTGCCGCCTTCGCCGCCGGTGCAGGTGCCGGCGACGTGCTGGCTGCTGCCGGCGACGCCTGGGCGGACAAGGCCGGCGGCACCTCCGGTGTCCTCTGGGGAGCGGGGCTGCGCTCCTTCGGAGAGACGGTAGGCAACTCCTCCGCACCTGAGGCTGGCGCCCTTGCGGCCGCCGTGACGGCGTTCGCGGACCGGATTGTCCAGCTGGGCAAGGCCGAGATCGGCGACAAGACCATGGTGGACGCGCTGCTGCCGTTCGCTTCAACATTCAGCCGCACGGTGGCTGACGGTGCCGAGCCAGGCCTGGCCTGGCAAGACGCTGCCCGCGAAGCGGCAGCCGCGGCGGAGGCAACCGCCGATCTGCTGCCCCTGAAGGGCCGCGCACGCCCACTGGCCGAGAAGAGCCTGGGCACCGCCGACCCCGGGGCCACGTCCCTTGCCATGGTCTTCGCCGTGGTGGGGCCGCATTTCACCACCAGCACCTCTGCGCAGGTAGGAGCGAAATAATGACGACGGAAGGACACACTATGGGGCTGCGGCTCATTGTCGGCGCGGATGAAGCCGGCGTTGATTACAAGGACAAGGTCCTCGCGGACCTCCGCAACGACCCCCGCGTCAGCGAGGTCATCGACATCGGCGTCAACCGGGCCGACGCCGCGGACGACTTCACCCGGCCCTACCCCTACGTGGGCATTGCGGCCGGCGAGATGATCCGTGACGGCCGGGCCGACCGGGCCATTCTCTTCTGCGGCACGGGCATCGGCGTGGCCATCGCCGCGAACAAGGTGGAAGGCATCCGCGCCACCGCAGCGCACGACTCGTTCTCGGTTGAGCGCTCCATCCTCTCCAACGACTGCCAAGTGCTCACCATGGGCCAGCGCGTCGTGGGGATCGAGCTGGCCCGGCGGCTGGCGAAGGAGTGGATCGGCTACACGTTCGATCCGTCGTCGGCATCCGCCGGCAAAGTGAAGGTCCTCACCGACTTCGAGTCCTGCTAGCCGAACCCCCGGGGAATGCCATGAAGCCCTACCCCTCTTCCGACTGGACCCGGCTGATCGGAGTTCCTGTGGAGATCCGCCGGAACTCCACCCTGGTCCGGGCCGGCGTGGTGGATGACGCCATGCGAAACCCGGCCGCCCTGTGGCTGGCCGCCGACGCCGCCGGCCACAGGGAGCTGTTCACCGCCGACGAGGGGTACCAGGCATGGATCCAGCCGCGGATGCTGGCGGGGCAACTCTGCTACAAAATGGCTGCCGCCCTGCGGTAGCGCCGCTCTTCGGGAACCATTCCGGCGGGGCTGCAGGTCAGGACGCCAGCTTCGCCCGCAGCCCGGCAATAATGACGTCCAGCCCAAAGTCGAAGGCATGATCGCCGCGTTCCGATGGCGGCCCCGAAAAGCTCAACGCACGTTTCAGTGCAGGATAACCGTCAGCCGGCGGATCCCAGACAACCTCCGGGGCGGCAAGGTCGAGTGCTGCGCCCAACGCAAAGCTGTCAATTGTCGAAATCGCCGACACAATGTCCCGGCCCCTGAAGCCCGCCGCCTCCAGCGCAAGCGCGAGATCCTCGTACAGCCCGATCACGTCCGGGTCGGTGATGGACTGCAGCACCATGAGGGGTGCCAGCCGCGGATGGCGGGCGAAAGCATCCCTGTACGCGCGGATAAGGACCCGCAGGGCCGCTTCCCAGTCCTGATGGTCAACCGGGGAATATGGTTCCTCGGTAATAATCCGGTGCCTCAGCAGTTCCAGGATCTCGTCCCGGCCGCTGACGTGGTTGTAGATGGAGGACTGGCTGACGCCAATCCTTTTGGCGAGCTTGGGAAAGCTGAAATCACCGGTCTGGTCCACCAGTTCGAGTGCGGCCGAGGTGAGGGCCTCCACGGAAATCAACGGGAGGGGCGGGCGGCCCATCGGTTCTCCTGACTGCAGCTCTTGGACATCGGCTCCAGCCTAACTGCCAGAAACCTTATCGCCTTCACCGGAAACCTATTGTGCTCTGGACCACTTGGTCCCATACTAAACGAAAGCCTTTCGTTTAAGTGGGCTCCCAGGAAAGGACCACGTAATGCCTGCTACCAAAACCCGACCAAAACCGCCCTCCCCGGACGGCACCCTCAAACGCAACGCGCTGGGCACCGGAGGCATCGCCTTCCTGGTAATCTCGGCCGCGGCACCCCTGACAGTGATGGCAGGCGTAGCCCCGGTGGCGATTGGAGTCGCGGGCATCGGCGCCCCGGCCGGTTACCTCCTGGCCGGCATCGTCCTGACCCTCTTCGCCATCGGCTTCATGTCAATGACGCGCCACGTGAAGGCTTCCGGCGGCTTCTATACCTACATCTCGATTTCTTTGGGAAAGACCGTCGGGCTGGCTTCAGCCATCCTCGCGATCATCTCCTACAACTGCCTGCAGATCGGCGTCTACGGTCTCTTCGCCGTCCAGACGCACGACATGCTGCGGGTCCTCTTCGGACTCGACGTGCCATGGCCCGCGGTCGCCCTTACCGCCGTCGCGGCCGTCTGGTTCCTCGGGTACCGGGGCATCGACGTCGGCGCCAAGGTCCTGGGCGTGCTCTTGGTCGCAGAGACCGGCATCCTCGGCGTGATGGGCGCGGGCATCCTGGGAAACGGCGGCGCGCACGGCATCAGCATGGGATCCTTCAGCCCTGAGCAGGCCTTTGGACCCGGTGTCCTGGCCATCCTGGGAATCTGCTTCGCCGCCTTCATGGGGTTCGAATCCACCGTGCTGTACCGGTCCGAAGCCCGTGACCCGGATAAGTCCGTTCCGCGGGCCATGTACATCGCAGTGGGCTTCATGTCCGTGTTCTATGCCTTTATCGTGTGGGCGGTCATCCAGGCCTTCGGCGACGACCAGGTGGTGGAAGCTGCCGGGCAGCTGTCCGGCGGGATGTTCTTCCAGACCATCGGGCAATACGTGGGACCCTGGGCCGAAACTGCCATGTACGTCCTGATCGTCACGAGCGTCTACGCATCACAACTGGCGTTCCATAACGCGATCAACCGCTATGTCTACATGCTGGCTAAGGACGGGATCCTGCCCGCATTCCTGGGCCAAACGCACCACCGGTTCCACTCGCCGCACCGCGCCGGACAGCTGCAGACCCTGTTGGCGGCCGTGGTCATCATCATCTGCGCCATCCTCAACGCGGACCCGTACCAGCAGCTCCTGATCTGGGTGAATACGCCGGGCATCTTCGGCATCGTTGGACTGCAGGGGCTGGTGTCCGTGGCCGCGTTCCTCTACCTGCGCCGGAACCCTTCCGCTGCCCGCAACAAACTCCTTGCCCCGCTCAGCCTCGTTTCCGCCGTCCTCCTTTTCGGCGTCGTCCTGCTCATAGCGGTGAACATTGAACTCCTCACCGCTGCCGACCCGCTGACCAACACCATCCTGATCCTGGTGACGCCCGTGGTGTTCGCCGCCGGCCTGCTCGCCGCCCGGTGGGTGCGCCGCCGTCGTCCTGCCACCTTCGACCGAATTGGAAGCTTTGAAACCCATGAATGACATCAAACCGGACCTGATCATCCTGGCCGGAACGGTCCACGCCATGGACGAAACGCACAGCCCCGCCGCGCAGGCCGTAGCGGTACGCGACGGACGCATCCAGGCCATCGGAACGCGGGAAGAGGCCAACTCCTGGGGTGGATCCGAAGTTATCGATTTTGGCGACGCCGTCCTCACGCCAGGCCTGGTGGACTGCCACGTCCATCCCGTCATGGGCCTGGACATGACGCGCGGCTGCGACCTCTCC
>Ga0326758_100401_pt1 | contig 9971 bp, 10 predicted proteins | sample GCRJH_S_FD_207221 | JGI IMG/M metagenome (GOLD analysis project Ga0326758, IMG submission 207221) | Hot spring sediment microbial communities from Geyser Creek Basin, Yellowstone National Park, WY, United States - GCR.JH_S | ecosystem: Environmental > Aquatic > Thermal springs > Near-boiling... | reverse complement strand
CCCTCTCGGGGTGAGACCTATGGGTCTGGTCAAAGACTTCATAATAGTCGTCCTGGGGATGTGGTTGGCAATGCTCCTGTTCCCTTTCATATGGGTGACCTGCAAGGTAGCTTGCAAAATCAATGAGTGTGGCGAAACATGCAGGGCGTGTGAGGGCTGGTAAAGCTGTTCGGTAATTATTGAACTTAGATTTTTTAAGGTCATGTTATAAGAGTTAGTAGGTATGAGTTTTAATTACACCACGGCTGTTTCGGCTTACTGTGCTGGTGGACAGGTTGGTTATAGTGTGTACTTTAGCAACAAGACTGTCTTCACCTACATTCTCGGGGCGAACGCTAGCAGTATACCGCCTGGTATTGTTTCCCTGCCTGCCGTTGCCTATGTACCCATTATCTCCCTAATGATTGCAATCGTGCTCTTCATTGTTTTATTCGCCAGGAGAAACAGCTTGACCTGGAGAGTTGTGGCTATTGCGTTGGCGATAATAACCATGGTCGCAACAAGGGCTTTAGCCAGTCCGTACGTGACCACCACACTGAATTGCTTAACGAGCAGTGGTAATTATGACATAGCCACAGTATCCATACCCAACCCCTACTACCCCTACGCAATAACGGCATATATTGCCCTATTCTCAGTAATAATGGTAGCTGTGGTGTTACAACTCTACGACTACCTGATGGGTGAGATAACATGAAGAACAACAAATTATTAACCGCACTGTTAATCTTCGGGCTTGTACTAATGGGTATCTACGCCCTGCTTAATATCAGTTTAATAACCTCAGGGATAAACTCAGCGACCAACACAACAGCACCCAACCCCTATGCGAACATACCCACACACCAATTCATCACAGCAACAATCATGGTGCTCATACTACTAGCACTAATTGTGTTAAGTATAGCCATGTATCTGACCCTCAAGAAGGTATTTCCATTCTAATCGGTTAAAATAACTCTACACCCGTATTTACACCAAACGATTTTTCTACGAACGTGGGACGGTTTAGATATGAATAATTAGCTAAAAATGTTCATATCTGTTGCGATTTGCGAACGTGAAAAAGCCATTTGATGTAAATACGGGTGTAGTGAAACACCTGTAGAGATAAAATAACTAATTCTACACTATGCGAACTGGTGTATCTCTGTTTTAGCTTCTACACCTAGCGTTTTTATTGCTGTGTTTGCTCTCTCCATTATCTTGCTTAGTATGTCCGTGTTTGGGTTTATGACTAGGATGTAGTCCCTACCCCTCAAGTGCCCCGCTGGTGGTCCTGCCGTCACTATGGAGTTGCCTAGCTTTAGGGATGCAACGGTTGAGTCGGTGAACTTTTCCCCAAAGGCGTTGCTCAGTATCTTCATGCTGGTTTCTCGGGGTACCCTTTGGCTGTACCTAACCACAACAACCCCTATCGGTTTGTTAGTAATGAGTTGCTTGGTCTCGCTTGTCAGTAGTTCACCTACTAGGGACGGTGTTGTGTTAGGAGTAACACCACTCAACCTAAGTCTCGTGGGGCTTACTTGCGAGACATCCAACTCGTTTGTGAACCCACCGACAATGAGTCTGCCATCCACCCAGTAGGTATTGAAGGTCGAGAAAACAAGCCTCGCAAAGAGTGGGTAGGAGGCAACCCAGGCGCCAGCCAACACATGCTCCTTGGAACCCCTGGTTGAGGGCACAGACTTGGATAGTTCACTGAGGAACCTAACAATAGCCTTGGTTCCGTCAGTAACCACAGCCTCGCCCAACCCCCTAACCACACTAGCCAGGGAGCACCTAGCGACCTCAATACTTAACCTGGGCAAGTCAGTCTTAACCACATGCCCACCAAGGTTCAAAACAACAGAAACAACCGCAGAGTTAGGAAGCTTCTGCCTAGCATCTATCGACTCCACCTGCACAACATCCTCGATGCACTCAAGATATCGCATCTTAAAGATTTAGGTAACCCTAAACTAAAAAATTTAGTTGTTTACTTCTTACGTTGAATAACACGTAGAGAATTCTTTGTCTCTCAACAGTTGATTTGGGCATGCAGAGCACGTAGGTTGTGTTGTTTTCTTCATCGTATTGCCACAAACACCTCTTGGCAACGTCAGTGTAGTTACTCAAGTCAATCCTTGAGGGAATTACCTCGTAGATAATGCCCTTCCTCTTGAATATATCACTGTATGGTAGTAAATCGGCAATATCCACCTCATTACCGTCCGCAGTAACCCGTAGCCCGAAGTCCGTCAGTACAAACCTGAGTTTTGTCCCGCCATCTATGTCGAGTGTTATTTCGTCCTTTCTCATCGCTTATGCACCTCTTACTGGTGGTACTTCATCAATGGCTGTGTTGCAGTCGCCAATCTTCCTGTTCTTGAGTATGTGCGCCACATACAGGAGTACCCTCATGTAATCCCCATAGCGGGGCTTCTCTCCAGAGATGCTCTTCCACGAGGGTTCTGGTAGGACTAACCTCTCTGTTGCTTCTTCGCACTTTGGTACGTCGTAGTAGTAACCAATTATTGACAGTATCCCGCTTATGAATGCCTTGGTGCTAGTTTGCGAGGTCATTGAATCACCGCCAGCCAGGTGTGGACCTACCCTGATTGGTACGAAGTACTCAATGAAGTCTGGGTATAGGTAGGGCAGGAACACTGGGGCTTGTGCGTTGAGCACTGTCGATAGTGAGTACCTGAGTGTTTGCTCTGGTGTGTCTATTATCACAACAGCCTTCATTAACTCAGCCATTGTTAATGCGTTCTCCAGGTTCTTGGGATCTATAACAACTATAGTTGACTTACCCAACCTAGCTACCGCAAGCGATATCAAGGCTTCAGTGAGGGCTGAGGCAATCGGTGTCTCGTTCGTTAACTTCCCCGTGGGTCCCGAGGTGTCCTCGGTGTACCTAATGTACGCCTTCCCATCCCTCTCAACAACCTCCCTAAGGACGCTAGCCAACTTATCGAGCAATGTCTCGGCATCCTTGTTGAGCCTGACGGTTGAGGACCTCGGGTAAGCCCTCCTGAACCCACTCCCGTGGCTCACCTTGGCTACGAACAAGTCATCCCTAGCCACCTTACCCACAAACTTCAACTTGAGGTACATACCCCTCAAGCCAGTGACCACATCACTCATCGGCGCACCAGCCAACACCATCCTCCTCAACCAATCCTTCACATCGCCCTCAGGATCCTTACTAACCCCAGAATCACGCATCAAATCAAGCAACTCCTTAACCCACTTAGCCCTTTGCCTCATTACGTCAAACCAAGCCATCACATGCTTAATGCCAGGTGGCGGTATCAGCTTGGGCTGACCAAACCTGCCCTCCCTAACCAAGGCTGGGTCAAGCATCTCCTTCCTAACGTTTGTGGCGCCGACAACCAGTACCTGATCTTCCTCCCTGTTTATCTTGTCGAAGAACGACGCAAGCACATTAAACATGGAGTACCTCCACTCACCAGTAACTATTGAAGCCCCAGCAAAATCCCTGCTCAACGCAAGCCACTCCAGGTCATCGATTAGTATTATTGAGGGTTGCCCCTCAACAGCCTCATTGAGCTTCTTCTGGAGGTTCTGCTCACTCTCCCCAAGCCACTTGCTGTAGACCTCGGTTGGGTTTATCCTGTATATGTTGAAGCCAGTCATCCCACCAAGCAAGTCCATTAGTGTGGACTTCCCAGTGCCAGGAGGACCCATCAACAGCAAACCCCTACTCACACTAATCCCACCCTCCCTAATGGGTTGTATGTACTCATTAACCACCTCATCAATGACATCCCTATCATAAACGAAGGCACTGTCGTTATCCCAAACAACAATCACATCCTCATCCCTATAGGCAACATCAACGTCCTTGTACTCCTTAATATCCAGGGAAGTACTACTACCAATGAAGCAAGGCAAACCCTCATACTCAAGCTCCGCCAACTCACTAACCACAGCACCAATAACCCTACAATTATCGCCCAACACATCTCCCTTCCTCACAAACCGCCCCCTAACCTCATCCTCACCAACCAACCTACCACTACACCTAATTATCACTTTTTCACAGTTACGAACAGGTACAACACTTGCAAACGCCATTTTCACAGAACCAACTAATTAACTCATATTAAAAGTCTGACTTCAATTCCCTTGTGCTATGTTTTTATTCTTGGTTGTTGTTGAGTACTCAATGGTTGAGGAAATACCTGTTGAGGAGGCAAGCACGGAGGTTGAGAAGTTCCTGCTTAGGTTGGGTAGAAAGTGCGTTGAGTCGGATAAGTTACTCATGTCTGAGGTTGACAAGGAGTTTGAGGACTTCTGCCTGAAACACCCTGAGACTTCACAGATTGATTGCAGGGAGCTTGCTAGAGCAATTGGTTACCTGTTGTTCACGCTTGAGAAGAACGGATTGTGCAAGGTTGTGAATGACGTGGTCATGAACTAACGAGCATATTTGCTTATCCAATCCTGCGTGAGGATTGGTATTGCACTGGGTTTTCTTGACGAAGCCTCACTCCTTATTATGCCCCAGTCTTTCAATTCCTTTTTCTCAAGCAGAGCCACGAAGTCCACGAAGGACTTCGCATAATCGTAGTTCTGGTCGGAGAGCGCACCAAGTACTTTATCGGGAGTCAACAACTCAGCCTGTGTACTGGTCACCCTAATGCCTACCGCTATTGGAACCAACACGGCATTCTTCCACATGGGCAACCCATGCGCCCTAAACGCCCTCTCCACCATGTTGCTCTTGAGCATGAAACCCAGGTAATTAGCCAACACCCTTCCGAACTCATTCCCAGACTTGCTCAATAAATCAATTAAGGCACTTAGTGCATTTGCTTGTCCTTGTTTGCCCTGGCTAATCACCACAGGTAGAGTGAGCATCACCAGGTAGGACCTACCTGCAACGCCCCTCTCGTGTTTCAGTATTAAGCCAATCAAGCCTAGCTCCCTCACCGAAGCGCCTACCTTGCTTGCCTCGTTCTTGATGGTATCCACAAATCCATGTAGGTAGTTCACCAGCGGTTGTGTGTTTGCCTCTCCCATTATTGCGTCATATATTGCATCACCGAGGGCTAGTACCGATGCGTCTATGTCTGCGAGCTTGCCTATGCCCAAGTACTGGGAGTACTTAAGGGGTACCCCAGGCGTGAGCGTGACAGGCGTGTTGTTGAGTGCAATGAGTAATTGCGTGGGTACTGAACCGAAGTCCAGGAACTTGGCGACCGTTATGTTATCCACACGCTGAGCCCTGGTACCCCTACCCCTCCTGGCGCGGGCTGTGGACACTGCCCCAGGCACCTGGACTTGGAAGAGCTGACCCAACACCTGCAATGTCGCTTGGGGCGCCTGGATAACCTTGATAGTAGCCCCAGGCACAGAGGTTTCTGCCGCTTTGTTGGTTAGGAAATTGGCAAGGGCATTGGCTATCTCCTGTGCGGGGAATGCAAGGGACATGGGGGTTGCGCCAGGCATTTGGAACGTCACTGTGTTGCTCCTGGCGTCTATTGTCAACGTGACGGGTATAAAGCTTGCGTCATAACCAACCTCACGCCTATACAAATAACCATACTCCCCCTCAGGACGCACCTGCTTGTACAACTCACTATATATTGAGTAACCCAGCCTAATGGCATCAGCCCCAGGCGGTCTTGCCTTGTTCTCATCAATGTTCTCCAAGTGATCTTGGTCGGAGGGGTTGGTGAACAAGACAGGGAACAGTAGAGTAAACTGCGTCACATCATTGTTCGCAGTACTTGCCTCAATCACAATGGGTTCGTGAACACTCGGCATACTGAACCCAGCATAAACAAGCATACTCGTTATGTTTTCCCTCAAGTCCGACAACGGACTACGCAGTGCACTCTCAAGCAAGGAAACTAGGTTAGCTGGTGTACCAACACCAACCTGGCTAAGTACATTGCTCAAGGACGCTCTACCCTTCTGTATAATTATCGGCTGTACCTGCCCAGGCGGTTTAATTACAAGAGTACCTTTTATATAGGCAACCCCACCCTGAGGCGACGCACTGAACCTAGCCATCTCCCTTCTTACCCTGGTTTCCCTCATGAAGTCCTTGAGCGGTTGTCTTGTGGGTTTTACAATTGGTGTCCCAATAACCACCTTGGACTCCCTTGGGTTAAATGGAGAGAGGATTATTGGTACCTCAACTTCAACCCCATTATTGTCGGTAACAGACAACGAAACTACCTTGGCGTCCCCTTGTTTTCTTACATCAACATTGAGCAGGTTGGCTGGTTCATAACCCATCGACCTAGTCAACCTACTAACAACGCTGACTGCAATGCCTGGGTTCTTCCTTAAGTAATCAGCTATGGCGTTAGCCACGTCACCGAGGAACCTGGGGTCCAGGTCAAACGTGAATGGGTTGTTGAACCCGGAGACGTAAATCTCCACGTTCTTCCTAGCCCCACCAACCAAGCCACCCAAGACCAGGTCAATATACAGGGTACCACCCTGAACTCCGATATTAGTCACAGAAGCCCTCACAGGCGGGGGCACAAGTTCGGGTACAAAGTAGTTACCCACAGCCCTACCAACAACACCTAAAACTCTTTTCCACCTGGATTGAGTACTCCCACCGCCACCACCTTGAGGCTGTTGGGGTGTAACCGCCATTATAATCACTACCTAAAGTAACGAATATAAATATATGTTTATTTCCTAGATAGATACAGGGAAAAAGGAAAAGAAATAATTTTGAAGGGGTTTGATTTTGAGGTGTTTTTGGTGCTAGGTGGTTGCTTAGACCTTGGTTTCGTAAGCCGCGAGTTTCGCCTTGATGCCATCCTTTATACACTGCCTGTAAGCCCTTAGCCTCTCGCCCTTGGGTAACCCCTTAACCTGAGCCGCACAGCTCTTTGCCACCTCCCTGAAGATGTCCTTCATTTGTACGCCCGCTGGTAACTTTCTCGACCTAGCCATATCGGTCAAGGAACCATGCCAAGCACAGATATATATACCTTACACGAGCACCAACACGAAACCCTAAGAAAAGGTTTAAACCCCACGGGTACTAGAGCACGCAATCCACGCACTAACTAAGTACGAACAACACCTAATACAAATGACCAAGTCAGTTTGAGATAATCTAGGAAGTATTTTAATTAGACAACAAGAGTTAGTACTCAATGTTTTCTCATTCTCATTCTCGTTAACACAATAAGTACTACTGCTATTATTGCCACTACAACTATGATTGCAATGTACAACCTGGTATAGTTTGGTGTGTAGATTATTGCTACTTTTATTGGTTCGCTTACAATTAGGGTTACTGAGGTGATACTCGGTTGGTACAGTACTAATCCGCCGTAGGCGCTGTAGGTTGGTGCCTGTATGGTCAGTGTGGTGCCTGGGCTTAGCCACCCCGTGTAGTTACTGACCAACTGCCCATTTATGTAAATGGGCATTGTGGATGTTATGGTTACCAAGTACCTCGGGCTCCAGTTAATCACCAACGTGGTTGGGGCATTGACTATTATTGACTCATTACCCACACCCGGTATGAACATTGTCCCGTTTGGGAACACATAATCGAGAGCCACAATACTCACTTGGGAGCCTGGGCTTAGCCAGTTCGTGTAGTTCACGGTCTCACCACCATTGATGTATATGGGTAGGGGAGACACGATGGACACGAGGTACTGCTGTTGGTACACGGGCTCTATATCGAACTGCGTGAACCACGTCTCGCTTGGTGTTATGGTTATTGAGGAGTTGGTGAGGAACTCATTATTGACGTAGTACCCCTGGAACACATACCTCTCGCCACTACCCACGTACACAGTACTTGGGAAGTTGATGGTCATGGGTTGGGTGATGTAGCCACTGAAGTACTGATTAGCGACTGGGTTGCTGTAGCTCACGCAGGTCATGGGTAGGGCGGGGGTAGGCACCTCACCAGCCACGAGACCAGGGCTGAATGAGCCCAACGACACAGTGGCAAAGCCGTTACTGCTCACAGAAACGGAGATGCTTGGTACCGCTCCCTCGGCAGTGTCTATCCCAAAGTCAAACAACCTAGGCAGTGGGACCCAGGCACTACCATTCCAATAAACCATAGCAAGGCTAGCGGACAAACCACTGAACTGTGTCCACTCACCACTGGCATACCCAGTAAAAACAAGCTCGGCATCCATTGGTAAATAGGAAGGGGCTAGTTCAGTATCCGCCTCGAAGTAGGCATTAACGGCTGGTGCGGACGGTATGATTGTTACATTATCAAACCACACAACACTGGGTGGGTGGTGGAAGCCATTCTGGATAATCACATAGCCGAAGTCCACAAACACCCTGCCGTTACTAACATACGCCTTCGTAATGAGGTAACCAGCAAAGGGTAGGGAGTATTGAGTAAACGGTGAGGTATAGGCATAGTCATACAGTCCATCTGATAAGTAAACCGCACCATTTCCTGTCACTGTTTGGTTGGAGAGAAAGCTTGAAGATGTGGTGAGATTCCACACGTTATCTCCTATATTGAATTCGTTCTTATCCGTTACGAAGCTCGGTACATTCTGCACCCAGTAGTACTGCTTCTGCCCGTTGGCTAACTCAACAACAAGCACCGCATTGAGTTGGAGAGACACCCCACTGTTTGGTACGCCGAATTGTGACTCTCCGCTTGGGTTGTAGGCGCTCATTGCCGTTATGTTGAAGAACCCCATCAACTCACTGGTGGTTACTGGAACCAGTGGGTAGGATGCAATGCCGATGGGTAGATACTCCTTTTCAACTACAGTGATGCTTGGGCATGTGGTTGTACTGACGGTGTAGACAACAGCGACGTAATCCCCAGCGCCCACTGGTATTGTGAGGACTGCCCCGTACGAGACCTCGCTGTAGTAAACAGCAGGTGTTGGGTGCCCACCCCTCCAGGTCTCGTACTCCTGTTGCGTAAGTACTGCCAGGTTGTACGTGCCCTGGGAACCATCAACAACCACAACATACCCACTACTATTAAAGTCCAAGTACCAGGAACAGTAATAACCACTGGTCGGCGGCGACACCACCGCCTGAGCATGCACCACCAAGGCTAGAACCACCAGTAAACCCAACCCTACCAACAACATCCACCTCATGTCCACCACCAATTCAACTACTCATTATAGAGGTTTATAAATCTTACTTTACCGAACACGTCACGACATAATGCTAACGTAAGGTATATATTACTTGTTTATGAACTTCATGCGATAGGTATGGTGTTTTATAGAACAGGACCAGGACCGAGAATAGGTATGGAAGGACTGGCACCCACTTCTGGTACGAATATAGAGACAATGACGCAACAACTGAATCAACCAGCAGGCAGTTATAGTGCGTCGTCATATGGAACCTCAACCACTGGAACAGGTGGTTCCACTACATCTACATCGACTAGTGGCACTAAGACTACCTCCATAACTTCTGTTACATCGCCAACAAACAATCCCGCATCTAGCTATAGTATTCCTCGTACACCAACATCGGGGGTTGTTGCACAATATCCCTCGACGCCGACAAGTATGGCTCCACCGCAGACTGTTGCTTCTCAACCCTCAATGGCTGTGCCCCAGGTAACTGAGACTACACCCCCAACTGGTGTGGCTCATTTGTGGATTGGTTGGAAGATTGAGCCTTGGGAGGAGGATATTATACAGAAGTTCATTGAGGCTTTTGAGCATGGGAAGCACGTCCACCGTCCAATAGAACTCCCACCAATGGGTGGGGTGTTGGCGCCAATACCTGGCGCGCCAGCCCCAGGGGCTCCAGTGGTGACAATGCAACCGCAAGGAGCCGGTAACCAGCAACAGCTAACTGTATAAGCAATATAACTTCTTTAGGCATTAAATCTCAAAATTTTTCCTCCTTAAAATTGCGTTGGTTGTTCTTCACTCGTGGTGTATATGAATAGTACGCCGAAGATTAGTGCTAGTGCGTCTACTAGGTAGACTAGTGGGGTTGTTATGCCTAGTGTGCCTAGT
>Ga0326758_100399_pt1 | contig 9981 bp, 11 predicted proteins | sample GCRJH_S_FD_207221 | JGI IMG/M metagenome (GOLD analysis project Ga0326758, IMG submission 207221) | Hot spring sediment microbial communities from Geyser Creek Basin, Yellowstone National Park, WY, United States - GCR.JH_S | ecosystem: Environmental > Aquatic > Thermal springs > Near-boiling... | reverse complement strand
GCGGGGGTGCCCGAGCCAGGTCAAAGGGGGCGGACACCTCAGGCCAGTTAAAAGAGGCCGCACTTAAGATCCGCTGGCGAAGGCCTGCGTGGGTTCGAATCCCACCCCCCGCACCAAGAATTGAAATTCATTATTTACGCAAGGCCCGCCGGCCATTTACGGTATTACTTAAAAACACGCAATCCGCGTGTTCAACATCATGGTGGACTGCAACCTGTTGGACCTAACCCAAATAGGTGATGACCAGAGGAGGTCCATCATAGAGTATGTGAGGGAGAGGAAGGGTGTTAAGCCTAGGGACTTGGGCGTGACTGATGCTTATTTGCGTATGGTCAGGTTGGGCAAGGCTAGGGCTGGGGATGGCTTGTTATGCCAGGCGTTGAAATACGTCACAGAGGATGAACTAAAACTATTACTAAAAGGTATAGTACCAGAGGCTAGGGCTTCGTTGAATGACGCAGTCAAGGTAATAGCCACAGCCCGCATAGACCCTGAGTTCCGTGAGTTCCTGCTGGGCTTGATTAAGGAGTACCTCGGGGATTACATAACAACGCTCCAGCAGACCTGGCATGTGACTGAAAAGGACATTGAGGACTTTGTTAAGGCTAAGCGCCTCAAGGGTCGTAGTGAGAAGACTATTAGGGACGAGGTTAGGTACATACGCAGGGCTTTGGCAGAGCTTGATTGGAACTTATCGCCTGACGGCATTAGGGAATATTTATCCGAGTTGGCTGGGGAGGGGGAGGCCCACGTTATTGGGCACACGACGGCGAGCCTGAAGTCCTTCCTAAAGGAGGTGCTCAAGCCCAGGGACCCTGGGCTCTTCGCCCTGCTCTACAGCTCGTTCACGGTTGTTAGGCCGAAGAACCACAACAGGGTGAGGTTGCCGACCATCGACCAACTCAGGCAGATTTGGCAGGGCCTACCCACCATAGAGTCCAAACTGTACTTCACAATACTGGCAGAGTGTGGACTTAGGCCGAGCGAACCATTCCTAGTAAGCATTGATGACGTGGACCTAGAACACGGCGTGATACACATCAGCAAGGTAACAGAGACAAAGCGTGCCTTCATAGCCTTCCTGAGGCCAGAGGTCATCGAGTGGGTAAAGCGTGAATATTTACCTATTAGGGAATCCTTGGTTAGGGCTAAGGTTAATGTGCTTAGGGCTGATTTCTTGGGTATAAAGCCCAATGTTGAGGATTGGGCTAAACGCTTCATACCCTTCGACCGTGACAGACTAAGGCGCGAGATTAAGGACGTTGCCAGGCAGGTGCTTAACCGAGAATTCGAGCTTTATGAGCTTAGGAAATTCTTCGCGACCTGGATGGTGAGCCAGGGCGTTCCCGAGAGCATTGTGAATACGCTCCAGGGGCGTGCACCACCGAGCGAGTTCAGGGTGTTGGTTGAGCATTATTGGTCTCCTCGCCACGAGGAGCTTAGGAAATGGTACATCAAGCATGCACCAAGGGTTTGTTGTTAGTGGGGTTGGGTTCGCGCATGTAATACACCAGTGCGGTACCCCATCACCACGCGTACATATACCACCACCGCGAGTGGTTCACACCATTCTATTCCCCCAAGCCCGGTTTAATAAGCCTGACCCGCCGTAGGTCAGGTTTTTATACTGCCTGTTAGTCTAATTATTGGTGGGATGTATGGGGAGTAACACGTGCATTGTTCTAACTGGGAGGGTGGTTAGGTATGTAGTCAAGGGGCGTGAGTACGCGAAAATCTCGATACGCAATAGCCGTAGGTTGCTAGGCCTCGCTGGGAGCGAGGTTGTGGTAATAGTAATAAGTAATAATCAACAAGGGGTGGGTGGGCAATGAGTACACTAAGGGTAGTAGGCCTGGGGTTCCTAGCCCTGCTCATACTAGGCCTAGCCCTACTCATCATCAATTTCACGAATTACTACGATAAATACTTTGGACCAACAGGAACCCACCTAGTCGAGGGATACCCAGCCGGCTTTGTGTACAGAGGACCGCCAACGCGGGCGTTGGCGGGCTACTATTGTATTACAAATATCGACTCAAGTAATGGCTTCAGTATTCAGCTGGATGCTGGGTTGGACAACGGGTTGGGGGTGCAGGACGCGTATGGCACGTTCGTGTATATTAACAATGCCTGGCAGACAGCCTTCCTTGATAATGTATGGTCAAAGAACAACAACGGAGCTGCAGTGCTCCTGCATGCCAGTAACCCGAGTAATGATGTGATTAATGCACCCTGTGCCTGGCTCATTATTAGCATTAGGAATGGGGTTGCCTACTTCGGGTACAGCCTTGACGGTAAGTCGATTGTTTGGTATGACTCATACCCAGTGGGAGCTAATTACATAATAGCGGATGGGCAAACAAGCTTTGTCCTGGCTGGGGCGAGTAATGGGGAGCAGGCGCAATTAAACAGTGTGTTAGCCTACATAGCCCTGTTTTATTGGAATGGCACGGACTGGGCGCCAGCACCAGTGAGTGTGAATTCGTGGCTGTCAGGCACTGTAGAGACCGTGAACCACGCCTGGGTTTATGCGAATAGGGAGTGTGGTGGTGGTGTTGTTAGCTGGCCAAGCCCTGTTAATGTGACCCAATGCCCAGGACCACCCAATTTTAGCCCATGATTTTATAATAATAAAATAAAAGGAAAATAATTTTGAAGGGGGAGCCCAAGCAAGGGCTCCCGCTACCAATGCGTTAAGAGGCTTGACACATAGCTGGTTATTGCACCGAAGCCTAACCCAACGCTCTTCGCAAGCGTTGCGGTGTTGAAGGCGTTCCCCGCAACAAGCATGAACCTATAGGCACTGTACACCGCGCCTGCAAGGGTGTTCCAGCCCTGCATGTACAAGCCACGGCCTGTTTGGTATATTGCACCCAGGATGTTCCCGTGCGTCAGGTCACTCCACGCCATGGAGTATGCGCCTTGAATGTCCTGTTTACTGTAGTAGTATGGCGGTGGTGTCCATATAATTGTATTGTTCTGCCCTGGCTGTGTGATATAGTTCCAATACGTGTTTGCCCTAGTCACGTTGGGTATGGTGATTGTGGCTAACTGTTGTATCGTGTCCACTGTTTGCTGGATGCTTGATAATTGTGGCGGTGTCTTACTGACGCTGGTCGATGTTGTCGTGGATTGGCTCGTGGAGCCAACGTACCACCCAGTTATCGTGGGCTTGACAGTCAATACAGTGCCGAAGTTGTAAATCGCCTCCTGACTATACACGGGGACGAAGATGCCGTTGCCACCGCCATAACCTGGTGTGAACACCAGCTGATTGCCTATGGTGTGGTAGCCCTGTGCCTGGTACTGGCCGATATTCACAAGCGTCAGGGTCCACTGAATGACCGGTAGCATGTACTTTGTAATAACATTGTTGATAACAGTCGTGTAGTACACGTACTGGGTGTAGGTCTTTGTTATCGTGGTTTGTGTATTATAGGTCGTGAACGCGTACTGTTGTGCCTTGCCGACCGTCGTGACTGTTTGTGAAATGGGTTGGGCGTTGGGGTTGTATGTCGTGAACGTCACAGTGTAGCCATTACTATTGGGGCTTATGGTTGTCGTGGTTAATTGCCCATTGCTCGTGCCAATCACCGTTGTCGAGCCACCGGCCCTGGCGATATAGCCATTACCCACTGAACCGTCAGTGCCCCCATACACCGGCCTTATACCAAAGGCGTGGGCTGTGTTTGTTATTAGTACTAGCGCTAGGAGTACCACAAGTGCCATGCTCATTATTATCCTACTCCAGGTTGTTCTGTTCTCCATAGTGGTCAAGGGTAAATTGAACATGCCCCTTAATTAGGCTTTTGCGTGTACCACCTGTCCCACCTGGCACACTGTCACACTAGCAATAACACAAGGACAAACGGCTGGGCGTTACGCCCAGCCCCTCGGCAGTCACGGGCACGGGGAACCACGGAAACCGCGCCCGGACAACTAGTAATACATTGTATTATTATTTAAACCTGACTTCCAAGGACTCAGGCTTATAAACACCAAAGGGGAGTAGAATAGTGACACGGCATGAGTCGCGGGGGTAGTAACAACCCCCGCGGGGCGCGTTACTGGGTAATAACGGCAGTAATCACGTGGCTGCTCCTGATGACGCCAATGCCGTTCACGCTCCTGGCGTTTGGTTGGTTAATATACCGCGCCAGGAAGTACATCAACGATAAGAAGAAAGAACAAGCCAAGGTAACTAGTAGGCTAAACACGAGGCTTGTGAATATAATGCTCAGGAACGGTAAACAACTCATCAACGTGGAAGCCCTCGATGAGGACGACCGCTTCCTCAAGGTGGTGGATGCAGAGGGCAAGGAACTCCTAATCGACAGGAACTATATCGCTGTTGTGGAGCCAGTCGAGCAAGAGCTTGACTAGGTGGTTGGCATGGCGAGGGTCGAGAGGATTGAGTGGGACTACACGGGCGAGTACAACGTGAAGAAACTAAGCAAGCGCAAGTACCTCGTGTGTGTCGAGGATAGCGTGTGCTTCCTGGTGTATAACGCGAAATCAATCGAAGATGCAATCCAAGCAGTCGATGAACACGCTAAAACTGTTGAGGAGGACGTGATAGAGGACATCGAGAAAATCTTCACCTAAGCCCACCTAAGCCCCGTGGGGGTCTAAACCACTCGCTTAAAAACCACGGAGCACCCAGCCCTGTGGAGGGGCGGGTGCTCCCTAATCCTTATAATTAATTACTAGAAACCCAACTAACCCAAAGACCCTAGGGTTAGGCCTAGGCCCCTAGAGCCAACACCAGGTAATGATTGGTGTGCTACAGCTGGTGGTTGTCACTATACACTCAGGCATTGCGGGAGCGTGTTCCCTGACTGTGGCATGCCTCGCGGGGCTCTAATTAGGGGGCTCCGCTATTGCGGAGCCGGTGGTGTGATGGGGAAGCGAAAGTCAGGCACAATCAAGGTACACCCGCTGGATGCCCATGACGTGGATTGTAGATCGTGTGGTGATTGTTGCGGTCGTAAGCGTATTGCCATTCCTGCGGATTTGTACTCGCGATTACTCCAGGTCAAGGAGGCTTTGGAGGCTCGTGAGGGGCAGAAAATCCCAATGTGCCGTGTGGTATTATTATTCTCGGACCTCATTTGCCAAGGCCTGGGGATTGTCCCCAGGAGGCCCGTTAGCTTCAAGGCGTTTGAGGAGATGGTTAGTAGGGACATACTCTACAAGTCACGCTACACGCTGACTAGGTTGATGGACGCGAGCGACCCACGCACGGCGTGGGCGTTCATTGAAGTGGGTCTTCGGGCGTGGTTCATTGCAATACACCGCTTCCTAAACGCCCAGCCCAGGGTTGATGCGGGCACCTATGTCCTAGAGTTCCTGGAGAAACTCAATATAACCAACCGGTTCATGTTCGCGTGGGGCATCAGGAACCTGCTCAATGATGAGGAGGCTGTCGAGGTCGTGAGGAAGGAGGGGCGTAGTTGGTACGCCATGGACATCCTATACATCAAACTCAACCTCGCGGGGGACTGTAGGAAGGCTGGTTATAAAGTACCGAGCCAAGTCAGCACAACAATGCACCTACCAGCCATCCTAGTCACCCTCTGGAAGTATAAACAATGCCTTGACTCACTACCCCCACCAAGCCAGTAAAACCACAGTTGGTGCCCCAAGCATGTGAATCGAGTGGCATGCCATGTGTTTTACCAATACCAACACGCGGTTTAACAAACACCAAGCACCTAACCCCCACCTATGTCAAACGATGACCCACGAGCCCCACGAAAACCCTACTAAGTGCGTAAACGACCCTCAAGGGCAAGCCTGAGGCTGTCGGGACCGAGCCTCTTGATTAAGTCATAATTATTTATATAAAGCTCCAGGGCCTCGTTCACGACCTGGTACCTCTTCAACCCACGGCTCGCCTCAAAGATAGCGAGTGCCCTGTACAAGTCCTCCCTAATGCACAGGTTCACGCGCTTGAAGCCCAGCCTGCATTCGACCACGACCAATGCCTCTATGCCTGGTTTAATAAGGCTTTTTGCTCATGTAAAAAACAAAGCACGACCGGTCACACAGTGACGGTCGAGTGAGTACAACGCGTGTAAAAACAAGAAAAAACAAAAACACAAGCTACCTAACTCAACTAAAAAACTGGTTTTTAAGCCACGAGTGGCATATGACGCGTCAGCGGATAAGGACCTCATCACCGAATCAGCAAAATGGGAACTCACCACCAACTCGCCTATAAACAGGCGAGTTTAATTAGACCGCGGGACATGTGACACGTGCCACACGTGACACCACCACAGCTGTTACAGTGAATAACCACCCATGCACGACACGGGCACCAACACCACACAACAACCCCAAACCCATTAGGCACTGAACAAAACGACAACAACACGCAGTAGAACAACCCACTCACTAAGTGGTAGGTAGGTAGTGAGTGCCCATCGTTTGGTAATTGACAAGTCTCACCGGCAAAGTCTTGGTTGTGTCTCAATTACAGTAAAACACCTCATTGACAAGGGGGGAGGTTGTGTCTCAATTACTGCCAAACGACCCCTCGACACCGCAGGCACGCTACACAACCCGTGGTTGTGTAACGTAACCCCCCACGTGAGGCACGAGCCGTGAGCCACGAGACACAACAACACAACAACACAACCAACTGGGGGGTGGGGGGTAGCCCCCTTATAAAAAGACTGCCGTGTTGTCTATATAGGTCATTATCGTATTTTTATATAAATCATTTATTTATCATGATTTATAATGATAAAACTGCGTTAAACTTCACGTTCGTATGTCTCGTAGTCGTGTTACACCCCCAGACTCCCCCCCACACCTGGTTGTGTTGTTGTGTTGTTGTGTCTCGTGCCCCCACGTTCGTGGGGGCACGAGACACAACCCGTGGTTGTGTTGCACGGTTTAAAAAGGGGGTTGTGGGGTTTTAATTATTAATTGATTATTGATTATTACTGCCCTCCTGCCCCTGGGCCTCCCCCTCCTGTTGTTCCTCGGGCATTGTTTGTAGTAAATGCCTCGCTAGCTCGGCAATGCTTATTGAGTAGCCCGGCCGTTTCTTATTATTGATGTGTGGGTCTGGGTAGTTGGACACGTCCACGCTGAATAGTGTCCTGTACGTGTGCTTGACGATGCCGTTTGGTGATTTGGCGTATAGAATCACCCTCGTGCGGTTTGTTTGGTACATTTCGCGGAGCATGTCGAGTAGCAGGTCAATCCTGTCCGCGGTCTTCCTATCATCAGGCGTTAGTGGGTACCTAGTCAGGTCCCTGCCCAGGGCTTTTGCCAAGGCCTCCCACTCGGTCATGTCGACCTGCCTGCCGGTGGTGATTCTCGCGTCGAAGGCGGCTGGGTTGTTCACGAGGGCGGTTATTACCCCGTAGGCGTCGGCCACGAAGCCCAGGGCCTTCGCCTTCTCAATCATGTTTTGGATTACCTCCGCCTCGGGCGTTACCGAGGCCTCTAGCTCCTCAATCGTCCTTGTGTACTCGTCCTTGACGTGGATTAGTGCCTCTATAATAATATCACTCACGTTTGTGCCGTACTTGATGTTGAACCACCTCACGGCCTTTGCCGAGAGCTCAAGTAAATCGCGTGATTGTAGTAGGTCTCGCCTCACTTCCTCGTCGTCCCACAGTCGCCTCAGGCAACCAATCAAACGACCAGGGCGGTTTTCGAATTTGGGCACGTGCACGTCCGGCTTCAAACGCTGTGGTTCCCATGGTATGAAGAGGAACCTGCGCATCCACGCGGTCCTCCTAGAGTGCCCGCTCATGATTTCAGCGATTTTGGCGACCGTGAGGTTCGTGGTTATGAACACGTTAGCCACGGCAATGAAGACCTCCCTGAAGCCCCTACCAGCCGACGCGGCTTGTACTCCTGTTACTATCGCGTCGGTTGTTGATGATAGTGCAAAGTTCTTCAGGGCCTCGAAGGTCAGTTCATCAACATCGTTAAATACCACAGGGGCCATGTTGTTTGCGAGTACGTTCCTAATCCTAGGCACTGTCCTGCTGGGCTCGTCCGTCCCAAAGAGCCTGTTCCTGATGCCCAGGGCGTTCAATATTGCAATCATTACCGTGGTCTTGCCGAGCCATGGGTCGCCATAATTCACTACTATCTTGTTCTCGAACACCCCCCAGTGGAACTTCAACGCGGGCGCAAAAACACTCCCTATGAACAGGCCCACATTTGCTAGGGCCTGTTTTCTATTTTGGTCGTAATTATCAAGTATGAACTTCACCAAGTCCTCCAGCACGGTTGGGTCGCATTCCCAGGTAACAGCTGGGTACTCGATTATCCCATCCTTCCAACCGTCTGGGTATGGGCCCGAGTAGATATTCGTGACCTCAACGCCCCCATCAAAAGCCCTCCTAAACAACAGCCTCAAACCAGCCTTTACCCATTCCTTCCTTGTGTTCGCGATACCCGGGTCGTTCCCCTCAACAGCGTTGTCAACGACCTCGCCTATGTCGTAGCCAACGTAAGTGTTGTACGGCGTCTTTAGTATGTAGTACTGCATGTTAGTCAACCTGTCCCTCGCAACAACCGCGTCTATGGGCCCATCGTAGAGCGTGCCCTCCCTAACATCCTCAACAGGCTCGCCATCCTTCTCCACAAACCTGACCCACCTTATGTAGAGCCTATCCTTTTTCCAAAACACGGGGTACTCATTAAAACCGTCGCTGAACCGTCCTATTTCAATTCCCCAGGGGGCATTGGTTAGGACATCATCCTCGACCTTGATGGCTATATTACGGGCACCTTCAACAACCCAAGAGCCCCATGCAGGCCCGGCTCGTCAGTCTTGACACACCCGCCGTTGTAGCAAATCACATAGTAATCACCAACCTTTGTTAGCTTGAGGCTATCAAACAACCTCCACTCGGGGGTTAGGATCCTCGCGGTGCACGGTGGTGCCTTGCACGTTAGCTCGACGGGTTCGTGGTGTAGGTTGAAGGCCTCGACAACGCCCTTATCAACCAAGCCGAGGCACTTGTCATTGACCTGCCAGGTACAGGCCGCGTCCTTTGTCAATACGTCAGCCAGTTCGCTGAAGACCTCCTGCGGTAGGGCGATGAGTAGGAGTCCACCGCAGTCGATGGGTTCTATTAACTTGCCGTCCTCAATCTTTACGCCGTTGTCCTTTAAGTATTCAATTACCTCACTGAGTGTTTCGTTGTCCACCTTGTCGAATAGTTTCGTGCATATTGGGCCACTAGGCTTATTAAGAGCCTCACTACTCATTGTCTGACTGCCCAGGTCCCGGGCGGGAACCCCCTGAGCTTCGTGCTGTGATGGGGGATCCATCATGCTCACCCTTTGTCCTCAATTCGCCCCGCCTCTTGACCGCCTAGAGGCGAGGCAGGAGAGGCGCCCCTGTCCAACACCCGTGGGGTGGCGCGGGGCGTCTCCACCCCATACCTTGAGATTGGGTTTGGGTTGATTGGTATTGGCTTCACGGTAACAACCACTTTTGTTTCGCTCCTGTGTAGTGTGTCCCACAACTCGTTTAGTCCTACAGGTAGGTTGATGACGTATCGGTCCTTCGTCATTCGTGAAACTTTTCTCGCCACGAACGTCACACTACCGTCCTCCCTGACTACAATTGTTCTCGGCATATTTTGTCGGGCAGATTAAGGGGGAGGGTTTAAATTAGCACATCACGGGCTCCGTACGGGGGCTGGGCAGGGCTACCGTGGACGTCACGACCTCGTGACTTGACGTGAACATTGCTGAGCAACCGAGCGTTTTCCGATAATTCAAAGTTTCAGCATAACCGCCCCACCCCTTGATTTTCCTCCCACGTTTTCTCCCGTTTATGGCTTGCCGTGTTTTTACTTGTGTTTGGGTGGACTTAAGATCCGCTGGCGAAGGCCTGCGTGGGTTCGAATCCCACCCCCCGCACCAAATAAAACTCATTAATTGTTATTTTGGAAATTGAAATTTAATTGTATTAATTCGAGATTTAATTCGGGATTA
>Ga0326758_100397_pt1 | contig 10063 bp, 13 predicted proteins | sample GCRJH_S_FD_207221 | JGI IMG/M metagenome (GOLD analysis project Ga0326758, IMG submission 207221) | Hot spring sediment microbial communities from Geyser Creek Basin, Yellowstone National Park, WY, United States - GCR.JH_S | ecosystem: Environmental > Aquatic > Thermal springs > Near-boiling... | reverse complement strand
GAAGTAAAAGTAAGCTATGAGGTTAAAGAGTACATAGTCTCCTTAATAAGAAGTTTAAGGGAAGATAAGGACTTAATGTACAAACTATCTGTTAGGGCTTCAATATCCCTATATAGAGGGAGTAAGGCTGTCGCCTTTCTAGACAGTAGGAATTTTGTAATACCGGACGATGTAAAACTCGTATTCCCTTATGTAGTGTATCACAGGATAGTTCTTAAGCCAGAATCAGCTATTGAAAAGAACAAAAAAGAGAAAATTAAGGCCGTTTTAGAGAGCGTTAAGGTGCCGAAATGATAACCGACAAGGGTTTCAAATTCCTCATTATCTTAATAATTTCTTCTTTCCTTTCCGTGTTAAATCCGACAATAACTTTAGTGACGATTACTTTAATCTCCGTTTTGCTCCTCGATTATCTATCGCTTGTAAGGAAGAAGGTTTTGAATCTGAAGCTTAAGGCTGAAGTTATTGCTGGAGAAAGGTTAAGTTTTGATTTACCTCCGTTAGGAGAATTCGTTAATCAAAAATTCGTAAAATTTGAGAATAAGGGGAGTAAGGTTGAGGCTATTATTAACGCTAGGTTCTTCGGAAAGTACGTACTGAAGCCTAGGGTGGTGCTTAAGTCCTTCTTAGGCCTCTTTTCAGTAGTTAAAGATAGTGGCGTTGAAATAGATTTGACCGTTTACCCCAGGTTTTTGAGGGAGGTCATAATAGCCCTTGGCGAACTCTACGGCATCGGAGGATTGGGTTACTATAAACTTTCGCCGAGGGGGTTAGAATATGTAGAAAGCAGAGAATATATAGAAGGAGATCCACTAAATAGGATTGACTTTAACGCGACAGCTAGGACTGGGACTTTACACGTTAAGTACTTCCTCGACGAGGGTAGCCTGGGAGAAGCTATAATATTTGACATAAGATCTCCAGGAAGGTATACTGCGGACTATTTAGCGAGCAAGTTCTTATCAGCTATATTAAATTCCGATAGATCTATAGTACTAATCACTGACGGAGTTAAGACTTACCGCTATGAGGGTAATAGAGATTATATGCTTAAAATAGCGCTTTACTGGGTTTTTAGAATGGTTTTAGATAAAGGTGAGGAAATTTATGAGATAGTACCTCCTAAAATCGTGAGCGAGCTAGAGAAGGTACTTAAAGTAAATAGGGGCAATGGGACTACTGAAAGCCCATATAAGCTTTCTTATGGGATGAGAGAAGTTGTTGTTATTGCTCATCCGTTATATGATACTGTAAAACTCCTTAGGTTTTTAGCAGATGCCAGAAGTAGGGGAATTAGGGTGAAAGTCATTTACCCGGAATCGCCTTGGCTCGACTCTGAGGATTTAGAGAGGGCTTATATCGAATATCAATCCTTCCGTAAGGTTACCAAAGTAATTGACGATTTAGTAGAGGGATAATAGAGTTTAGAGCACTTAGAAGAATCTCGTTAAGAGTTAAGGGGATTCAACTTCTTTACGAAGTCCAATTTTTCAGCTCTACTGTGCCGAAGTATCTTGTTTAAACTCGTAGTGTTATACAATTTTCAGTAATATGATTAACACATACATGTGGATACTTTTTGTTATCTAATATTGTGAAGTTCTTAGGATTTAAAAAGGATATTGTAAGAGGCGTTAACCTATTATATTGTTAGTCTTTCATGAAAATTAATTCACTTCCACGGCTCGTCTTCCTTAAAGAACTTATCGTTTATTAGAGGCCTCCACCACCACTCGTTCTCCAAGTACCACTCGTAGGTCTTCCTCAAGCCCTCCTTCAGAGGAGTCGTTTCGTAGGAAAGCCTAGTGTTCATGCAGTACCTCCTGTCATGCCCCGGCCTATCGGAAACGAACTTAATCCTGATCTCCTTACCCATGACTTCCCCTAACAATTTAAGCAAATCAAGATTAGTCACCCTCTGTTTCCCAGGAATATTGTAAACTTCACCCTTCCACTCTGCCCTCTCCAGTAAGTCAGCTATTATCCTCGCGGTGTCTTCCACGAAAATCCAATCCCTCTCCTGTCTACCGTCACCGTAAATCGGGACGTGCAGGCCTAGTAAAGTCCTAATAATTATCTTCGGGATGAACTTCTCAGGGAACTGCCTGGGCCCGTAATTGTTAGAGGGCCTCACAATTACAGCCTTGGCATTATAGGTCCTGACGTAGGCCTTAACGAAGAGGTCCGCAGAGGCCTTGGAGGCGCTGTAAGGGGAAGAAGGGTTAAGAGGAGAATCCTCGTCACCGCACTCCTCACCGTAAACTTCGTCAGTCGAAATGTGAACGTACTTGAAACCGAAACGCCTAGCAGCTTCCAAAACGTTTATCGTGCCTAAGACGTTGGTAGTGACGAAGTCTTGAGGTTTATAAATAGAGCGGTCCACGTGAGTCTCCGCAGCGAAGTTGACCACTAGGTCGGCCTGTTTTAGGATCTCGTGTACGGATGGGTCCCTAATGTCGGCTCTCACGAACTCGTGGTCGGTATCCTTTAGATTTTCCAACCTCCCGGCGTAAGTTAAGAGGTCTACGACTATTGGCCTAATCCCCCTCTTATTTAATTCCCTCACGAAGGCGGAGCCTATGAAACCGGCTCCTCCCAAAACTGCTATTCTCATAGTTCAACCCTCGAGTTCTCCCCTATTACTAGCTTAACCCATCTCTTACCCTTCACCACGCTTGAATTGTTACCCACTAGAGAGTCCATCAAATACACGCCTTCAACCTTCACGTTGTCTAGAACTACACTGTGTTCTATCTCGCTGTTCTTCACTTCACAGTCATCCCCTATTGAAGTGAAAGGGCCTATGTAGGAGTTCATTATCTTAGTCCCCTTCCCTATATAAGCAGGCCCCCTAACGGTTGAGCTCTCAACCAACGCCCCTTTCTCTATTATCACTCTGCCGTCAACTGACGAGTCCCTGACCTCTCCCTCTATCCTTCTCTCGGCGTATTCGTCCAAAAGGAAGGAGTTAGCCTCGAGTATGTCCTTAGGAGTTCCAGTGTCCTTCCACCAGCCGTCTATTATCCTGTAGTCAACTTCCCTACCTCTGTCGATTAGTCCTTGTATCGCGTCAGTTATTTCCAACTCGCCTCTCCATGAGGGCTTAAGGTCCTCGATAACGTCGAATATCTCCTTCGTGAAACCGTAAACCCCCACTAGGGCGAGGTCTGAGATCCTCTCCTTAGGCTTCTCAACCAGCTTAACCACTTTCCCCTCTCTTATCACAGCTACGCCGAAGCGGTTAGGGTTGTCGACCTTCGCTAAAAGTATTGAGGCCGAGCCCTTGAAGGAAAGGAATGAGGAGAGGTCGTCGTAAGGAACTATGTTGTCCCCCAAGTAAACCAGAAACCTGTCTTCAGTTATCACGTCCTTCACCTTATATACCGCGTCGGCCAACCCCCTGGCCTTGCCTTGATACACGTAAGTTATTTTAACCCCGAAACGCGAGCCGTCGCCGTAATACTCTACCACCTTGTTCGGGTTGTTATCTCCCAGGACTATTACAACATCGCGGATCCCCGAATCCCTCAACTGCTCTAAGACCCATTGAGAGACGGGCTTTCCCGCGACTTTTATCAACTGCTTAGGCCCTGTGTGAGTCAAAGGCCTTAACCTGGTTCCCTGACCGCCGTGTAGGATCACTCCCTGCAATTAGACCACCATGTAACGCAAGTTCTCGTCTAGAGAATAAAAGTCGACCGAAAGCGCCTTCTTAGCTTTGGAAATATCCAAGGAGGAGTCGAATGGCCTCTTCGCGATCCATCCCTTTACGTCGTCCACCTCCTTAACCCCGCCGGGTAGATTGAACTTCTCCTTAATCTTCATCGCCAAATCTACTCTAGAAACCCTCTCGCCTGCAACGTTCAATATCCCCGTTTTCCTATAGCTGATCAATTCGGAGATAGCCTCGGCCAACTTCCTGGCGGAAATCGGCGAATAATAGCCCTTAAAGGCGTGAACCTCCCTTCCCTCCTTCAACGTCCTGTATACGTAAACCGGAAAACCCTTATGCCTGAACACCCCTGAGGTCCTTATAACGAGGCTATCGTCGTAGGATAGTGCATAAGTTTCGCCGAGGAGTTTGGTCAAGCCGTAGTAGTTGATAGGGTTCGGCAAGTCCTCCTCCTTGTAAAGCCCCTTCTCACCGTCGAATACGTAATCGGTGCTTATGTGGATCAGGTAAGCTTCCACAACGCGGGAAGCCCTAACGATGTGTTTCACCGCCTCAGCGTTTACCTTGAAGGCTAAACCCCTCTCTACCTCGCACTTATCCACGTCAGTTAGTGCGGCCGTGTTTATTACGACGTCCGGCCTCTTTTTGATAACGAAGTCCTCCACTTCCGAGTAATCAGTTAAATCGAGTTTGTGGCCGCCTTGCACTTCCTTAGTGTTGTAGACCTTGACGACGTCTCCTTTTAATACGTTAGAGAGCTCAGTCCCTAACTGTCCAGAAGCACCAATTAATAGTATCCGCACATCGTAAAAAGATAGAAAATAAAAATAAAGATTTCGGCTTTAATGACTTTCGTCAAAGACCTCGGCCTTTTCTAGAGGCGGACATTTTGAGTCCTTCTCGCTTACGATAACGTCCTTTATCGGCCAGTCTATCATGGAATAATTTACGCACCTTTCGTGAGGAGGAGAGTACTCATTATGGGTTATGAAATACACTATAGTCGAGCTCTCTAACGCTTGAAACCCGTGGGCGAAGCCTGGAGGAATCCATAGCATGTAATGATTATCTTCACTAAGCTCAGCGCTAACATATTTTCCGAAACTGGAGCCCTTCCTTATATCTACTGCTACGTCAAGGATCTTCCCCTTGATCACAGTAACTATTTTACCTTGCTCTTTCGGTGGTAATTGATAGTGAAGACCTCGCACTACTCCGTACCTAGAGAATGAGACATTCGCCTGCAAGGGTGTAGGAATTCCCATCTTCTTAAAATCTGATTCCTTAAATATCTCCTTGAAATAACCCCTATTGTCAGGAAATACTTTAGGCTTTATTAGCAGTACACCCAGTCCTAGTTCCTCAAATTCAAACGGCATTAAAACGTTGAAGAGTAAGAAAATAAAAGCTTTTTATGCATCTTACCGCCAGCGAGGGTTCCCTCCTCATCGCCGAGCTCTGCTCCCTTAAAGGAAATACACTGGTTGCCCCTCCCACAGTCGAGCAAAGAAGAAGCGTCATTAGCGTCCATGAAAGGTTTTTGAAAAAGGATATTTGATCTCTCATCATTCCCGCCCATTATCGAGGTTTTCGATCTTTTGTAAAGACTTTTCTTCAGAAACTTTTTATTTAGTTTATCTATAATCGTATTAAATATAATGATTAAATTCTTACTCTGGTTTGTACTAGTAAGACATAATCTGTGCACTAAGATCTGATTTAGGAGTGCAAATTCGATATCAGATTTAAGATTTTGTCTATCGCTACCTTCGGGTCGTGTTTCTCCTTAACTATTTTCTTGTTCCTCTGAAAGTCGAGATTTACACGACCTTCTAAAACATCGATTATTCTTTTTGCGAACTCCTCTTCGCTCTCCGCATTTAAGTACACTATATCGTCTATCCCTTCCACCGCCTTCCTTGTGGCGATTATGGGTTTACCGCTCATCATGTACTCTAAAACCTTCAACTTCACGCCTCCGCCCCTCTTAACCGGTGCAACGCAGATGTCGGCAGACATGATGTAAGGTATCGTGGACTCCACGTATCCCGTAGCGTATACTGGAGGGCTTACCGGTGGAGGTGAAGGGCCTACAAGGTAAAAGTTCACTTTACCCCCTAAAATTTTGGCTACCCTAATGAGGAACTCGGCAGCTTCTCTATTGGGAGGATAGCCCATGCCACCCACGAAGACAACGGCAGGTCTCTTAAGGTCTACAGGAGTATAACTAGAGAAAGCGTCTACGTCTATTACGTTAGGGAACACTACAGCTTTCTCGCTGTTCAGGAGGGCTCTATCGTTTTCTGAGGGAACTAATACTATATCACAGAAATTTTTACCTAAGTACTCGAATACCCTAACCAATGTCTTTCCCATCGTTGTCAGTCCTACATCCTGTTTAGACTCTATCGAATGTAGATGGAGAACACAAGGTGTAGAAGAGATTTTTGAGGATATTATAGAGGGTAGCGATATCCAGGCAGTCTCGGCTATTATTGCGTCGTAATCTCCCTTTATAATATTTCTTATGAAGGAAGGGGAAAGCGATCTTAGCCAGAGTAATCTTTTGCCCCTCTCTTCAGCTCTTCTTTTTGAGTAGGCGATTATTTCAGCCTTTATACCTCTTCTCTCCAATTCCCTTTTGAGTAAGTAAACTTGTTCGTGTATTCCTCCTCTCTGAGGATAAATAGTCTCCATCATTACGAAGGCTATCTTCACGCATATAGTTTCATAACTTCAGTTTAAAACGCTTGAGTTATATGAGTAAATAATAGAAAATGTTGTAACTTGCCCCTGGTGTTAGCCATACCGTAGGTCTGTACACTCTAGGAAACTTACCCTTCTTAGGATTATTGTACCAACCCTTGTATATTGAGAGGGCATCACGGTAACAGTCCTCAGCGACCTTTGACGGTAGATCGTACTCCTCCTTTAACTCCTCGTACAACGCCTCGTGGACTTTGGATAGCACTCCCTTTTCGTTAGGGTTCGTGACGTTTTCCTTCAACCAAAAGAGGGTGAAACGGAGTGCTTTTACGTAGTTATTAACGAGGGCCAGGAGGGGTTCAGAGAGGGCGATCTTCATCGAAACAGTAGCTCTGATCGCTTTATTACCCCTCCTAGCCATTGGAAGAAATTTTGAAAAAGAAGTATTTGAAATATAAGGGGGCTATCCATCCCCGCCCTGCAGGGCGGGGAGGAGGTCAGTACTACTATTATCATTATTTATAACTATTATTCCTTAATATACGAATAAAGAAAGAGTTTTAAATACACTATTCTAATACCTTTAGTGTGGTTTGTGAGAGGTGGTAATTGAAGTTCATGGTGAAGAAAGTTAAGGAAGCTAAGGATTTGGCTAGATTCGTTGCCAGAGAGTTTTCCAATTTGGAATATCTCATGCTAATTGTCGATAAACTTGAATTGCTAAAAGAAAGTCCCTTTAAATACTCAAGAGAGAAATTAGGAAAAGATGTATACGGTAATCCAATGTTCTCCTTAGAAGTAACTGGTGATATAAGGATACTTTACAGCGTTGATCCGAAAAATTGTACAGTTTTCATTTGGGAGATTGGGTCACACAAGGACGTTTACGGTCGGGATTAAGCTCGTAATAAGCCTCAATCAACATCTTCCTGAACTCCTCTAAGTCCTCCTTGCTTTCAAACACTAAGTAGCCTTCTCCCTTTTCATCCTTATCTTCGATTCTCACATGTCTATGTTTGCTACTGGGCGTTAAAAAAGGATGTGCTGATTACTCTCATTGAATTTTGAAAAATTGTTAAGTAAGCAGTATAAGTACATACATGGAATCTCGGCTTTCTATTCCCGTTAGAAAAATTGAATAAACTCCCTAGTTTAATGAGAAAAATGAAAATGACTTAACGAACGACAAGCCTCGCCCTTCCAGGGCGGGAGGAAATCAGTGCATAACCGTTGTCGTAATGTATTTCTACTCCGTTGTCTATCTTTCTGAACGTCATCTAAAAGAAGTAGGAGGTAAAGCTAAAAATAAATTTCGCTCCCTTAGAGTTGTAGCCTTCGTTTTCGGTTTTCCCCTTAGCAACGTTTTTATTCTAATCTCTTATTCGCTTATATGAGCGATGTAGACATTAAGATCAACGAGTACAGAAGGCTAATTGAAATAGAACCGAGTAACGCGTGGCACCACTTTCATTTGGGAGAAGCGTTGGAAGAGAAGGGCGAGCTGAACGAGGCTGTAGAGGAATACACGAAGGCAATAGAACTGGACCCGACCTTTCCGGATTTCCATTTCAAGAAGGCTGAGGCCCTACTGAAATTGTCCGAGTTTCAGGAGGCGCTACAGGTGTACGATAACGCCATAAGGAAGGACCCTAAGAACGCGCACCTTTACCACTACCTCAAGGGAGAGATCTACGAGAAATTAGGTAAATACGAAGAGGCATTAAAGGAATATGACAGCGCAATAAAACGGTCTCCCACTAACTCTTGGTACAGGCAGGCGAAGATATACCTCCTGGAGAGAATGAACAGACTGGAGGACGCCCTCAAAGAGGCAGAGGTGTTGATCAAAATGGACCCTTCAGCCGCTAATCAGGAACTGAAAAACGAGATCCTAGCTAAGCTAAAGAATAAAGAATGATGTTAAAGTTAATTCGATGAACTTCTACAATTCTCTACGTTGTCAATCTCCTTGTCTTTCGAAACAGCGCTGAAGGCTCGGCGACGGGAACACGAGCTGAAGGCTTATAGATTCGCTACCGTTGTGGAGGCGTTGAGGATAACTTAAGCGGAACAGAACGCATAATGTGCAGGAAGGACGTCTCGCAGCGCGTGAGTTTTGCGGTGTTTGCGGATGAGAGTAAACGGAAAGCCTAAGTTAGGGTGTGAATAAGGTCGCGTGAATGAGAGGGCGTTCGATGGGCAAGAAAGGTTCTATCCACGACTTAAGTCGGACGTCCAGGACCTCTTCGATTGCCAATGGGCTCTGCAGTGACCCTTGTCGAGAGGAAATCACGATTCATGATTCGCTCAACGCGAATGAGGCTCGGTCTTTCATGTAACAACTGAAAGAAACTAAGACGTATTCTCGGCTGTCTGTGCCGGAAAATATTTCCCGTCAACCAAAGATGTCTTTCTTTGCAAAAAGGTAGTAAAATAGGAAAATTGTTTTCAATATTAGATCAAATTTCTCAAAGTATGAAATAAAACTCATTATTACTGTTACTAAACATAAATCAAATAACGTGTTCATTAACATTTCCTATTACTTATAAATAAAGATTTAATCTCTGTGGCTATGTCTTTTCCCAACCAAATTCACTGTATATTTGTCCTTTTAATAGTCCTAAGTCAATTGCTTGTCTTACATAAGGAACTATATTTTCTGGAAGCTTGCTGAGCTCAAACCATCTTAAAGCTTCAGCCTTATTAGGTTCTTTAATTGTGGGTTCACCCATCCACTTAATTGCACTAAAGAAAAAGTCTACTCTCTCTTGGTTTTCAAATCTGTGCATTACATGGATAAGCTCTAAATCCTCACGGCTAAGTTTGATTCCAGCTTCTTCCATAGCTTCTCTTATTATCGCATTTGTGGCAGATTCTCTAGCTTCGACATGGCCTGCTATAACGCTCCACCAACCATCCATATATCCTGTATTTTTCCTTAATTGCAAAAGAATTTTACCTTCCTTCAAAAGAAAAAGATGAACCGAAAGTATTTGAGGATGTCTGTTCACAGGATGTGATGTTGGCTAAAAAATAAAAACTAGTCTGTATAAGTCCTATAATACCAAGATTATAATTGTCTAGAAATTATTAATGTGTAAATATTATACAGCGAAATATGAAATAATTGATATGAAAATTATAACAAAGATTAACAGAATTTAATGATAACATGAATATTCTTTTCCAACTAAAAGTATAAAAGCTTACATATTAGATTTATAGGATGATCCACACAATAACCTAAAATATTTAAAAAATAAATTTAATTTAAATTTTAGTTGATTTTTACAGATATCTTCCATCTGGTGGTTCTGAGGTAACAACTGAAAGGAACTAAAACAAGGCCGAGAGGAACTCCCTGACCTTCGCCCTTACCGGTCCCTCGTAGTCCTGGATCCTGCCGACGTAGTTCTCCAGGTCGGGATCCAAGGGCAGACCGAAGCCCTCGTAGTCGCCGAAGGGTTTGACGGTTTTGCCGTCGCACTCCATGTACGCCATGTTGACCAACACCTTCGCCCTCTTCCCCCTCTCCTCGAGGTACTTCAGCAAGTAATCGACCACCTTCCTCGAGACCCTCGACGGAGTCGTCACAACCACGGGCACGAAGTCCGTGACCCTCTCCAGGACCAGCACCTCGTCGCCTAGGCCTGGAGGGAGGTCGAAGACCACGTAGTCCGT
>Ga0326758_100396_pt1 | contig 10066 bp, 7 predicted proteins | sample GCRJH_S_FD_207221 | JGI IMG/M metagenome (GOLD analysis project Ga0326758, IMG submission 207221) | Hot spring sediment microbial communities from Geyser Creek Basin, Yellowstone National Park, WY, United States - GCR.JH_S | ecosystem: Environmental > Aquatic > Thermal springs > Near-boiling... | reverse complement strand
CTCCCTCCTGGCCACAGGCGCCATGATCCCGCTGGCCTCGCCTTCAGCAGCCCTCATGGCAGTCAGGGGCTCAGCAGCCATAGCGGCCGTCCTGGCCCTCTGCCTCGTCTACGCGGTGCCAGTCGTGGCCGCTATGCAGGTTATGTGGCCGAGCGGCCAGCCCCTTCACTTGCTGGCAGAGAGGGCAGGGCCCTGGCTGGCCGCGGAGGCATATGTCACGGCCCTGGCCCTCTCGCTCCTCGCAGACACCTTTGCCGTAGCGCTGTCGTGCGTGGCAAAGCTCGGGGGCCTCCTTCCCTGGCCGACCTACCTGGTGTACGGAGGCTGTGGGCTGACCGACGGCCTTGAGGTGACGCCAGTAGGGGTTGCAATGGCTACCCTGGCAGCTGTGGGCATCTTTAAGCTAGTGGCGAGGAGGACGCGGCCCATTAGGGCCTAGTGGACATCATAGCCATAGCTCCCTTAACGTGCCTGTCACCGTCAGCCTCCTCAATGGGTTTCAATGCGATTTAAGGCCCTCAAGGTTCGTGCTGCCCCAGGAGACGAAGCGAGATTATAGTAGGTCATCATAACGGGTTAGCAAGGGCCAGGAAGGCAAGCGGTCCCTGGGCCTGGCCACTTATTAAGTGGGCGATGCGCCACTGACAACCTCTCTACGGCTTGTCTTGTTTATACACAAACTTGCGTAGAAAAGTCCCTAAGGCCTAGCATACTTTTCACCTATGTCGTACTGACCTGGCTCTAAGGGTGTATACAATGGCTACGGAGGCTATAGGGCGTCTGTCCTTTTAGCTTCTATTATAAATATATAGTAACTGTGTGAGAGGTGTCAAGCGACTCGCGCCCAGTCACGCAGGGGCTCGCGTTAAGGTACGTCGTAGTCCCAAGGCTTAGGCAGGCCATAATAGGTAATGCCCCCTACCCTCTGATTGACAACTACATCGCGGCCTCCCTGGCCTCAAAGACGCACGACTACAGGGACAAGGTGTACTACCTTGCAGGAGCCCTGCTCTTTAGGGCGGGGAGGTTTGGGGCTACGCTCCCTCTTCCCGAGGGTTCAGTCCCAGGCTGGGCCTCCAGCCCGTTACCCCAAGAGGTGGTGATATCTATATGAGCAGTGAATTCCCATTTACATCTGAGCTTTGGAAAAAACTTGATGATTATCTCGAGAAATACCTGGTTGCTGGTTACAAGTTAAATGCTGAGCCCACAGGTAAGATAGAATACTATGGTAAGATACCAGACATCGTCATTGTTGATAAGAAGGGGATACCACAACTCATCATAGAAACTAAAAGGAAGAGCGACGAGGGTAAGTCAGAGTTGTATGAACCACTGGGAGAAGCCGTGGTTGCCCAAGCTTTGTGCTATGCAACTTTAGCCGTAGAGTATCATAACTTGGACGGAACGCCTCTCTTCGCCACAGCGAATAGGGATATCATGGCCGTTTTTAAAGGCATTGAGAGGAGGAAGTTAGGTGAACTTGTAGATGTTGAAAAGTGTAAGGAAAAGCATGCGTCACCAGAGGATTGGGCTAAAGCGCTTAAGCCAGGTGCTTATAGCAAGTTGCTTCAGGAGTATTTCCTAGCGAGGTTAGAGAAGCCGTCATCCGAGGACACTGTTAAGAAACTATTTGACGATTATGTAGCGAAGTGGATCAAGTGGACCAATAAAGCCACTATAACCCCTGTACAGCTGTATAGAGTGCTAGTTGATCAGCTTAGGTACGACATCGAGAAGCTCCATGATGAGTATGTCGAAGACGCTGTTAAGGCCAGGCTGCTTAAGGATCCTCAATACTTCGGGGAGCTCCATGAATTGGCTAAAAAGCAGGGCTATGCGAACGGCGTGTTAAGTCCTGGCTTACTCCTGCTATGCCAAGACGAGGACCGCAACTCCATAGAGAAGGTATGTAGACCTCTAGCTGAAGTAATAAGTAAAACTTTCTCAAAAGCTAAAGACCCTCAACAACTCTTCTTATCGCTCACAGAAATAGTTGATAAACGCGTAAATGAGCTCGTTAAATATTGTAAAGAAAGTGTGAAACGCAGCAAAGCCCCTCCCGCTACCTGCAGTAAGAAGGTAAGGGATATCATATCATTTAGAAACCTCTCAAGAATGATGACGTACGCCCTTGCTACCAAGATCCTGGCATATAAAGTTCTAGAACTGCACTACAACAAGATATCTAAGCTCACGCCTCTAGACATTAAGAGCCTCAAAAGCTCTGATGATATTATTTACACATTAAACAAGTATTTTGAGGAGGCGCCCAAACGGATCGAGGAGAAGCTTAATGTTAAGGACTTCAAGCCAATATTCGAGACAGGGCTTTACGATAAGATTGTGTTCAAGGGGTTGGAGGCAGCTAATAGAGTTAATGCTTTGATAGAAATTGCTGATGCGATTAAGGAATCCCTCAAGTTACTCCCAGGCATAATAGGCTACGTTTACGAAGGCTTCATACCACCCCGCGAAAGGCACCAGCTTGGGGAATTCTATACACCACCTGCTGTGGCAAGGCTCATTGCTAGGTGGGCTATTAGGTCTGGGAGTGATAAGGTTCTTGATGGCGGTTGTGGGTCTGGCACGTTCCTCATAGAGGCTTACAAGAGAGCTCTATTACTAAAATTTAACAAGGAGTATGGCAAGAGCTATCCAACATGTAAGGGTAAGGAAAACATCAATGAACACCAGGAGATATTGAATAACCTCTACGGTGTTGATATTAACGCTTTCGCGACACAGCTAACATCGCTGCACTTAATGTTTATGGAGCCTAGATGCCCATTCTCAAGACTTAACGTTGCGACTAAGGACTTCTTCTCAATACCCAAAGGGGGCTTAGACGCTGTGGACTTCTTCTCAATACCCAAAGGGGATTTCGATGCTGTGATAGGTAATCCACCATATACTAGATGGACCGAGATACCTGAGGAAACAAAGGAGCTTATCAGGAAGAGTGCTGGAGACTTAATGAAAGTGTATGATTTGGTCGCTTATCCCAATAGGAGAGAGCCGGGAATCTATGTTTACTGGATACTTCATGCTACCAAGAACCTCCTTAAGAATGGTGGTAGGCTAGGCATGATAATATCTAGTACGTGGTTGCAGACGGACTATGGTGTAGACTTTGGAAAGTTCCTACTTGACAACTTCAGGATCAAGGCACTAATAGACATATCTTACAGGCTCTTTGAAGCCCTAATATCAACTGTCATAGTACTGGCTGAGAAGGAGCCTAACGAAGATGCCCGCAATAATAATGAGGTCTTGCTTGTAAGGATACCACCTATGGACAGCCAGCTCGGTGATAAAGAGGTTGAGAAAAAAATTGATGAAGCCTTAAAGTGTATCGAAAGCGCTATAACCCCTAATTATGAGTTCGATAAAAACGCTCTTGAAGTGTGCAAGCAGAATTATGGTATTTGGTACAGATTCGTTAAGCAGTCTGAGATCCCAAGGGATAAGAAGTGGATTAGCCTATTCTTTGAAGGTGTAGAAGACGTTGTAAATACTCTTGAAAAACACCCATTAATGATAAGAGCTGACGAGTGGTTTAAGCCGAGTAGAGGTAATAGTGTATGGCCTGTTTGGGCTCTCGATCACGGTAAAAGGCCTGACCTTGGAGCTAAAGAGTTCTTCTACTTCAGTGAGGGGAAGATTGATGAGTGGCAGAAGGTGCATAGTCAGTTCAGAAGTAAGGTCATGGATTGCCTAGTGTCGGCAATCACGAGGTCCCAATGGGTCAAGACCTTCGTTTTCACGAGGGATGATTGGGAGGAGCTGAGGAGGGGAGGTAAGGACTTTTACCTCTACCTCTTCATCTGTCATAAGCCCAGGGATAAATTGCCGAGTGAGGTCATAGAATACATCAAATGGGGTGAGTCGGATGAGTGCAGAACCAGGATTAAGGAAACTAGAGGTGGTGGTGTAATCTGTAGTGAGGCTAAAGCATGTAGGGCTAGGGAGGAGGGGGAGGCGCGTAGGTGGTTCTACGGCTGGTACGACCTAGGCGGCTATGTACCAACACCAATAATGACAATCCGCCAAGCTAGGTATCACCCACAGTTCTTCCTGGTCAAAATGCCATTAGTTACTTATGACGCTATAATAACGTTCATACCTAAAGTGAGGGTTAAGGTTGGCAATAGGGTTTTCGACCCAGGCGAGTATAGGGGCATTATTAGTGAGGTTAATAGTAATGTGGAGCTTGATGAGGTTGAGGTTAAGGCGTTGCTGACTTACTTGAACTCAACGTTCAATTGGTTATGGCTTGAGCAAAACGCCGGGTACATCTCTAAAGGCCCCCTGCGTCTAGAGGTTAAAATTGCCAAGAGAATGCCGATACTCAATGTCAAGGCTATTGATAGGGGTAGGGTCGAGGAGTTGGCCAAGCTCTTTGACGAGCTTGAGGTTGAGGCTAGAAAGCTCATGGGACTTAAGCCGGTGACTAATGATCCACCTAGTGATGAGGAGAGCGAGAGGAAGGAAGAGGAAGAGGAGGAAGGTTATAGAAAGCTTTGGATGTTTAAGGAGCTAAGACCAATATTTAGAGAAATAGATAGCAAGATTGCAGAGATTCTTGAAATCCTTGTCGATGTCGATGCGTTATGGGACTATGCCTGGGAAATGATGGAGAGGAGAATCAAAGGTGCTAGCAGAAAAGTAACGCCAGGGGTTGAAGGGATAGAACTAACCACACCTACCAAAAGGTCGAGGAAGGGTAGGAGAAAAAGAGGTTCACAGGGTAATGTAGTACCGCTCACAAAATGGCTTGAACAAAGTGGTGAACATAACGAAAAAGAGTCCTCATAGGACTGTACACTACAAGAATTCGTTATTACAAATTTCATCAGCACTTTTCAACGACAAACAAGTGGATTAAACCTAGGAATATCAGGAAAGGGATAACCATAAACATCTATAATCAATAGCAAATCATAACCACGTCTGCGTCCTTGATGCCGAGAGACGGTACTGCTGAGGTGACCCTCTCACGGCGCCCTGCTCCCTCGCCTTGTCCCTCAGCCGCACAGGCTAAGGAGGTATAAGTGCCCCAGCGACGCTAATTATTAGTTCCATGGACATATAGTTCAATAACTTGATGTCCCTGGGGACATTAAGCTATTGAACTATATGTCCCCTGGGGACACACAGCTATTTTGCTCGCTGTCCCCAGCGGCCAAGGGCCCTGTTGGCTCTGCGCCCCTCTCAGTTGGCCGCAACAGGCCACTGGAGGCTGCAGGCTGGGCCACGCTGTGACGCAGGCCCCCAGTTGCGCTCGGCCTGCCCCAGCCGCGGAGACACGCTCTTACCCTGTGTCGTCTTGGCCTCACTAGCTCACCTCATTAACCTCGGCGAGGGCAGCGACAGCGCCAAAGGCTCTTCCTCCGCGTTCTTCTTTCTGTATTTAGTAAGTCCTTCCATGTTCGCGGGACACTGCGCGGAGCAGGGGTCGCTGAGGAAGTGCCTACGCCACCTTGGGCGAGGGCCTGCAGGCCCTTAGCACCTTAAGCGCTTTTCTACACAAGTTTGCGTGGAAATGTGCAAAGGCTGTAGAGCTCGACCAGCCCGCCGAGGGCTACGGGACAACCTACGTCAAGGGTTTAGGCAGAGCGTCAGGGCTGAGGGGCCTTGGCCTTCGGCCTCGGCCTGACCCTTATCACGAACTCCGACCTCTTCCCCTTGGGGCTCACGCCCTGGTAGTAGTTGAAGACCCCGTGGCACCTCGGGCACTCCATCCTGCTAACGTTGTAGAACCTGAAGCGCCACGTCTTGAGGACCCTGAACTCGCCCTCATAGCCGCAGTAAGGGCACTTGACCAAGCCGTGCCCCGTTCACTGCCTGTGAGCCTAGCCCTAAAGCGTTTTCAGCCGGGCCTGAGGGGCCTTGAAGTCACTGCCCTCCTGAGGCGTATTACGACGGCCCTGAAGAGGACTTCATCTCAGCCGATTGGGGAGGGCACGTCAGCGTACAAGGACTTGTAACCGCCTCAGCGGCCTTAAAACCTGCTTCAAGGTATGTCGTCACGACCTCGTCTTTTGCCCCATTCTACCAGTTATTTCAACGCCCTGAGGTCACATAAATAAAAAGCTTAATCACGGGGCTTTCGTACCCATCCTTGACGTAAGACCCCCGCGCCGGGGTAAGCTCACGGCCTCTCCCCTGCCCTCGTAAGCGGCCCCTTGTAGCGCTTCCTGACGTCCCTGAGCCTGCGGATGCCCTTCAGCCTCTCCTCCCTCAGGTAGATCTGAAAAACCATGTCAGTAAGCTTTGCGCCCTGTTGGCTAGCGGCAAGGCGCCCTCCCCTCCTCCCTGTACCTCCTGTCAATCTCGGCCGCGAGCGCCCTCAGCCAGGTAGCGAAGGGCTTAGCTATAAGGCCCTTCTCAACCATGTCGTCCACCAGCTCTGCCCCCCACAGGCAGGCGCCAGGGTAGGAGGGCCAGTACTCAACGCAGTCCATGAACCTTGAGATTATCAGGTTGTGGAGCCCGTACCTGCGCATCAGGCCTTCGGCGTGCCTGTTGGGGACCCAGGCCCAGCAGTTGTGGTCACGGACGTAGGCATGAATCACTGCCTTGTCTGGCTGTACAGTAGCGAGCTCGGCCTCGGCGGCTGTCAGGTACTCCCCAGGCCTGGGGGGCGCGGCAAGGCTCTTGGCCAGGGACTCAAGCTCCCTCCTGAGCGTCTCCTCAACCTGCCTCGCTATGGTCTCAGCTGACAGTGGGGCCCTCCTGTAGGTCCTCACTATATCGCTTGCGAACCTCATGATGTCGCTGAGCTTCTCTTCGTAGGGCCTGTTGGCCACCCTCCCGTACTCGGCCTCAAAGTCCTCCCTGTACTGACTCGGGTCAATCCCTGCGGCGGCCAGGGTCGCGGAGAACAGCTCCCAGAGCCTCAGCCTCTCCTCCTCAGGGGCTGGCTGCGGGGCAGTCGGAAGAGTAGGCTGTGGAGCAGGCCGAGGAGCCCCCCTCTCAGCTGGAGGCGGGGCAGGCGGCTGTGGGGCCCTCTCCTCGGCTGGCCTGACGCTCGGCGCTGGGCGCGGCGCTTCCCTCGGCAGCCAGGCCGTAATCCTCCCTCTCTTAAGCCTCTCAAGCCGTCTCCTGAGCTCCTCAAGCTGCCTCTCAAGCTCAGCCTTCCGCCTCTTTGCGTCCTCTACCTGCTCTGGGGTGAGCCTGTTGCCGTGCTTGTCCTCGCCATGTGCGATCATGTAGTCAAGGTCAGCTATCTCGGACTCTACGAACGCTATCTGGAACATGAGCATGCCCTCCTCTGTCCCGCCTGGCGGCGTCGGCCCCCTCCTTCTCCTCCCGCTTACCTCCTCAGCCCTTATGCCGTACCGCTGCTCCAGGAGGCTGAGGTTCTTGGCCTGGGACAGGTCAGGGTCAAGCACGTGCTCCCAGTCTATGTTCTTGAGGGGGTCCTGTATGCCAGCCCTGTAGGCCGCCACTATAACCCCTGCAAGGAAGTCTGCGAAGGACCTCTTGGAGGTCTTCCAGTTCCTTGGGTTGCGGGTTATCTTTTTGCCCTCCCACTTGCTCCACAGCCTGTCAACTAGCTCCTGGAACTCAGCGGACTGCCTTATCTTGTTGATATCAGAGGTACCACCCGATGCGCTCAAGGTCTACACCCAGCGCCCTGGCAAGGTTGCCGACGTCACGCGGCCAGACTGGGACCACGTAGTAGAGCACGACGCCCAGGGCCATGAAGAAGGCGTCCTCGTTTGTCACTGTCGTCCTCCCGTCGTAGTAGAGCTCCTCAACCCTCTCAAGCGCCTCCGTTGCCTTCCTCCTCCTGTCCTCGTTCTGAATTACTGAGAGGGCGTCCTTGAGCGTGTCAATTATGACCCCCAAGCCTGCCCCCAGTAGTGGGGCCAGGGGACCTAAAAATTACCTCAGGGCTGAGGCCAGCTGTCAAAGAAGGCTGACCATATGAGCAGGTGGTAGGCGGGGGAAGGCCGGCTAGGAAGCGTTGACGACGAGTCGCCGGGCCCGGCGCTAAAGCTCAGGAAGAGCTTTGAGAGCCAGGGCAATGAGGGCGCCAGCGTCGTCAGGGGCTGCGGGTCCTAATGGAATCTGAGGACGTTTTGTCCTAATCCCTGACCTGAAACTCGCCCAGGACCCTATCGAGGTGAAGCTGACGCCTGGCCAGGTTAAGGTGATAAGCCCATGGCCTGTTGTAACTTCTGAATCTTCTCGTACTCATGCCTCATCATGTTGAGCTCCTCCCTCAGCCTTGAGACTCGTCCATCAGGGCCCTGTCTTGGTCGTCGATTGCCTTGACCATCCTCTCAAGGCTTGCTTCGAACTTTGACATCCTCTCCTCCAGGGCCGTCAGGCGGTCAGCAAGCTCCTTAGGGACGACTGGCGCGGGCTGCGGCACCTGGACCTCCTTCACCGCTGGTCCCTCAGCCGTTATCACCTGGGGCTGTGAGGACGGCGAAGGCGACCGCGTCGCCTTACTGAACACCTCCCTTAACAGGTCCCTTACCAGGACAAGCCGCTCCGGGACGCCTCTGAGGCCTGCCTCACGAAGTCAAGTACCATGGCCTGTCGCGTCCCCCTGGCCCACGGCAGGGCGCCTAGGCCCTTTGAGCGTCAGGTCACGCGGGGCTTATGAAGCCCTGCCGCGCTTTTCCACGCAGGGGTTGTGTAGAAAAAGCCGAGGACGGCGTGAGCCTAGGAGACCTCTGTGGCCTGCCCTCCTGAGGCCGCGCGCCCCCTCAGCCTCTCGGCAAGCTTAGAGAGCCTGCCCGCCAGCCCCTCGAGCCTCCCCGCCAGGGCCCCGTCCGGGCCCGCCTGGCCGCCGTCAAGCTTTGCCTCAATGGCCCTGACGAGGTCCTCCAGGTACTCAAGCTCCCTGCCGCCCTCCAGGAGGCCCCTGAAGGTGAGGCCCAGGTCCCCGTGCGTGCGGGAGACCTCCGTGTAGGCCTCGGGGCCGAGGTAGCACTTCCTGAGCCTCTTGACGACCCTGCCGTCAGGGGCCCTCTCGTAGCCGAGGTAGTGAACAGCGTAGTAGTAGACGTGGCCGTTCTTCCTGTGCTTCTCAATGTAGCTTATGGGCTGGCCGCACCTGGGGCAGACCACCACGCGTCTGCTGGGCTGGGCCTCCACGCGCCTCGCCCAGGGGCAGGGAGGACTGCCAGGGCTTAAAGGCGTTTCTACACAACTTTGTGTAGAAAAGTGCTTGAGGGGCAGGTAAGGGCCTGCAGCCCCTGCCCAATGCGACCTCAGCAACATCAGCTTTTCCACGCAAGTTTGCGTAGAAGACGTAGAGGCTTCAGCTGGAGACCTTAAGTAAGTCAAGGTGACGGCCTTCGTCACATTACCAGCGACCGAGGTTCCTAGGCGCCTGCGGAAGTCAGCCTCCTGGCCGCCTGGGCGCCTCCTATCACCTTCCTCAGCTCCCTGTAGACGTCGTCAAGCCTCATCAGGCCCAGGTCGTTGTCGTCGAGGTTCAGGGTCCAAAGGGTAACGGCGTCCCCCAGCGGCCCTAGCTCCTCCTCGAGCGACAGCAGGTAGTAGATGTGGGTGAGGGCCGAGGGGTTCGGCACGACCACCCAGACGTTGGAGATGACGTTCCCGAGCAGCTCCCTCCTCCTCAATATCGTGGTCCAGACCTTGTGGATCACCGTGCCCGTGCCGTAGAGGGTCTCCACCTCAACGTCGAGGCCTCCCCTGAGGCCCAGCGCCTCGGAGCACCTACTGCTCACGTATATGTCAGGGACTACGCCCAGCTCCTCCTGCCTCCTCCCGGCCTCGTTGGCGAGCAGGGCCTTGGCGTCGCCCTCGGTCTTGACGCACTCGAGGGCCCTCCTGAGGGCCTCCTCCTCGCCTAGGCCCCTCTCCTTGAGGTACCTGCTTATGTGGCCCACGAGCCTGGTGAAGACGAAGGCCTTGACTAAGTAGTGGACCCTCGACTCAAGGGACTCGTCGACGGCGAACTCCCCCTCCCCCTCAAGGCTCGGCCACGCCCTCAGGGCGAGCCTGGTGGCCTCCGGGGGCCTCACGGCCTTGCTAAGCTGCTCAAGGAACTCCTCCTCAAGGCCCACCGCGTAGTCGG
>Ga0326758_100395_pt1 | contig 10077 bp, 9 predicted proteins | sample GCRJH_S_FD_207221 | JGI IMG/M metagenome (GOLD analysis project Ga0326758, IMG submission 207221) | Hot spring sediment microbial communities from Geyser Creek Basin, Yellowstone National Park, WY, United States - GCR.JH_S | ecosystem: Environmental > Aquatic > Thermal springs > Near-boiling... | reverse complement strand
TTAGAGAACGCGATGCTTTATATAAACAAAGGCATTCGATGCGCCCAACAACTAACACAAAAAGGCGAGAGATGCCCCGAGACAGAAGAGAAGAACCAGCAACAGACCAAGGTGAGTAAGGCCCAGACAGTGGCTGAAGCAACGTCAACAATAGTCGACCTAGACAAACTACTAAAGGACCAGGCATGCATCGAACTAGCGACAACATGCCTTAGATTAGCGTGGCAACAGAGGGATAACATAATCAGGGGGTTGCACATGCTCGGTAGGTTGGGCATCATGGACGTTAAATACACAATTAACAACATGTCCGTACTCATCACAGAACCAAGCAATTACCGAGACCTACTAAGCGGGCTCGTGATCCTAGACCTTAGACTATTTAGGGAGGAACCCACCGCAGCCTCCATGGTCGTCTACAGGGTCTTGTCCAGGGTCTTCGAAGCCAGGGACGAGGAGTTGAGGATGGGCCGTGAGCCGAGACCAACGTTCATATTGATTGACGAGGCCCACAACTACTTCCCACAGGCGGAGCGTGGCGTTGAGGACTTCAACAAGGACGTCGTCGAGTCAATGATTAATAAGATAACCAGGCTCGGTAGGGTTAGGAGGATCGGGGTCGTATTCGCAACCCACACACCAGAGGACCTAAACAACCTAATTCTACAACTGACAAACACGAAGATTGCACTCAGAAGCGAAGAGGGGGTTCTAGAGAGGGTTGGGCTGAAGGACTACGCGGAGGAGCTCGTCTACGCACCGGACGGGGTCTCTGTGATAAAGAGTTACGTATTCAGGACGCACGCAATAACAATGAAGACGCTACCACCGCAGACAATGCATAGAAGCCATAAATAGCTCCAACGGGTAAAGGTGGTTTTAACAAGCATTCAGTAGTGATTTTCATTATCTGGAGAGATCCTTTATGCCCACTGATCCCCCTGGTCTCAGTGGTGACTTCAGTATCCTAATCGCCACCAACCTCCAGAGGAGGTCGCCGCCGTACTTATTGTACAATTCCTCAATGGTAGTAATGATCCCATTGGCTTGCGACCGCACAGGTGGGTTTGGTTTGCTTGGCTTTGGCATATTGTTGCTCATGTCTATTAACTCCTTCAGTAGCGGTGGTAGTTTCAGTGGTGGTTTCTCGAAAATAAGTACCTTATTGGGCATCATCGTTAGTACACGGGCAGTACCCCACACAAAGCAACTCTCGTTAATGCCCAAAGGGTCAATAATGGGTCTCATTGATGCAGAAACGAATGAGGGGCCTATCGATAATGCGGAGATCACTGGTATACCGTACGCGAACCACTCCTTAAACCCACTATAGCCCGGCGGTAGGTTGTTGAAGAAGCCTTTCTCAATTATGTCACGGAACGGGTACTCAACATTGTTTTGGAAGAACGAGTACTCGAAGGCCGTGGCCAAGCTCTCCTCAATAACGTGGCTGAAAACCCAGGGCAGGTTACTATACGCGCTGTGCTCAGGTCCTAAAACACACCTATGCACAGCCATTAGGCAGTGGGCGTACTCGTGAGCCATAACTAACTTAAGAAGCTCCACATACAAACCCTGCACGCCCACCCTATCCTTATCAGGGCCGTTGTATGAGTCATAGATTTTGTTTACCTGCTCCCACACCTTATCGGTGTTTATCAATATCGTAGCCCTAGGTCTCAGGTTACAATCATACACGCAGCACCCCAATGGATAAACCACCTCAACGCAGTTCCTCAACTCATTAGCCAGGTTATCGAGGGTTGATAAATCATAACCCTGGGCATTTTGTAAGAACCTACTTAGCCTAGGCCGTACACAGTCATCACTCAAAACCTCGGATTTACACTCATCACCAACCACCCGCCTCACCTGGACATCCGCAACAATCCTCACAATCGTCCCTGCAGCGCCATTGAACAGACCATCCAAATCAACCGGTGGGGCACCCATCGAGGGGTTGTGGATGGCGTACCTATATTTGTTTCTGATTAATGTAGTTATCAATTAGGTATTTTTATTCGATAACTAATCGGGAATTTCTACAGAAAGATTTATTAGGGTTTGCGTAACTAATCGTAATGATGGGCATTAGGTGGTGTAGGACGCTGTCTGAGGTTAGTTCCGCGCCGCAGGGTCCATCCACAGTGATTACTTGTGAGGATGTATTGCTCATGAAGATTGTTAGTGACTGGTTGGTTGGGGATAAGGTGGGTATTAGGGGGTTGCTGGGCTACGCCAGTGATTACCTAGGCATAACAAGCCCAGCGGCTGTATACTCAATGCTGAGGAGGTTGTGCGAGTACGGCCTAGTAACCCTAGTCAGAAGTAGCAGGTGCAAGTCATTGGATGAGTACAGGAAGTGCATGGTGCATAACCTACCATGTAGGATAGTCAATGTTAAACCAACACTACCCGGCGCCCTACTAGCCGCCACAAGCGCCATCGCATACCACACATACCTAAAGCTATACCTTGACTACGTAATGAACAGTGACAAGAGGGGTGGTGAAGCGTCAAGCTACATGAACCTAATAATCAACGCAATAAACAACCTATTCAACACAAACATAGAAGGCAAAGACGTAATAAGGGCAGTTGAGGGGGCGATAAACGCGATAATGAACGTGAACCCTGAAAGGCTGACTAAGTTAGCCACAGTGACGTGCCTAGACGACCCATTCCAAACATACGCATTCAGGGGCATGATCTACGGAGGCTGGGACGCAGGTATAATCCTCAGGTTCCTAATCCCACGGGTAATCAGTAAGTACAAGAACTACACCAGGAAGCATGGGAGAGCAGTTACAATAGGTAAGTACGACGTGGATGAATTAAGCAAGGCGTTTGAGAGGGGCGATATTAACGTAATTAAGAGTAAGTGGCATATAGTAGAGAAGCTCGCAGACCCACGCATTCATTGCTCATTTTAAAGTAGACAGAACCCACCATTAAAACCATTAAAACAACCCAACTCACTCATGAACCCTCCCCACCCCGAGACACACCCAAGCCGAGCCCACCATCACCGTGCCCACGCACACCACCAACATACTTAATAACCCTCCTAAGCATATCCTCAACCTTAACCCTAATTGCTTCCTCATTCCTTCCCCTCCTCATTGATGTCGCTATGTACTTCGCAGCCTGCTCGGCTTTCCTCAGTGTTATTGCGTCTATGTACTTCTCGATTAACTCCCTGACCCAGTTCGGCATTTCCGCATTTGCTACCTTGTTCATGAATGTCACTATCTCATCAACGCTTGGTTGTGGTACCTCGATTGGTACGAACCTATCCATGAGGGGCATCCACCAGTTGCTAGCCCTAAGCCTGGGGTTGAATGGGTTTGCGGCTGCAACAGCCCTAACCCAGGGAGCCTCAATAACCGTGGTCTTACCACTCTTCGTTATCCTCAACCTACCGCCGTGGTCTAGTAATTGCAGTAATGGGCTGAGTGCCACGTTCTTAGCCTTATCAACCTCATCGAGGAGTATGACATCGAAACAACCAGCATCGATTACTAAATCCTCAATACCAGCAGCAGAGGCATCAGCCATATTCACATACAGAGGATTACTTGATGCCTCGTAAATCGCATCCAAAATAAGCGTCTTACCACTACCAGGGCTGCCGAGGAGCATAACATGGTTGCCGGCTTCTAAGTTGATGGCAACCTCATCAATGACATCCTTTAGGCTAGGCACTAGGCTTGAGACTCTCTCCCTAACGCTGTCAATAATTCTACTGATGCTCATGCTTTGGCAATCGCCCTTAACTCCACCATTACCGCCACCTTGCACGAACCTACTCAATACCTCCACGACCTTACTCACGGCATCCGGGCACTTCATGCCGTCAATCACGGCCCAGGTGTATGACCTAGACCTCTCAATCCTAAAACCAAGCGAAGCCAATGCCCTGAGGAACGCGTTATATTGACCAGGACCGAGCAGGTAATGCAGATCCCTAATGCTAACCCACGCAGAGCCATTATACTCACTACACCCAAGGTTACCAAGCATACACAACCCCACCAACCAAGCGCACACAGAGGGTTAAGACTAACCCAACAAATCAGTTACCGAAAAATGTGACAGAGTTCAATAACTAATTTGTTGAGAATGGGTTAAGGGTTTGTGGGGTATGGATTAGCGTGGCGCTGCAGGTCAAGGTTTTTGGTGTTGAGGCCACATCACCGAGGATCATTGCGGCGCAGTTGGAGAGCGAGCTAAACAAGGCATTGGGAGAGATTGTGAAGAGTGGGGCGAGGGTCGTGGACATCAAGATATCCACAGCAGGCACCATGAACGCATACGTGGCAATAGCCATAGTAATTTACGACACCAGCCCAAACAGTTCACGAATCCAACCCCTACCACCAACAATGATTTAACCAAAAATCACTGCTTCTCAAAAACCAACTTACTAATGATCTCAACGAATCCCTCTTTATGTTCAGAATCCTTCTCCGGTGATATTAATGGTATTAACCTCTTATTTACCACATCAAGCGTTTCCATAACAACCTCCTTGTCATCAAACTTACGGAAAGCCCTCCATAAGTCTAGGATCTCCCCGAAGTGCATCATGACCGTTAAGTTATCAAGCACAATATGTATCTTCCTTACCGAACCGCAACCCCTATACTTCTCAATCGTCTCCTGAATCTTCTTAACACTAAACGCACCAGTACCATAGAGCGTCTCCACCTCATAAACCTCACCATTATAATAAACATCTGGAACTACCCTACAGTCACTAAGCGGCTCCTCGATCCTGATACTTTGCCTAAGCTCGTTGAGCTTATCCTGTAACGTTTTATCCCTATTGTTCACTATATCTAGTAAGTTCTTGTAACTATGCACTATGTGGTAAACCGTGAAGACCTTCATTAAGTAATGCTCATCAGACTCACCCACACCTTGCGGTATTTTAAAGGTAACAGTAACTCCATTGATGTTAACCGTGCTTGTGGGCTCACCCCTACTAACCTTAACTAGGTATTGATACAGCCCATTTTGATCCTTAAGTATGGATTTGAGCTCACGTGATTTATACTCGGAAGACCTGACGAACACTTTATCAAACCTACCTCCAAACTCGTTAAGTTTATCTTTATTTAGCACTCCATTAGCTATACCTGGAACGTACCTATACTCATCACCACCCTTAGACGCGTCAAGTTCAATAATTGGAACATTAGGTAAATCACCAGGTAAATCGCCCTTACGTAACTTATCGATGCCCTCTAAGAGCTTCTTTATTTGCTCATTGAGTTTATTGACGCATATCCTTATTATCACGAATCTAGGTTCATTAATGACTGCTATCTCCCTAAGCTTATCCACGAGCACTTCAAAATTTATCAACTCGGTTTCGGCTTCGCAGTAATCTAACCTCACCAAGTTATACTCACTAAGTAATGTCTCGATTAGAGAGCTTATCGAACCTGGCTCAGTAATCTTAGATACAATCTTAGGCCTAACATTGTAACCCAGCTCTCTAATCCTCCTACTGAGCACCTCCTCGAGGAAGCCAATTCTTGGATTATCATGAACATCGTGAAGTAATATTACTGCTTTCTCGATAGAGCTATTGATGAGACCTAGCAAATCTAGATCACCACGAATCACTTCAAATACCCGATTGAGCACTACGGTTGCATTAAAGAGGTTCGACAAGGCAAGTACCGTAAATACGTCGGTAGGCACCACCTCTTTTAGCAATGCCTCCTGACGAAAAGTTACATTAGCTGTATTAGCAAATAATAAGCCCTGAATAGTATATGGACGAGCTACAAACACATCCCTAGGCTCTGCAAACCTAAGTCCCTCGATGACGTACGGATTAAGGATGACCACATTCTTAGGCTGCCCAAGTGATACATCTACGTAATAAAGTATATCATCGTACACCTTACGTCCCTGTTCAGGTCGAGGCTGCGAAACTATGGGAAGCGGCGCAGGAATTTGTGGTTGAGGCTGCAACGTAATTTGCTGAGCAGAAGTAGGGACCTGTTGCTGAGGCGGCTGTTGCGAAGCCGGGACTCTAAAAATCGTGATTTCAACCCCCTCAGCCCCAGGGAACTTCTGAGTTTCTCCACCGGTTATCCCTGACGATTTTATTAATATTTTATATGATTTAGTTATAACATTGTCAGTGCTCATTCAGTATCACCAGTACCACCATCTTCGTAATACCTTAAATACCCTATAGGGCGTCCCCATCTTTTGAATTAGATTGTAGATTGAATGGTCTTTAATTTTGTTAGTGAATTCTTCGGGGTTTAACTCGATTAATTCTAGTCTATTAAGCATGAGTTGGGGCATTATCATGTCCATAAACGAATTCCAAAGCACATAATTACCTCTATCCTCGCCATTAGGCCATCTTATCAATACTAATAAGCCATTAAACACCACGAAATTATCATCGAAAAATGACGTCTGTGGCGCTATTAATGTTGATGGCATTACCTCCTTCCTATCTTTAAATATTATGTATGCAAAATCAGCGAAATCGTCGTAATAATTACGTACGTAATTAAACATTGTTATTGCCTTATTTATATCGAAAGACTCTACATCAAATAACTTAGAACATATACTACTCATTCTATTACATATGTAATGGGACTTTTTGTACGCATCTGCGATTGTTCGTAACGAGTTATTTACCGTCTTGGCGTAGTTTATGAACGTGTTTATCAGGGGTTCGTCGCCATACATTATTAATGATGAGAGATCTTTGCGTTGTAGTACCATGTCCCAGACGGTCTCGTTTAATAATGTAATGAGAGCGCCGAGGCTTGCACCTTTCAAGTTACCTTTGTCTAGCTCGCCTGATGAGGTTACATATGGTAATTCAACTTTAAATTTTTCAAGATAATCATTATAACCCCAATATATTTCATACCCTACCGCTCTAGGGTTCCAATCTCTGTAACCACCTATTTCGTAGATGTTTAATTTATTAGCGTTGGTGCTGGATAATTCGGGTTCTAGCCCCCATTTGAAGCCTAGTTTATTGAGTACTTCGCTGTATTTACCTGGGTCGCCGTAGTGTAGGTAGAAGTGTATTGGGGTTATCCTCCTGATGCTAACTGCGAAGAATGTGTATGGGCTGTAGTACATTGTCGACTCAACCGAGTACTTAATGAATTCACCAAAGCCGCAACCACCAATCATGCCAGCCCCACCCTTAGCCCTGTTAACTATCTCCGTAGCCAGCGTAGTTATGGAATCAATGTACCTAGCCAAGTCATGTTTAGAACTCCCCATTGACTTGAGGATTTGAGCCCCGCAATGGGCCAGCGGCTCTATGGTCTTCTCAATATAGTTGCCAATCCACGAGTTCCAATCATGAACCCCGTACTGTATCATTAAGCCCTCAAGCGTGGACCTGGATGAACCTTGCCCAACCAACTGGGCCATTAACTGATTTATGCTCATCCCTTATTTAAGCCATCTTTGATTAATTTGTTACTGATTATCCTATCGTATATCGGTAACTAAACGTACAAAATCTATGACTAAGATTTCAGCATAGCTCAGGGCTTGATTGTAGCGAACAGTTTTAACTTAAGTCTGTGCCTCATATATTATGAGCGCCAGTGCTGTGCATACTGATTGGCGTGAGTTGCAGGCCGAGGTCAACTTGATATCAACTATCCTAGCACCAGCCTTGGCTAGCTTGGCCAGGGCATCGTTCAACATCGGCTCAAGCATCTCCAAGTGGCCCGGGGATGCGCCAGAGGCTACCACGGCCTTAACCCGCAAAGCACCCATGACTACCACCCCTCACTCATTGCAGTACTTCCGCAATGCTTCTATAAGTTCATGAATATTACCCGCAGTTAATACTATTGGGTAACTAATCATTACCGTACCCCTCCTGATAGCGTTCGCTATCCTCTCAGCCGCAGAAGCCATGGGTAGTGTTCTCTCATTGACTGTGAATAGGCACTTACCTCCGCGCCTCTTAATGCGCTCACAAACACACCCTAGTAAATCACGAATAATCACGGGTCCAACCTCAAAACCTTTGCGAGAATTCTCCTGGATAATCTCATCAACAGCCTCAACTAGTAGGTCGAGGTTGTTTTGAGCGATTTCACGAGCCCTATTCATTATCACGCCAATTACGTAAATCACGGCTTCATTGCAGGGGCTCCCTATCACGTAACCACCAAGTACCCTCGGCTCGCAAGGCTTGTGTAATTTATCCTCTATTTTCTTGAGGGCCATATTTATTATTCCTACCTTATCCTCGTAATCAATATTTTGAAGGGTCTTTGAGCCGTATCTCTTCACTATACCGTCAATCTCATCCAATAGGTAGTGTAACGCTACGGCATATTGATATAATGGGTTTTGGAGGAATTTACTAATACCCAGTGTTTTTATGAGTAAAGCGATGCCGTGTATTGGTGAGTATGTTAGAAGTCTTGGTACATCCCTTGGGGATGTGCCAGGTATTAAACTTGCGATAGGTGATTTCAAACCAGCATCGTGAATTCCAGCCCTGAAGTCTATAGCTTTATTAACTGCACGGGCAATCTTCCCATCAATCCCCATCAACACGGCATACTTAGTGTGTATTCGCCAGGAGGGCATAACCAATCACCCCCGCCTACACGTTAATTTCCACTCCCTATCGTCGATGTTTACCCTCGCCCAGGCGCTCTCGTTGACCGACTTCCTCGACAACGCATGGTCTAGGAATGGGACTAGGTCACCCCTCAACTGCTCAAGGTACCTGGCGAGGAAGTCCTCCGTGTACTTCGTGCTTACTACCGGCCTATACAAACCAGCCCTATCTAGGCTCCACCACCTGTAGAGTATTGAGAGTGCCCTCCTGATTAGGGACTTATCGATACTGACCATACCAAGCAGTACGAGCCTCACGTATGGTGGGTAGCGCCAGTGCGAGTAGATAACTGTCTCAAAGGGCCAATAAAAGGGCCAGTAGATGTGTACGTGGTCGCCATGGTGAACCATGTATGGTGTTACTATCATGCCCAACCCGGAGGACTCCTCGATTAGTTTGAATGCCGTGTATTGGCAAAGCCCCTCATCGGCATCATCATAGATGCTCCTAAGCCTCATGCTTACCCTAACGTTCTCGAGGGTGTGGTGGCAGAGCTCGTGTAGGAACACAACCCCTGGGTGGATTATTAGGGCTAGGAGACCCTCGTTGCGTTCGGTCTCGGAGTAGTTGTTGAGAACGACTTTACCAAGCCTCTCCAGATCCTTAAGCATTGCAGGGTGTATGAAGTAGATGCCCCAGTCATTTTTATATTTATACACCGTGTATGGCTTGTAATAGGCTAGGACGTCGTAAGCCAAACCCTCGCAGAAACCACCAGAACCAAAATCAACACCAGACCTCTCAACATCCACACCACCCTCCGGAACCCACTCAACACCAGGTTTGAAGGTGTCTAGTAACCCCATTCTGACCCACCGCGTGTGTGGCTTCTGCGAGTTATTTATATGTTTTTGTAGTACTAAGAAAAATTGTTTTGTAGTACTCCGTAGTTAGTAAGGTTTTTAGCCTAGGCGTTTGGGTTTGGTTGATGGGCAGGTTTCCATACAAGACACTGCTTATCCTCGATGAGGCATTGAGGGTGCGTAGTGAGGGTGGGTGCCTCAGGTTTATGGACATCGCCAAGCTATTGGGCATTAGCAAGGGCTCTGTCAGAAATATGCTGAGGAGGATTGAGGGTGAGGGCTTGATTAGGAGGGTTGAGAGGGGCGGCTACACGTGCTATGAAATAACGGATAAGGGTGTAAACTACATAATGGAGAATGTGAAGAAACACCTGGATTACCTAGGGGATTACCTAGAAAATAACCCCTTGGTTAATGTTTCTGAGACCCCTTATGAACAACCCATAAACCTCCCCGACTACGTCGATTTCGTAGCCATCGACTCATCAATACGCGACAAGGTTGATGCTGACGAGTTAATAAAACAACTCGGTTGGGGGAGTGAGGACTCGGGAGTAATGGTACTCGGCGATTTGGGAAGTGGTGATAAGGAGGCGCTCAGGGAGGCGTTGGGTGGTTGGAACA
>Ga0326758_100394_pt1 | contig 10093 bp, 10 predicted proteins | sample GCRJH_S_FD_207221 | JGI IMG/M metagenome (GOLD analysis project Ga0326758, IMG submission 207221) | Hot spring sediment microbial communities from Geyser Creek Basin, Yellowstone National Park, WY, United States - GCR.JH_S | ecosystem: Environmental > Aquatic > Thermal springs > Near-boiling... | reverse complement strand
CCCCCTGAAATCATAAAGCTCCTCAACCCTAGACCTAGGCTCGAGAGAAAAGAGCACTGGCACACCCACCAGCAACTGGCACTACCACCAGTATTTCAAACTAACCCAAACCAACCTACCACACACCAAAGACCCAGGCCACCGATCATGAACAATTTACGATTGAATGAATCAATCACCAAGCCATGGCAAAATTTTGCCACAGAACGAAAAACCAAAAATAAGACAGACAAAATCGTGATTAATTAATACTCTTTCCACGGTTCCTACCGGGTTGTTCATAGGGTCTCCGCAGCCATTCTTACGCCCCGTTTTCCTCATGCCTGCGTCCCTAATCACCTTTCATCTTTCGTCGGGTCTGTGCCCCCATCCTCGGTGCATCACTTCTCAGGTTGCCCACGGGGCTGGGCGCCGCACCCTTCACAGTCCTCCACTCCGGCGTGCGGGTTGTTTTCATCCTATAATTACCAATTTTTAAGCTTTTTGCTACCAAAAAATTTATAAATAATTGGTAGCCAAATTTCTTGTGAGGGCTGTGGCGTTTAGGGGAAGGCTCTATGCGGAGAAGAGGCATGGTAGGACTTACGTGAGGATTTACGTATACATGGACTTCGGTGGTGAGGAATTAGTGCAGTACGTGGGTAAGGAGGTTGAGGGGCTCCTGGTGGTTAGGGAATGAGAGCGTTTAGGGCATTGTTAATTAAATTACCCAGGGATAGGTGCGATGTCGGGTACATAGAGCGATTAATGGCGCTAGCTAACCTTGCCTACCGTGGTTTCGAGGTTTGGGAACCAGACATACCCAAAACCATCCAGCACCACCTATATGGCTTTAGGAATTTCAAGAACAGCCTCATCTTCGGCACAAGCCCTAAGGCTTGGTTTGCAAGGACTTGGCCCCCATTGAAAACGAGGAGGGTTTATGCCGACGGTGCTAGGGAGGGCGTCCCTAATGCACCTGTTGTCCTCGATTTCGTAAGAGGTATCATTAAGATACGCCTTGTCTGTAAGCCTGAGAGGGACTTTGTTCTCGAGCTACCAATGCCTGAGTGGGTTGTTGAGCGGGTAAGGGAGGGTGGTGACGTCAAGTATACAATGATTGGTTTAAGAGGTGAGGAGCCCTACCTAGCCCTAGTGGCTGAGAGGACTGTTGAGCCTTATCAACCAAGTGGTTATAGGCTTGTTGTTGATGTTAATTCCTGGAAGTATGGTATTGCGTGGGGTCTTATAAAGAACGGCAAATTAATAACGTGGAGAACCGAGAGACCAGGCACGTTCTTAATCAATACCCTCTACCACCAAGCCGTGGATAGGGAGAGGAAGGCTGGCAAACTAAGGAGGCTGGGTTATGGAGGCACTGCTGTGGTGAATAGGGTTAGGAAACAAGCCAAGGCTAGGAGGGGCAAAATTTACAGGATTACGAGGGATAAGGCCTACTTCCTGGCGGGTAAGTTGGTTGGGAAAGCGTTGAGGTATGGGGCTTTGTTGGTCATCGATGACATGACTGAGGAGTCTAGGAGGGAGCTTCTTGAGGAGAAACTACCACGGGGCGTAATCAAGTTATTAATGGCAAACACGAAGAAATTCATCAAACAATTAACCACCTTAGCACAATGGTACGGTGTGCCGTACAGGTTCGAGAGACTACCAAGCACAGTATGTCCAATGTGCCAACACGAACTAACCCAAGAGGAAGGAAGGATAATGATTTGCGAAAACTGCGGATTCAAAGCACCAAGAGACAAAATACCCATACACTGGGCAATGAAGTTATAAGTCTTGCTTGTGCCCACGGGCAAGGCGGAATAGCTCACAGGGTCTCCGCCGCCATCCTTAGTATTGGGTCTGTAAGGTTTAGGTTTTCGTCTATTATTGAGTGTTGTTTTAGTGCGGTTAGTGCTTCGTGGATTACCCTGTCGCTTATTGTCCTCCCCTCGCGTTGTTCCAGTCCCCTCTTTATATCACCCCACTCCTTTATGCCGGCTGCTAGCATCTTTAGGATTGCCCTGTACCTCGTGCTGACCCTTGTTGATAGGAAGTTCTCCAGCTCCTGCCTGGCTAGTTTGATGGCTTCATTGACTATGCTCTTCACGTCCCTACCACCCACAGCCCTCTCGTACCCGTAGTACGTCAGCCAACCCACGACACCATCAAGTAGGTTAACCGCTTGGGTTAGTTCATCCTCTGGGACCTTGATTCCGAGCTCGCTGAAGCCCCTGCTCAGGAACTCCCGTGATTCAGCCCAGGTTAATTTCCTCGTTGAGACCTCCACAAAGGCTCTACCGTACATTGGTGATTCAGGGTCGCCCAGCACCTTCTCGAGAACCCCCATTTCAGATCCTGTGATTATTAGTACCAGGTTATCGAGGAAGTCGTACGCGTGGGCAATCGCATTCCAAAACTCGAGACCCAACGGACCACCGAGTCTCTGCGCCTCGTCAATAACCAACGGCAACCTAACGCCAGACCTACCCGCAACCCTATCCAACTCCCTCAATAACTCACTAATGAGCGGCCTATCCCTGCCCCAGCTAATACTGACACCGAAGCCCTCAATCCTAACACCCCTAACACTCATTAAGGCCCTCCTAAACTCCCTCACAATGAGGCCTAACCCATCGTAGGCCCTAAGGAACTCACTTAACGCCCTAGACAATAATTCGTAGAGACCCCTCCTAGATCTAACGAACTCCCTAACGTCGATGAACACGTAAGGGGTATTGAGACTATTGAGCGCCGTCAACGTCAGGGAAGTCTTGCCAGTCCTCCTAAGACCTCGGACAACAATAAGCCTTGTTGATGGGTCATTAACGAACCTAGCCAATGAATTAAGCTCATTATCAAAGTCAAACAAATCCTCCCTACGCCTTTTAGGCTTCGGATCGAAGAGCATCGCTTCCGCACCGGAAATTACTTCCACAGCGGAAACAATTAAAACTAACGCAGATAGTACAAGATATAAAATCTATTGCGACTTAGGTAATACTTATAGAGAATTAGAGAATCTATTACCTTCATCAACGATAGGGAGAGTTGAGGACGATGCGGGCGGCTTGAACGTGAGGGCCATGTTGGGTGGCATGTTTGGTTGGATGGTTGATGTCTTTGATCTAACACTCGTATTATTCATAGCCTCAGTACTTGGCGAGTATTTCTTCCCACCGACAAACCTCATCGCGAGGTTATTATTCGTCTTCGCCTCATACTCACTGACATTGCTCGCGAGACCATTGGGAGGCATCATCTTCGGGCATGTCGCTGATAGGATTGGTAGGAGGTTAACCATGGTGGTGACCCTACTCGGCCTCGGCATATCATCAGCATTGACAGGCGCCCTGCCCACGTATCAGGAGGCTGGTTTATTAGCTACGGCATTGTTCGTACTGTGAGGCTTATTGTTGGTGTGTTCGTTGGTGGCGGTTTCTGGCTCGCACCTAGTCGCCATTGAGAGCTCCTCACCCAGGTCTAGGGGCTTGGTTAGTGGTGTCATCGAGAGCGGTTACTACTGGGGCTACGCCCTAGCGGCACTTACCTTTGCCTTACTCAGGGATTACTTTGGGCCCAAGATATTCGTGTCCTTCGGGTGGAGATACGCGTTCCTGGTGGGCTTGGTCGTAGCCTTGGTCGGGATCCTACTGAGGCTTACAGTTGATGAGCCGTCAATATATAGGGAGGTTAAGACAGCGGGCAGGATCCCACGCGTACCCATAGCGGCGCTCTTCAGGGAGAAGCCCCTAGACGTCTTAGTAGTGCTCGTGCTATTGGCGGGCATTTTCTGGGTCGCCTACGCAACACTCGGCTTCCTGCCAACATACCTGGGCACATTCCTGAAGATACCGATGCCAATGGTGTTCTGGGGATTGACATACGCAGCCCTGATTGGCGGTGCCATAACCATAGTCGGCGGCGTACTTAGTAACTACCTAAAAAGGAAATACTCATTCCTTTATTATTCACTTTAGGAATAATAATTGCATACCCACTTGCCGTGGCATTGAGGGATGGTTACGTGCCCATGATCATATCGGCGGGTATTTTAACGAGCGTCGTAGGCACAGGCGGTGTCATGCTAGCATACCTAGCCGAGCTATTTCTCACCAGGTATAGGGAATCAGCCATAGGGTTCCTATGGAACATGGCGTCGATAGGCGCCACAGGGGCATTACTTACCGCACCATTATGGTTAAAAAGCCTAGGACTACTCATCGGCTACACAACAATGCTCATCGCGGGCTTCATAATAGCCATAATAGGCGTGGCAATAACGAGGGATAACACAGGAATAGAACTAAGAAAGCTCGATGAAACAGCATAAAGCCCAAGGACGGCATTAAACAGTGATTAAATTGGTATTACCCTGAACACTTATTAATTTGCTAGGGCGGAAAGGCGTGTGTATGAAGTATTAGATTACAAAAAGGACCCTAGATCTTACGTTCGTGCGAAGGTCCTGGAGGGACTGATAGAGGGTAGGCTAGCCCTGGAGATGCTTAGGAAGGGCTTCCTAACGAACTCGGCATCCAAGGCCTTCATCTCCGTAAAAGCCATAGTAAGCGCACTGGTGGTAAAGAACCTGGACAGGATAATAAAGGACAAGCCGGAAAAGGAGAGGGGTTGGTACGAGAAGGTAGGCTACTCAGCACCAACCACAGGCCTAATAGGGATCTCGTACGACCTAGAGAGGCTGGGCTACAACGTAGGCCTAATAGTGAGGATAGCCCTAACCCTACACGCATTTTCGTATAACGGCTTCGACCCAAACCTAGCCAACCACAGGAATGAGGAGGAGGTGGAGAAGGACATAATGAGCATAATACAATTCCTAACAAACAACGTCAAGAAATACTTCGAAGACACCTGGAACGAAGAACTAGAAAAGGAACTAAAAGCATTAACCACCGTACAACAACCCTAACCAAGGAACAAACCAAGCACCTAATAAACCAACACCTCACATAAACACTACAAAACAACCCTAAGCCCGCGCATCATGGGGAAAGCTTAAAAGCGATAAACACAAAACACAGAACGGGGCCGTAGTCTAGCCTGGCTAGGATAGTGGCAACACCCTAAAGCCGGCCTGGGGTCGTACCCCGAATGACAAAAAGCGCTGGAGCGCCGGTGAACCCGGGTTCAAATCCCGGCGGCCCCACCAAGAACTTTATGCGTTTTTTATTTTTGATTTGGTTTCGCTTTGTTTCTGTAGGTATTGGTTTGTAGACTATCCTCACAAGTATCCTTAGGCTTATTCCTCTTCATGCCCACTTTTCCGTTCTTTGCATTGTTCGTCCGTAGGATTCCATGAATTTCCCTAGCCTAATTAGCTATCGTAGTGTTAAAATCAACTCAGCCCTCAGCAAGTAAATTGCATATTGCTTCACAACGCATCTGAGGTAACCGAATGATTAACCTTAAAGACATCGTTTAGCTGTAAAACTAAGCTCGATGATTAGTGTGCCATCGAGCTTTATTGAACCATCGTAATCTCTTAAACATTATTCAGGTAGTATTAATATTAACGCTCCTAATTAAGCCTACCGATGATTTAAAAATCGATAATTAGGGCTTTTACTTTAAAGAACTTTCACGAGACTATGCATAATCGTAAAAATAGAAAAATAGAAAGAAATAAGGAATAAAAAGCTCTAAATTTTAATAAGGGTAAAGGGGGTTTGAATTGCGCAATTAAAGTATAGTTAGTGTGTTTTCTCCATAAGAAATAGAATGTTTACGACGAAAAAGTTTTTAATAAAGTTGAGTTAGATAAGTTGTTGCGGCAAACCTGCCTGGGCCATGAAGTATAAAGTATACGCACAAGGTGACACTAACTCATGAATTCAATAAACCCAGGCAGGGCCGAGAATGGACACTAACTCATGGAATGTTAAAGTACATATGCTCTTTCCTAATGCATTAGGCTTCTGATTTTTCCGTAACGTTCATAATGTGTTAGCATCATTTTCAAGCTTTCGTAATGCCTCGTGACATATTATTTTTAAATTAATCTATACAATGATAAATTTAAACATTTACTTACTTAGAACTATTATGGTTAATTAATACCTAAGGCTTAGCGGGTTAATCATTAAGAGGAGTGAGCCAATGAGTAAATTAATCGGGCTTCTTAATAACTACGAGGATAAGATTAGTATAGATCAATTATTGCTAGGCTGAATAAGATTAAGGCCTTGTTTAGAGGCGACCAGCGGGTCTAAATCCTGGAGGTGAAGTAGGTCTTTAAAAAATGTGTAATGCTTGCTTAAGAAAGCATTTTCTTAATTTCGTCTTTGAATTCCTCATAATTACGAACATATATTAATTCACTGCACGGACATTTGCTGCATACCAAATATTTTTGTATGAAATCTCTTAACTTCTTGTCATCAGTCACAAATGGTAATGGTCCCCTAGTTATTCCTACATTAGATCTGGGTACCGTAGCTAAAACATCATATGCTAGCAATAATGAATAAAGGACTTCGAGGTCTTCTGAAAGACTTTCAGACGATACCTTTCTCTTAATTTCATCCTTAATTTCATCTCGCCAACAAATCCTCCTTCCGCGTCTACGTAATAATGCGTTATACTGCTTTCTCAATGCCTTATCATCCTCGATTACGCGGACATAACCCTTCTTTTTTAATTCCTTGAGAGTTTCATGACATAGGTTAAGCATATCGTGAACATCTACATTACCCCAACCATGCCTGTTTCTATCTACACTATTAAGTACATTTGGAAGTGCCTTATTAATTAATTCATTAATTACCGCTGAATCCGTGTAAATAATTAAATATTTATTCTCAAGCATACCTAAGATTCGAGGAGGCTTACTCTGCTTAATGCGGCTCAATGTTATTGAATAAATAATATTAACTAAAATATTGGTGTCCATGAAGACGTGTAATTGCCTATATACCAAGCAATCAATCACCTCTCCTGAAGAGGTCTGGGTATAGCTCCTCCTCATCTACATACTCATTACTCTCAAAAACCTTCCTAAGCGCTCTCCTAGCCTCTATATATGCATCAAGGCTCATGTTGAATGCCATTGCTTTAATGATGGGGGATAGTCTGAGGATTTTCATACTTAATTCAATCAGGGAGTCCTCGCGGTATTTACCATACTCATCAACAACCCTAACAGCGTAATCTGTTAAGTCCTTAAGACCGCCTTCAACTAATTCACTGTAGGCATTCTCGAACACCTTATTCGGCGAATTCCTAACTAAGTACTTGTCCCCAGCCTTCACTATAATGCCCTCATCGTAGGCCCCCAACTTCTTGAGTAATTCATCAATTGGTAAAAAGGGTCCCTTGAGGTATATCCTGAACTCGACCGGTAACCTCGCTCTTGGTGCGTCGAGGAGCCTAGGGGTATTGTCCTTATCGGTGTCTGTGTAGAGTGTTAGAAATAAGAGCTTCACTAGCACCTCGGTGCTGATTGAACGGTTATACCTCATCATGTACCTACTGATTATGAGCTTAATCAAATTAAGCGCTTGTCCCCCTCCTAATTTGGGAATTACGCTCGACATACATGTATAAATTCTTAACACAGGTTAAAAGGTTTTTCCAGCAAAGTCCTCGCAAATTTGTTCCCGTGCTGTCCCCTGCTGCTACCGTGCCTACTATGGTTATTACGAAGCTCATAACAGGCAGCGCCGTCTCTCAGGCGGTGATCAATTTGCTCATGTGTAAAATATATTCATTGGTTTTTATCCTGTTTTATTCGTGTTGTGGTTTTTCATGTTATTTTTATGTGTTTGTAACTTCCGAGTATTTTTAAGTACGTTGTTTCTTGTTGTAGTTGCTGTATTGCTTCGTTGCACTCCTCGTCCTTGAGTTGGCATTCTGTTTCTAATAGGAAGTCATAGCCCCATGGGCTTTGTTTGTTTGGTTTTGAGTAGATCATTGATAGGTTTATGCCCCTCTCTGCGAATGGTTTTAGGGCTTTGTACAGTGAGCCTGGCCTGTTCGGTACTGAGAATATGAGGAGGGTTCTATCACCAATATCCGACCTACGCCTTGTTATTACTAGGAACCTTGTGTAATTTGGCCTATCCTCGATACCACACATTATTGGCTTCAACCCACGCGTTTCGGCACCCAACCTGGAGGCTATGGCCGCCCTATTCCTGGCCCCCCTGATCTTCTCGAGGGCCTCCGACGTTGATTGCGTGTATATTATCGATGCCTTGAGCCTCGCCACAAAATCCATGGCCTCGGATATCGCGTGTGGGTGTGAGTAGACCTCGGTTATCTCATCGAGCGATTCGACCCCTTCATTAACCACGAGGCATAGCGATACCCTGTATTCTACGGAGTAACTCACGTAGACGCTCCACTTAATCAACGCATCCATTGAGTCGCCAACGACGCCGGCCAGGTTATTCTCTATCGGCACTACGCCAAAGCCGCAGTCCCCATTGTACACGCACTTAACGATTTCCTCAACATTCCTCATTGGTATGAACGACTTATTGATCCCAAAGAACCTCATTGCAACCTCATGAGAGTAACTACCGCTTGGTCCTAGGTAGGCTATTGGTTCGTTAACGAGGTACTCATTGATTGTATTGATCAATGCTGGTTCACGTACCTCACCAAGTAACTCAGTGAGTAGGTTTGCCTCGATTGAATTAGAGCTCAACATGTCCCTTAACCTGGCCATTTTACTCTCAATATCCCTTACAAGGTTCGTTAGTTCCTGAATTCCAGGTTGTTCACGGTGGTTTAATTATATAGGTTATTTATAAGCATTACCAGCCTATTGACTCAACCAAGTCTCCTAAGGATCTCCTCGGTAAACTCCTCCGTTTTTGCATTACCACCAAGGTCTGGGGTTAACTTGACACCCTCATTTAGGGTTCCTATTACGGCTTTTTCCACGGCATCTCCAGCACTCATATACTTGGTATCCCCAGTTTTCTCACCCCACCACCTGAGCATCCATGATACACACAGTATAGTCGCTGTCGGATTGGCAATGCCTTTACCTGCAATGTCGAAGGCAGCTCCATGAACAGGCTCGAACATTGCCTTGCTATCGCCCATGTTTGCTGATGGGGCTAGCCCAATGCTTCCCGTAACATAAGCCGCAATATCACTTAGGATATCCCCATATAGGTTCGTGGTGACTATAACGTCGAAGTCCTGAGGCCTCCTGACCATGTCCATAACCGCAGCATCGATGTACATCTCATTAATTGAAATCCCAGGGTATTCCTTAGCGATATCCCTAACCGCGCTTCTGAATAAACCATCGCTGACAGTCAAGACATTGGCCTTATGCACGATTGTAACCCTCCTACGCCTATTCATTGCTAGGTTTAGGGCAACCCTGGCAATCCTCTCGCTAGCCCTCCTCGTTATAACCCTTAAGGCAACAGCAACGTCGTTGGTCAACATGTACTCAGCCCTCACGTAAACATCCTCCGTATTCTCACGCACAATGACTAAGTCAACACCATCCCTAACGGCCTTAACGCCAGGGTAATTCCTGGCAGGCCTGATATTAGCGTATAGATCGAGACCCCTCCTCAACCCAACCACAACATCACCAGCACTCTCACCAACAGGACCCTTGAGTATTGCGTCCGCGGACTCTATGATGGGCCAGTACCTACTCGGCAAAGCCTCACCATATTTCCTGAGCGCATTGTCGCCAGCCTCCACGAACTGTAAATCCACCGTTAACCCATACTTAGCAGCCGCAGCCTTGAGAACCCTAAGGGCTGATGAAATAACCTCAGGACCTACACCATCACCCTCAATAACAACCACTCTCATCCTGAATGAAGTAAATAATGCACTTAAATGCATTGCCCACCTATGTAGGTTATTTATCGAACTGACCCCTCCCCGCCCTAAAGGACGAGGTTTGTCATTAGCACGCTATCAAACCTTATAAGGTGGGTAAGTAATGCTGGGTTTATGACATTATTGAGGGCAGATAAGGAGGGATGGGAAATACTGGGCGGTGGCGTGCTTAGGAAGTACGTAAATGGCGTGAATGTAACCATAGCCCAGTTCAAGCTCGCCAAGGGTTCTGTGGTTAAGCCACACTCACATAGGCATGAGCAGGTTTCCA
>Ga0326758_100393_pt1 | contig 10102 bp, 10 predicted proteins | sample GCRJH_S_FD_207221 | JGI IMG/M metagenome (GOLD analysis project Ga0326758, IMG submission 207221) | Hot spring sediment microbial communities from Geyser Creek Basin, Yellowstone National Park, WY, United States - GCR.JH_S | ecosystem: Environmental > Aquatic > Thermal springs > Near-boiling... | reverse complement strand
TGAGGAAAGGAGCCACCTTCAATGTTTTCAACTAAGGTATTAATATTAAGTTTCAGCGAATTCACACTTTAGTTAACCCCACGTAGCAAAGCAACCCACTATAAGAGGTAAGGCTTAACTACTTCACTTTGATCCTGCCTTATAGGCTTCATCACCGTCTTTAGTAGTTTTTAGTTGCTTAATCCTCTTCTTCAATTCCCTTAGACACGTTCTGCAGCATAAGTAGTATACTCTCCTCCCTCTCCTGTAGATTATGGGCTGCCCATTTATGGGTTCACCGCAGTAGTCGCAGATTAGCCTTGGGATGACTGGCTCATTGCTATACCCAGGGCCTAGGGTAATGTAAACCGCCTCCCTATCCCTAATTCCACTAATAGCCTCAACTAACTCATTGAAGTCCCGCGCCTTAACCACAACCATGAACCTGCCGTCGACTAATCTATGGCACTCACCCTGATGCGGCCTCCTAGTGACCACAAAGGCTATTGGGTAACCCCCAGGCACCTCAACAGTGAACCTAACTCCCTTAGCCCTCAGGGACTTCACAAGCCTCGAGGCGGTGGCCTTACTAACCCCAAGTCCACTGGCCAGCTCTGAAACACTAATTCTAGAATCCTCACTGAGCAGTGTTAAAGCTCTTCTCTCTAGATCCGTGAATTTCTGAAAATTCGTTTCACTATTCACAACCCCTACTAAACAATCTCTACTAAATAACTTTTACCCAGCTGCCGTGTCAGTTTAAAGTATGGCCACTCACATTGACCCAGTATGCGGTATGGAGGTTGGCGAGGATACTGCGTTTAAGACATTGTACAAGGGTAAGGTTTACTACTTCTGTTCACGCCAATGTAAGGAGGCCTTCGATAAGGACCCTGAGAGGTACCTTAAGGGAGGGCCTAGGGGTATGCCGCACCACTAGGTGGCTGAATGATGAATTTGCCGGATGTTAAAGTGAACCTAAGCTTCGGGGGAGGGGTTAGGAGGATTACATTTAAGATAATTGGTATGCATTGCGCCACCTGCAGCTTAACGGTTCAAAGGACTCTTCTATCAGTACCAGGGGTACTGGCAGCTGACGTCAGCCTGGCCGCTGATGAGGCCGTGGTTGTGGTTGACCCAGGCAGGGTGAGGTACATTGACCTGGTTAAGGCTATTGAGAGGGCCGGCTATGACATATATAGGGAGGAGGCTACGCTAGGTATGACCCCCTTCCCGCCTCGGGAAGGCGGGTTTCACTGTGGGGGTCTCGTCCGTTACTCCCTCTGCGGGGTTAATGGTTTCGTTCTTGGGGTGGTGATAAGGGTGGGGTATCGCCCCACCGGCTCATCTAACGTAGGGAAACCCCCTCTCGGGGGCACCACCCCAAGCACCAAACATCCCAACAAAACTGAAGCTTATAAACCTACCGCAATGAAACCCACACAGCAGAACAACCCCGCCCTAAAGGGCAAGGCTTGCCATGCGATGTCAAGGTTGGACCCAGTGACCTTGATGTTGATAGGAGGGCAGCGGAGGCGGATCTGAGGGACCTTAGGGATAGGCTCCTCACCTCTGCACCATTAACCGCAGCCATAATGATCATTGTTTGGCTCCTCCAGCCAAGGGGCCTACTACCCCTTAACGTAACTCTCTGGCTTGGCCTAGCCCTAGCCACAGTGGTTCAATTTTACCCAGGGTGGAGGTTCATAAAGGGGGCTGTTAGGGCTTTCAGGAACTCCACGGCAAACATGGATACCCTGGTGGCCCTAGGCACATTAACGGCATACGCCTATAGCCTACTCTACGCCCTTCACCTAGTAGGTGGCGAACCATTCCTAGACTCAGGGCCAGCCGTGATAACCCTAATACTGCTTGGCAGGTGGCTTGAGGCTAAGGTTAGGTTGAGGGCATCCTCCGGGGTTAGGGAATTAGCAAAGTTAGTGCCAAGTAGGGCCAGGGTTATTGCAGATAGCGGTGAGGTGATTATGGGTATTGGCGAAGTTAAGCCCGGCCACAGGGTCATGGTTAAGGCTGGGGAAGGCATACCCATCGATGGTATTGTTGATGAGGGCAGCGGGTACGTTGATGAATTAGCCATGACAGGTGAACCAGCACCAAGGCTAAGGAAACCCGGTGATGTGGTGCTGGCGGGTACTAGGCTACTCAACGGTTACCTTGTCATTAGGGCTACTAGGGTAGGTGAATTCAGCCTAATAGCCCAGGTTGCCAGGCTTGCCAAGGAGGCCCAGGCGGCTAGGTTACCCATACAGTCCATGGTAGATAAGGTGTCCGCCTACTTCACCTGGGTTATAATAGGCGTAGCCGTAGCCACATTAGCCGCATGGCTAAGCCTCAAGGCACCCCTATACGTGGCTGTGCTTCACATGGCCTCGGTACTGGTCGTAGCCTGCCCCTGCGCCCTTGGCTTAGCCACACCAATGTCAATAATGGTTGGCGTGGATAGGGCCACACAGGAGGGGGTACTGGTGAGGAATGGTGAGGCCCTTGAGAAGCTGAGCAAGATTAGGGTTATGGCCTTTGATAAAACTGGGACGTTAACTGAGGGTAACCCCAGGGTTGTTAAGGCCTTCATTAATGACGATGCCCTAGCCCTTGCGGCATCCGCCGAATACCCATCGAACCACCCCATAGCCAGGGCTGTGGTGCAGTACGCTGAATCTCTAAAGGTTAAGGCTACCAAGGTTGAGGAGTTTAATCAACTAGAGGGAATGGGGGTAGTGGCGGTGGTTAACGGGAGGAACGTGGGTGTGGGCAATGCGAAGCTGGTTGAGGGCATGGAGGCTAAACTCAGCCCTAGGGAGGAGCAGTTGGCCAGAGATATTGAGGCGGAGGGTTATACACCAATATTCGTGGTCATAGATGGGGAGGTTAAGGGGGTATTAGCCATAGGCGACCCACCAAGGGCGGAAGCCGCCGAGGTGGTTAATGAGGTTAGGAGGCTTGGGTTGCACATCTCATTGCTAACCGGCGACTCCGAGGGTTCAGCCTTGGGTGTGGCCAAGGCACTCGGTATCGGTGAAGTCCACGCCAACCTAATGCCCGATGACAAGGCTAGGGTGGTTAGGGAGCTTAAGGCCAAGTACGGGGCAGTGGCCATGGTCGGCGATGGCATTAACGATGCCGTGGCCCTTAACGAAGCTGACGTGGGGGTAGCCATGGGTACTGGCAGTGATATAGCTAAGGAGGCCGGTGACGTGATTCTCGTGTCTGGGAGGCTTAGGTCTATCCTAACCCTACTGAGGTTATCGAAACTGGTGGTTAATAATATTAAGTTTAACATAGCCTACGCCTTCGCCTACAACCTAATCCTAGTACCCGTGGCGGTTGGCCTAATACCGGGCCTAACCCTAAGGCCTGAACTAGCCGGCTTAGCCATGGCCCTAAGTAGCCTAACAGTAACGATGAACGCCTACTCCATCAAACTCCGTAGGGTTTAGTTAAACTAACTAGGCACCGCTTAAATGGGCCTCAGCCTCCTTAACTATCCTATCTAAGGCGTGCTCAGCGCCCTCCCTGAAGTGGTTAATAACCCAACCCTTAACCGGGGTTAGCAGCGGGTGCAGTTTAATGTCCCACTCACTGACCAACTCACCATCGCCAACCCGAACCCTGTGAAGGCCCTTAAATGGCCCCTTCACAAAGTTAAATGCCACGCCATCATCGGTGAGCCTAACGTACGCCTCACCATGGTTCAACGGCCCATTGAAGGCGAACTTAACCTGTACGTGAAACACATCACCGCTGCTATCGATTATCCTAACCTCCCTATGCCCATGCCAGTACTTGGGGTAATCCTCAATCCTGCGTATTATGCTTAGGAGTAGGCCCCTGGGTACCCTCACCTCCCTCCTAACCACGAAACTAACCATAACCAGGCCGCTGCCCCGGCTTAATAACCCGTTTCCACCTGTTACTGCCCTTAAATAACCCACTATCCCTCATTAGCTACCTTCAGGTTAAGGTAGCTTGACCTAAGCCTCTTAACAAGGTTCATCAGTACTAAACCCCTGAAAACCTCCATGTAAGCCTCGGCTGGTTCAGCATAGTGAAGTTTTAAGCCGTACTTACCCGCCATCTCCTTAACATTCCTAGTGCATAGCGTCCTCAATGGGCATGTTGAGCAGTAGTCCCTGGTCTCAGTACCACTGAAGATGACTAGGCCGTGTATTGGGTCTATGAAGGCTCCCTTAGTTGGTTCTAGCCTTATCAATAGGGTGTCGTTCGACTCCTCAACCTCAGCCACCACGTATATTGAAGCCGAGAATGAGTAGCCGCTGGGGCCCTTGGTTAACCAGCCATTTTTAACAAGCGCCCTTAGGTGTCTTGATAATTGACCCCTCGGCGCCTGGGTTTCCTTCAATAGTTCACTAAACCTATTAACACCCCTAGCCACTGATGAAATTACCCTTAGATTTATGTCATCGAACACTACATTGAAGCTCCTTTCACTCATCACAACGTATGAACCCTCCTCAATACTCGCCGCTAACCTACCTGGCAATACCACAAGGCCAGGTTTAACCTCAGCCACCTTAACCCGTCAATAACCTACTTATTAAGCCTTAGTGGATTACTAAACCTCGCTTGCACCACATTAAAGACATCATGTTAACCACCATTTCGTAAAATAAGAGGTTTCACCCATGGAGAGGTTTGAGGCCTCAGTCATTAGGTCAGCGACCGTTGGGGAGCCACTACTGTGAGGAGGCCCAGGAAGACCACCAAGAAAGAGACGGCGGAGGCACCAAGCCTCCACCGGAAGTAAAGAAATATAAACCACCACCTCCGGAGAGACGGTACTATGCAGAGTACCCAGGAGGTTAAGCCAAGTGGCGAGGTTGGTAGGGTGATTGTGGCTGCGGTTAGGATTAGGGGGCTGGTTGACGTAAGCCCTGATGTGGAGCATACTTTAGATCTACTTAGGTTGAGGAGGAAGTTCACATGCAGTGTATACCCGTTGACCGACTCCATCAAGGGTATGCTTAAGGCGGCTGAGGGCTGGTTAACGTGGGGTGAGGTTAGTAGGGAAACCTTGATTCAACTACTCAGGAGGAGGGGTAGGCTGGTGGGTGACTTACCGTTGACCGACGACTACGTGAAGAAGTATGGCTGGGGTAACGTGGAGGAGCTTGTGGACGCGTACATTAGGGGTGAGGTTAAGAGCCTATGGTGTAGGAAGGGGGAGAAGCCAGGCATGGTTAACGGTAAGGCAAGTTGCATACCGGGCTTAAAGCCGTACTTCAGGCTTCACCCACCTAAGGGCGGCTTTAAGGGCAGCATAAAGAAGCCATACAACGCCGATGGTGAATTAGGCTACAGGGGCTCCGCCATAAACGACCTAATAATGAGGATGATTTAACCATTAGTCAAATGACCCCTAAACCTCTTAACCACTAGGCCAGGGGCCTTAACCTCCCTAAACCCCTTAACCCTAATAATGGGGCCCCTAGGCGCATAGGTTAAACCATCTATGAAGCTGACCTCGCAACAGCCATCCTTGATTGGCCTCACGTACATTATGCATTCAAACCCCCTATAATCGCTTACATCACCATAGAAGAGCTGTACATTGAAAACCTCAGATAGGACTAGGGATAGTTGAATATTGGGTTTAGACACTATAACCATGCTTGACGGCTTACCTAAGATGGGTCTCGATATGAGCATGTCGCTGAGCAGCTTAACTCCACTTAAACTAATTACGTAGGGTAGCTTAACCAAGGAGTCCACCTTAACCTTATAAATATCCATTGATGATGGGTTACCATGGAAGGTCTTGAAAAGCACGATGTAGCCTGCACCAAGGCTAAGTGCCAAGGTGGCTAAACTAGTTAAACTACCCCTACCCCTATTAACCTTAATCGCACCTGGTATGGCCAACTCAAGCTCATTAATGAACTGCCTAAGCCTAATCGACGCATCCCTAGACGTAGTCAGCAGAACAACCATTCAACGTAAAATTAAATGGGGAATTCTTAAACCTTACCCAAGCTAAGGCTAAGCGTTTCCCCACTAGTTATGTTTATCAATCACTTATTGAGATTTATAATTATCACTGGTTGGGATGGGTCTTCTTCACAGCTTCATTGGCATTAGCGTGGTTCTTGGACCTCGGTCGAGGATTACTTTCTTCTACTAAACTAAGTCTTGCTACTGATTATTAGTCTCACTGGTAATTCACCGTATTGAATATCACTAAGAACATGACAACATCCTTGGTATTAATAATAGGCCTTGCAATACTAATGGCATTGTGCAAGTACAAGTGAATAAATAATACTTAATTACATGAAGTTTATGCACCATGAGGCTGGCATTTACGCTCAACTGTTTTCATATTTGCCGTTGGTATTACTGTAATGATTTTATAGTGATTATTTCTAATAATAAATATTATAATTACAATTATATTTATGCATTTCTGTAATGATTTACATAAATATAGCTTATCATTATTTTTCCTATCATATATGCCATTGCATGCATACTTATTTATAATTTCTAGAATTTCATGCTCGAAATCGTATTGACAAATACCGCTACTTCGTAATTCGTATATCTGAAGTCTTAACCTCTCAATTGCATGGCGAGTAAACTCGCAGGTTATATACGCATCACCAAAATGCTGTCCAATTAAGCATTATACATGGGGAACCGAATTGATCCCTATAGTCCGGATACACCGAAATATTAGTAGGCTTTATGATTATGCTCATAGTACCTTCGGTGCTGAGCCTCAATGTTAATGACCCATCCTTAACTACATTAACTTCCTTAATACCCGCGGGTCTAGCATTAAACATTGTGGGTGTACAGAGGGGCCCAGGTCTTGGTTTATTAGTTCTTGTTGATACAATGACGTTAACCCATACCGAATACTTATTATTTACCTTCATTACCTTGAGGATCACTGGGTAACCTGTTATGGTTAATTCCTCATCGTCAGTAACAACCCTCATTACCAATGGGTTCCATGAAACCACCTCGTAGTCAACATCAACGTAGTCGTGCATTCACGCTACACCTTAATTTTTCGTATAAACTTCGCTAAATCCTCATCCTCAGGTTCAATCATCTTTCATCTTAATTTTAAAACCCAGTACATGGGTACCTTATCCCTAGGTGCTTTGAATCCGCAGTTTTCGCAAACCATGATTCTACCAGGTAATTGGGTTAGTTCGTGTTGGCAAATTGGGCAGACACTACTATAAAGCCTCTTGAACTTATACGGCACACCATACCACTGCAACTGGGTGACAAGTAGCTTAACGAATCTCCTTGTCTCGGCTAGGTAAATCTTCCTTAAACCGCTCGGTAGCTTCCCCTCAAGCAGTTCCCTCCTTGATTCCTCAATAATGTCGTCAATGATGACTAGTGCCCTATGCCTAAGGGCCTTCTTAACCAACCTATGCACAAGCCTTTGGGCATAATCCCTTAGTTTAGCGTAGATTCTCCTCCTCAGCCTCCTCACCTCCCTCCACAATCCCTTACCCTCCCTAGTCTTGTGAAGGCCCAGCCTCTTTAGCTTCCCGTATTTTTGACTTAACACGACTGAACTGTAGTAAAGCCCATCAATCTCCCTAAGCCTTGGCCTCTCAGGCTTCCACTTAATTATATTACCATTTTTGATTAACCCCCATGCAATGCCGTTATTCCATGCATTCACGTCAATGGCTAGCATGTAGTCACTAGGTATGTATGGTTCAACCTCACGTTCAGCTGTTAAAGCCAAATAGGGTTCATCATCCTTAAATCCAATCATTGCGTACTTAACATCACCACCCTCTTTAACCCTATCAACAACCCATTTGGGCATTGGAACCTCAATAGCATAGCCGCGTTCATTCCTGCACACCTGGTATAGCTTAATAGCACTGCCTTTGAAGTCAAGCACCACTGGTGCATACCTACCACCCTTCCTTGAGCCATCTGGGTAAACCCTCAGTGTCTTCAACGTGCCGTTAATCGTTTGATATAATCAACATTGCATCTATCTCTTGGTAACCTAATGAGTATTGCTCTATGAGCCTTCATCAATAACCACCATTCCTTCTATTTCCCTGTTGGCGTAAGGTACGAGTTTCTTTCCACCATTCTTTGAGTAAACATAGATTCGTACGTACTCTTTTCCTGCTTTTCTTACTACCTCTATTGACCCTTTTATGAAAATTACCTTCACCATATACCAGGTTTGGAGAACTTCCTTATAAATATTTGGGTAATTTAACTCTTTATTCTCCGATAGATTTAAATACCCCAGAGTAGTTAGAGTTAGTAGCCTCGGGCACGAGGCAACTGTGAGTGCCCGAGCACCCAGCCCCGTGGGAAACTGACCAATGATGCCCCAAGAATGGGGATACCCGACAAAGATGAAAGATGATTAGGATCGCTGGGATGCGGGGAAACGGGGCATAGGAACAGTAATTTAACCCATTTTATCAACGACCAACCGTAATCAAGCCGCCGCGCCTCCCCTTAACTAGGTTAAACTCCTTGTGGAGTTCCTAGGAAGGAAAGTTTTATATATCCTAACTGAATGAGGGGGGTGATGCGGATACCGTTCTGCGAGTTTTGCGTGAAGACGCGGCTGTTTTGCAGCAAGTGCCAGTCGCTGCTCAACAGTGGTCAGTATGAAATGTATGACGTTGACGTCATAGATGCTATACTTAAGCTAACTGACGAGGATCAGAAGCTGAAGAGCATGCTGAGTGACGTTGAGTATTATAAATCCTATGACGTGGGTAACACCTACTTCATAGCGCTTAAGGGCATTAGGCGAGTGCCGATAAACATAGTTAGGTCGCTTGAGGATAAGTTAACCGAGATCCTCAACAGGAGGGTTAAGATAATTGAGTACACGGCTAACATTAACGAACTGGTCACGCAAATAGCCTACCCAGCCAAGCCCACGGTGGCCACAACCTGGCTACCTGATGGAACCAATGAAACCGAGGTTAGGATAATGAAGAGGGATGCCAGGAGGCTTAAGCTTAAGCCAACCGACATGGCTAAGCTATTGAGCGCGATAACCAACAGGAGCGTTAAGGTTAAGGTAATTAGCCGCGATCAGTTAAACACAGCATAAGGGGGAGTTAGGGTTAGGGATTGGGGGATGGTATAACCTACGTGTTTTACTTTATGTTCTTAATAGCGTTAAACACCTCACCCCTCACCAACCCCTCAGCCTCCTCGGTTACCCTACTCCACCTGGCTAACCTAGCCTCATAGGTGTTCATGATGAAGGAGGCCTTGGTTGGTATATAACCCACGTAGTCGTTGACGTAACCAGCCACCATGGTTACCCTAAACCCTAGTTCAACCGCCCTACTCTTAATGGCTAGGCCAGTTTCAACGAAGGGTTCGCCTGGTATCGCCACCAGCAGTAGGTCACCGAGCCTTAGCAGCGTGGCCTCAGTATCAATGTTTGCTTCACTTACCTTAGACACAGCATATTCCTCATCACTGTACATTAACCTTAAGTAGTCTTCATCAGCCCATATGGACTCCGTGGGTTCGTTGGGCAACCCACCCTTACCCATGACCCTCTTAAGCGCCTCCTCATACCTAGCCCTAGCCAACTCCCCATCAACAACCCTGGCAGGTAACCTAAGCCCAATGTTAACCACGTCCATGGTGTGCCCAATTGGCCTAAGTGAACCAAGCACATTAACCACCACTGATGCTAAGGATTCACCCAGGTAACCCATGTAACCCCTCCCCTTCCTAACCGGGTCTATGTCACCAGTGGCCCCGGTTATGAAAATTGACTCAACCCCACGCCCTAGTAGTGATTCATACACGACGCCTGAGTAATCCGCCGAGAAGCCCAGGTCCGTGTTGCAGACTGGGTGGCATGCGTAGTTGAGTAGTGCAATTCTACGGTTCCCTATTTTAACCACCAGTATTGGTAACTCCTCATCAACCAAACCCCCCTTAAAAGACCTGTTGAAGCATAAACCCCCAGCTTCACCAATACCTACGGCCACCTCAGCCTTCCCGGTGCCGTTGAGTTCGCGTGCAGCTTCACTGACCTTACCCACAACACCGCTGAACCACTCATCATATAGTCTCCTCTCCCCCTCGCTGTAGGGGAGTGTGTTGG
>Ga0326758_100392_pt1 | contig 10126 bp, 9 predicted proteins | sample GCRJH_S_FD_207221 | JGI IMG/M metagenome (GOLD analysis project Ga0326758, IMG submission 207221) | Hot spring sediment microbial communities from Geyser Creek Basin, Yellowstone National Park, WY, United States - GCR.JH_S | ecosystem: Environmental > Aquatic > Thermal springs > Near-boiling... | reverse complement strand
AGGCCCGGGAGGGAGCGGCCCTAAGCCGGGGTGGACACGTTTAGGGGAGTGCTGGTCGGAGAATGGGCCGGTGTGAGCCCTGGTTTCGTGTCCAAACCTATGTGCGGGGTTGGGTCCCGTTAATAAAGGATTGCACGTGCCTAAGCCCCGTCACCTCCACCAGGGGTTGAATGTTTGCCGTTTCCATGTCGTTTTCGTGACTCATGCACTCCGTTTGCGTAAAGGTTATAAGCGTGGCTGCACCCAACCTGTGTGATTGGGGTATGGTGGACTGCACACTCCTCGACCTGAACCAAATAAACGAGGAGTCCAGGTACACGATAATAGACTTTGTCTATAATAACAAAGGTGTTAAACCGAAGGACCTGGGCGTTACAGGTGCATATTTAAGGATGCTTAGGAATAGGCAAGCCAAGGTTAGTGACAATATCCTCTGTACGGCCCTCAAGTTCATAAGTGATGATGAACTGAGGCTGTTACTTAGGGGGATAATCCCTGAGGCCAGGGCTTCGTTTAACGACATCGTGAGGGTAGTTGCCACTGCTAGGGTTGACGCAACTGCCAGGGAGTTCCTACTTAGTCTTATTAAGGAATATCTGGGCGACTATATTAGCACCTTGCAACAGGTATGGCATGTTACAGACAAGGATCTTGAGGATTTCATTAAGGCTAAACGCCTAAAGGGGCTGAGGGAAAAGACCATAAATGATGAGGTTCGCTATATACGTAGGGCGCTTGCGGAGCTAAATTGGGATTTAACCCCAGATGGACTCCGCGAGTATTTGGCAGAACTCGCCGAGGAGGGCGAGCAATATATACTCAAACACACTACCTATAGTTTAAAGGCCCTCCTCAAGGAAGTGCTTAAACCACGCGACCCATTCCTGTTTAGTCTCCTTTATAACTCGTTCACGACAATACACGTCAAGAACCGCAACAAGGTTAAACTACCAACCATTGAACAGCTTCGCCAGATATGGCAACAATTACCAACAACAGAATCCAGGCTATACTTCACAATACTGTCAGAGTGTGGCTTAAGGCCAAGTGAGCCATTCCTGATTAGTATTGACGATGTGGATTTAGAGCACGGCGTGATCCATACAGGCAAAATCACGGAAACAAAACGGGCATTTATCGCGTTTCTCAGACCTGAGGTTATCGAATGGATGAAGCGTGAATACCTCCCTGTTAGAGAATCCCTAATTAGAGCCAAACTGGATGTCCTCAAGGCCGGTTCCCTAGGTATGAGCCCCGATATTGAAGAGTGGGCCCGTAGGTTCATACCGTTTAATCGCGAGAGACTACGTAGAGAAATCAAGAATACGGCCAAGCAGGTATTGGGGCGTAGCTTTGAATTGTATGAGCTTCGTAAATTCTTTGCTACATTTATGATCGCACAGGGCGTCCCGGAAACAATAGTTAACACATTGCAAGGTCGTGCGCCTCCCTCTGAATTCAGGATTTTAATAGAGCATTATTGGAATCCTCGTCATGAGGAGCTTAGGAGTTGGTATTTAAGATACGCACCCCATGTCTGCTGCTAGGTGTCCACAACTATTGATTCTCAATCAAAATGCACACCCTTGCTATCTGCGGAACAAGTAATACCCAGTGGTACCGGTGGTACCCAAGGTAACTGGGGTAATCAGGGTATAAGTGGAACAAGTGGTACAAGTGATACCTTTGGTGCAAAGGGTACCGGAGATACTAATGATATAAGTGATGCTAGAGATACCTAGGGCACCAATGATATTAGTGGTACCAAAATGCCCAGAATACCTGGTGGTGACCAGGGTATAAGCGGTAACTAAGTATCCCCAAAGCAATCAAGAGTTGAACATCAAGGAGGAATAGAACAATCACGTGCTCACCCATGCAGAACTGAACGTGGCCGGAGAAATTTTTAAACCTTACCCCACGTTGCTTTCCAAGTAAAATTGAACTTAAACACTCAGCAAACATATCATTGTTCACCATACAAACGCTCAATTGACCGGTCCGGTCGGTAGTGCGTTTGCTAAGTATAGTTATTTACCTTTATCAAGCGGTTTTTCGTTCACGGTTATCGTTCTATCCCCCTTGAATAGTTCCTCCATGATTTTTATGAGGGTCTCGCGGGTTCGCCAAACCTCGATTTCAAGGCCCCGTGGTATGATTCCTCGCTTCGTGAGTTCTCCGTAAATGTCGAAGATTAGGTAGGTCATCTTTACCAAGGTCAATAGGCCCATGGGCCTGGTAACATCATTGTTTACCAGCACCCTGATGGCGTTGATTGATAAAATGAAATTATAGAGTCCGTATAGGGATAGTGGCGCAACATCCTGGTTACTACCGCCGCTAAATAATTGTTGAAGCTCATGCTTAGTAGCAGCCTCAAGTAACGCAGTCTCCAGGTTAAATTTCATAAATACCTCGTCCCAGGATGTCGACTTCATCAGGTCCTCAATACACTTAACGGCATCTCTGCCGATACTTACACCCCTGAGGGCCTCTGGCATCTTGTCCAGCTCATTAACCCCTAGACACCTTAAATACTGAGCCACAAAGTCCCTATTCGCCGATGTGGGTTGTGCCTGGTTACCCCGCTGCTCCCTGGATATGTTAAGTAACGCGCCCTGCTTGAACAAAAGACTTCCTAGCCCCATTCATTAATCACCTCATCAATACGCGGTATACACCCCTCATCAGTCGGCTTGAAAGCCTTAGCTCGTGGTATGGTTTCGACCTCATCCCCAAGGATTACCTTAAGGTCGCCCTCCGCGATCTCCTCCAGCTCCTTCACAGCTACATCCCTGAGATATTCGAACGTGGACTTCGTGCGTTTGCAAGGCTCCTTGGCCTCAGGCACTTGCCAAAACGGCCTTACGCGGTTCGCGTTTATCACACCCACTATACGCCCCCTTGCGGTCTTTACTGAACCGTCATATTTGTTCAGCAACAAGGCTAGCTTGAGGAGTTCTTCTCCATCGTGAAAAGTTATAACACCTTCGCCAACAACGGCAATCACGGGGTAAGCCTTAACATACGGTGGATTGGACACAAACCGTGCCAAATTGACCAAGGTTTCCAATTGATCAACACGAACAACTAGTCATTAACACCCTTCGTCTCAATGAACCATATTTCCTTAATCCCTTTTAGGATATCTACATAGCGCGTAGCGACGATATCAGGTGATGGTTTTAGGTTCAAGTAATAGACCTCGAAATTCCTACAGGACAGGGTGTTTATGACTAGTTGTTCAGTTACCCATGGCATTTCAACCACCCATCACGTCCTCCACCGCCTTGAGTAACTCATTCCTGTGCTTATGATATAAGTTGGTTATTAGCGACGTCACGAAATCACCGGCAAGCCCATGCGTGGATACCCGGCCCACAGGGCTTGGCATATCCCTACCACTACCACCGCCACGTCTATCCTCAAGCCCTTGACCAACAGGCCTAGCTAGGCCTAGATCTCCACCATTGGCAACAGCCCGCGAATTGGGATTCCTAGTTTGAGAACCAGTTGAATCACCAGCAATAGGTACCTGTGCTTGCTAGTTTTTGCTTTTCAACCACGGAGGTGTTTGCCGTAGCTTCTGCACCACCGCTCCCACTGCCACTTCCTGACCTATTCGCTACAGCTACGGCGGTGGTCCTACCTACAGGTGGGGCGCTCCTACTACTAACTAATATTTTGTATCTATGAGACCCAGGTGCGGCATGTGGTGCACCGGGCCTTGTAGGCCCCCTAATGCGGACATGCACGGGGGTAGGCCTACTAACACTAACCTCCTCATCATCCCCCTCCTCCTGCTCCACCTCCATTTCCTCACGCCGTAGCTCATCCTCGACCTTTGACCTAACCAGTTGAAGCAACTGATGGCCAATCTTGTCCTGGTGTGAAAACACCACCACGCGATTCCTTACCTTCACCATCCCAATCAAAAAGTCAGGGTAACCTAAAACATCAACGTTGCGCCTGACGAACTTAAGCACGAGCGTTGGATCTAGGATCATCAATTCAAGGGCACCAACAAACCCCATGGTTATCCACTTCTTCCTTTCCTTTTCGACTTCCTGTCTAAGTACCTCATCGAAATTATTAATCAAGCTGCGTATGACGTCGCTACGCGTAAGCCCCATACGTTGGGCCAACTCATCTAACCTACGTAATTCCTCCTCATTGAACCTAACCGTGACGTTGGTGGTGCCCACAAACCATGGCCAACCCCAGGGTTCTTAAGACTTTGCAATGCATGGTATTGCACGCTCGTGGAGGCACGAGACCCAAGGCACGGCTACGAAGACGCCCGGCCAGCCCAGGGATGATTCAAAGGTCCTCACTAGGGATGTCCAGGCAACACAGGGAGATCAAGCCTTTAAGTGCAGGGTGATTATGACACTTACCACTTGTGATACCCAACCTAGCCTCCACAACCCAGCGCGCTGCCTCCCACCCACGATGCCACAGGATATATCAACAAACAAGCCCACTTTGTAAGGCTATTCTAAGCTACCTAGCTTAAGCTTCCCCAGGCGGCACCCGGTACTTAACGCGCGCATTATTAGTAGGCTCCCGCGTCCTGGTTTTCTTTCTATTCCTCGTTAGTTTAGCGGTTACGTGAAACGCAGTATTTATGAATGGCAACTAACGCCGAAGCCGCGATCTGAAAATCCTAAATACCCAGGGGCCAGGAGACATTTGAACGAGAAAACTAATGGACACACTAACTATGCATGATGATGAGGTAAGGAAACTAACAACGCTGGGAAGGCAGGTTTAAGTCGGGAAATCAAGGTAGGCACAGGGAAAAAGTTTTAAGGGTTTTGATGGGAGATGGATCATGGGACTGAGGCTGGATCACTTACCATAGAGTTCTTTCCTTATTTCCTCCAGGCTCTTCCCCTGAGTCCTAGGTCCCCATTTAAAGCCCCACACTACCCCCACTATGAATAATGCAGCAGATATTCCAGCTATGTAGGAGTAGCCATTTGGGAGAAGCACTATGAAAGGAACTATTAGGCTCCAGATCCCTATCGTCGTCCTTAGGAATGTCCATACAAAGGCCTGGCCCGTTGCCCTCACTTCGGTTGGTAATAGTTCTGCCTGCCATGCAGTGCCCACGGGAAAGACCCCTATTCCGTGACCAAAACCAAAGAGTAGAACATTCAGTAGAACTACCCAAAATATGGTGAATGGGAGAAATGTTGGAAATAGGAACGCAATGGCGCAGATCGCCGCTGAAATACCATAAAGCACATTCCTGCCTACCTTATCTGCAATAAACATATAGACTATGAACATTGACTGCGCCGTTGCGAACCATCCTATATCCACTAAATCAGCAATTACGATGTTACTATGTGCTATTGACGTAACGAGGTAGGGCAGAAAGAAACCAAACGTGCTCGCCGGTATGTACCAAAGGAAGTTCGCCCAAAATCCTATTCCTATACCCTTCTTATATTTCCAAACCTCCCTCAACCTATCCCTGAGGCCAAGCCTTTCCTGGGCTGCTTGTAACTTTGAAACATCCACGTTTATTCCTAATTTTTCTGCAGCCTCCTTAACTTGCTCTAATTTACCAGTTAACAAGGCCCATCTGGGCGACTCGGTGAGTGTTCTCCTCAAGGCCCATGTTATTAATGCAACTGCAGCGAGACTTGCAAAGATCACTCTAAAGGACTCCGAACCCAAGGGAACTGTTGCTATACCTATCAATAACACAACTATTGGTCCTAGGTACCAGAGTATGTTTATGAAAGCCATTAATCTACTCCTAAACCTAGTTGGAGCTATCTCAGCTATAAGGGACCATGACACAGGTACATCAACACCAACCGCAAGACCCATTATGAGGTAACCTATGAATAGAATCACAAAGTTATTGGCTAGTGCAATCAAAACTGTACCCAACGTATAGAATAAAAGATCATATGTATAGATCGTTTTTCTACCAAATGCATCACCCAGAGGTGCGGAGGCCAGCGCACCAAGAGCCGAACCAAATGAGTTGGCAGAAAGCGCGGCGAGCAATGCTACCAGGAATGGTGTTAGATGAAAGTACTGAACCCATATTGGTAATGACGCGGCACCCGCAACTATTGCTCCAGCATCTAGATAATCAGCAAGCGCACCAAGGACTGTCCAGTAATAGTGCGTCCTTTTCAACAAGGCCTCGTCAAATGCCCTGTGTACATCCCCAGGTCCACTTGGTCCACTCATCAAATTTAATAATAAGTCCTAGTGGGATATATTTTAGAACTCAAACATGTTGCATATTGTTAGAACAGCATCCTAATTATGTACATTCACTCCTATTAGTGCCCCTATGATAGAGATAACAAGAGCACATGTACCTATGCTATACAGCAAATTCTCTAACCCTAGCAATGTTAGTGCATAAGTTAGTGCTATAACCGCCCTAGTACCTCTTTCTTGGGGAGGATATGCAGCAGAGATCGTAGTCATTCCTTGATTAATATACATTATATGAAAAAATGGAACAAGAGAAGCAAAGACCATTAATAATGTTATTAGATTGAGGTGAAGCGCAAGGATGGAAAAATTAATGAGACTTTCCAGAGCCAGCAGTTCCAATTACGTACAAAGTCTTTGTGCCGACTTTGGCGTCAAAAATGCCGTCAACCACTCACCAAATGTGCCCACAGCATAAATCAACGCACTAGCTTCAATTGTAGCTAGAGTCCTGTTAGCTTAAGCGTCAATAGTATATAAGGTAAAAACCATACGAATGGATAGAAATCAAATGAGGATAGAAATAACGCATTGAAGCGATATATCAATTCTCTTAGCTTATCCCTTCTATATATTGAATGCGCTCCTTAAGTCCCTCGCAACCTTCCTCAATTCTACGTCTATACTAGGCACACCTGGTAGATCAATTCTGTATGTTCTCCTCAATAATTGCTTAGTGGTGGCAGATTTACCCTGATAGGTAAGCCATAGGATGGATTCAGGAATTCCTGCCCTGAACAAAAAACACTATAAATGCAAAAATATCTCCCAGAATCATTACCAATCCCACAGGATAGGATTCGTAAGGCTACGTGTTACTAAATAAAACGGATAAAAAATTATTGCTAACGTCACTAGATATATGGATGCAGCAACAAATTGCCACAGATTTGTCCGGTATTCTTTGCTTAGTCTCCAATATATAGGTAAACCCTGTTGCTGTATCTGCACTAATCCCGAAGCCAACCAGTATTCGTAGTATCGTAAATGTATATGGATCTGGGGGCAAGGCCTTATCCAATGGCTGCTACAGTTAAGAGGAGTATAAGAGTTATGAACATAGTTTTCCTTCCTACACGATCTGTGAGCCATCCGCCGACCACGTTGCCGGTCACACCACCAAATTGTACAGAAGCTACCGCAAAACTAAACAAGAATGAGGACATCCATGGAAATGCGGATTTAAATAATGTGGTAGCGAATGAAAAAGCAGTGAAGTCATAGGCATCTATCCGTAGGGATGCTAAGACAAGAATCACTATATATTCAACCTCTCTACTTATAAAGTTGAGTCTATTGCGCTTTAAATACGAATTATAGGACTTGTTTCATAGAAAAATTAATTATTAAGATGATGCAATATTTCTTCAATGAAACTTAGGGGTATTACGTGGGATGACCCAAGAGGGTTTGGAGGTCTGGAGAACGCGACTCGTGCGTTTATCCACGAATTCAATTACGATGTAGATATTGAATGGGATAAACAATCTCTTTATGAATTTACAATGAGATCCCCAGGCGAATTAGCTAAGCACTATGATTTAGTTATTGTAGATTATCCATCAATTGGTGATCTAGCAATGAGCAACGAATATATACCTATTGATAGTATCATCAATAGTGAGGATCTAATTAAAATTAGAAAGGAAACCGTAGGTAAAAGCCTCAACACCTATATCTATAAAGATCATGTCTGGGCATTACCAATAGACGTTAGCGCACAGGTCTCAGCTTATAGGCCTGACCTTTTGAGTGAAGTACCAAGATCAATAATTTCCATGCTGAATTTAGCTAGAAAATTATACAATGATGGCGCTTGTAAAATTGCATTATCGCTTACTCCACTGCATGCACATTCAACTTTTTTATCAATATTGGCAAATATTGACAGGAAAATATGGAATAGGCATTTCCATGAGATAGATGATTCAGCAATTCACAAGGCCCTTTCAATACTTGAAGAAATGGGGGATTATGTACATAGAATTAGCTTTGATTCAGACCCCATTAAATTGTTGGATTATATGGCTACCACCGATGAAATTTGCTACGCACCTTACATCTACGGTTATTTTAATTACTCAAGAAATAGATATAGAAGTAATATCGTACTTTTTTCTGCAGTACCATCATCAACTACCATGCCCATTGGTGCGGTGCTAGGCGGCGCTGGTATCGCGGTTTCAAGGAGAGCTGAGGGATCATTGGATATCATAAGAAGATTCTTACTATGGTTATTGAATAGGGATGTACAGATAAATATATACTTTAAAGGCTATGGTCAACCATCAAATATTTACGCATGGATTGATGAGAATGTAAACCTTGAAACCAATGATGCATATCTAAATACACTGAGCACAGTTATACATGCTTACCCAAGACCTAATTTTCCAGGATTCACAAAGATTCACGAAGAAAGCGGAAAGATAATACAAAAGTTCCTAAGTAATAACGAGAAAATAGATATAACAATCAAGGAACTAAAGACAATATACAGAGATCATTTATCACAGTTAAAAAATGATTAAAAACAAAATATGTAACTTGTATCATTAATATCTTTTAAGGTCTTGTAAACGAATACGATCTGTGACTAATGTCCAGCAGCTGGTAAAAGGACTCGTCGTAACAACGGAGAGAAGGACTGTGCTAGACTATGACCTTGTATTGTTTGCGGGTTTGACTGGGGAGTTCCATCCCTTGCATGTAGATGAAATATATGCATCACAAACGACATTTAAGAAAAGAGTTGCTCAAGGGCTCTTAGTATTATCACTATGTCAAGGATTACTGAGTATGACTGAAATAATTAGAAAAAATAATAAGGCACTTCTAGGATTCAATAATGTAAAGTTCATGAAGCCGGTCTATCCTGGCGATACCCTACAGGCAAAATTTGAGGTTGTAGATGTTCGCCAAAGTAAGAAGCATCCAGAAAATAGCATAGTCACTGTTCATGTAGTTTGTCTTAATCAAAGGGATGAGGAAGTGCTGAGCTATGATACTATACTTTTTGTTTAGGTATCATTCTTTGAGATTCTCACAATATATTACGTTATTTCTATGTAAATAAATAAGTTTATCATCATCAAAATTTAATAAAGTTCTGAGAACAGCGCATGTATCTTGACCGAATCTCGGAAACCCCCTCCAGATCATACCAGGGGTTCTTGAGAATTTTGGTACCACACCTAGTCCTTTTACTCTACCAATATTTTGATCCTCCCACTCTATAAGTATTCCACGACTCAAAACATGTGGATCATTGATTAGCTCAGATATTTTATGGACAACCGAGGCCGGAACACCGTTCTGCTGCAGGATCCTTACCGCTTCTTCTCTTGTCTTGTCTTTTAAGAAATCTTCAATTTTCCTATTTATTTCTTGTCTATGTCTTCTTCTTATATTCTCATCATCATACTCTGGTGGTAACCCCAATAATTTTCTTAAACGCGGCCATGTTGCTGGAAATGGTGCAGAGATCGTTATCCACCCATCCTTGCATTTATAAACACCATAGGGGAAGTAGTAGGGATGATCATTACCCATTCTTTCAGGGGGCTCCACTTGATAGGTCGCTGCATCGAGTAAATAAGGGTCTAGTAACCTCAGAAATAGTTCATATTGAGCAGCATCTATGACCTGGCCCAACCCTGTTCTTTTTGAATAGTATATAGCAGCCAATGTAGCAAATGCCAAGAATGGGCTAATCCCATAATCTGCTATTGTCCACGGAACCCTCAAGGGCTCATTCTCATACCCTATTTGGTACAGAAAGCCTGTGAAAGCCTGTATATCCAAATCATGCCCTGTATCATATCGCTTAGGCCCGGTTTGACCCCATGCGGAAAGGTGTACTATGACCAGCCTAGGA
>Ga0326758_100390_pt1 | contig 10170 bp, 8 predicted proteins | sample GCRJH_S_FD_207221 | JGI IMG/M metagenome (GOLD analysis project Ga0326758, IMG submission 207221) | Hot spring sediment microbial communities from Geyser Creek Basin, Yellowstone National Park, WY, United States - GCR.JH_S | ecosystem: Environmental > Aquatic > Thermal springs > Near-boiling... | reverse complement strand
CCTGCCACGGCGTGGTAGGCATGTTAACTATGACATAGTAAGTGCCTGGCTTCAGGGTCACTTCATGGCTTACGGTTATTGGCGTGGCCCACCCGTGAGGGAAGCACCACCACGGCTGTCCGAAGCTCGTGCTCCACAGGTAGCTGCTCCTGTTCGTAGGGACAGGAGACCTTGAGATCACCAGTTGCCCATTTACTAGCCCATTGGTAGGCCCCGAGCCGAAGACTACGAGGCTCTCTATCCTCGTCGTCTCATTAATGGTTATTGGCTGTATTATATACTCACTGGAATTCAGCACTGCGAAGTAGCCTGGCAGGGTACCGCAAGCTATGCCCTGGGGCTGCTGGAGCAGCCATGATAAATTGCTGGTGACGTACTCTATGGCCTGCAGCGGCACATAACTGATGCTTAGGTTTACCGTCAAGGGCCCGCCTGGCAGAGTGGTTATGCTGTACTGATGCTGGCCGGGCGTCAGGGGGGGTAGCGTGATTGTCGTCGTGTAGTTGAAGCTATATGGCCTCTGGAAGGGCCCTATGAGCAGCCAGGCGCCGTCGTTGAAAACGTAGGGCAGGTAGTTGTTGAAGTTCAGGTAGTATGGGTACCCAGTTGGCACGAACGGCAAGTACACCTCGAATTCAGTGTATTTGTTCGGCCCGAAGAACGGCACCCCGTGCTCAGTCCAGCCGTACCTCGTTGTCGAGAACCAGGGCACCGCCGATGCCGGCACAGAGACGGAGGCGTTGGGCGGCACGTAGTCGTTCAGCTGGATGAGGGCCAGGTCATATGGCGTTGTCGCTGGCTGCAGGGGGTTAGGCATGGGTCCGTGGAAGTAAAGGGCCGACAGGGGCGATAGACCGTTGAGGAGCAACGTTGAAATGGTCACTGCGATGAAGACTGCAACAAGCAGCGCCCTCCTGATGCGCGGCCTGAACTTCCTCAGGGCCCATAGGGCGGGCACTATGACGGCAGGCGCCACGAGGGCCGTGTAGTAGACCCAGACGGAGTAGTAAAAGCCCCATGGGGTCTGCCACATTACGTAAAGCCATGGCAACAACAGGAGGTTCTGGGGCTCCACGAGGTTCAGGAAGAGGGTTGGCAACATCAGGAAGACCGTGCTCTGGATCTTCGTGTGGAGGCCCGTCTTTATGTTATTCACCAGGGACTCAAGGACGCTGGACAGGCTGAGCGCAGCTTGGTGACTTGACGAGGAGCTGGGGCTTGTGTGAGTGGTAAAGTGGAAAATAGCGTTGCCTATGGAGTCAGTTATCGATATCAGCGGGCCAGAGAGCGATGAGCCCCATACGTTCCCGAAGATGTTTATGGTCCCGTGGCTGAAGTAGTAGACCATCAGGAAGTCCCCGAAGAGCCATGCGAGCGAGTAGGCTAGGGTCTCAAGGCCCAGGACAACTTTTCCCTTGGCCTTGAGCCAGTCAAACCTTGTGGCCAGTACATAAAGCCCTATGAAGAAACCCAGTATAGGCGAGAACTCTATGGTCGTCATCATGAGGGTCAGGGAGAGCCAGTAGCCGAGCCTATTTCCCATGTAGAGGTTGTAGAGGGCTAGCGCGAAGAAGGGCGCCGTGAAGATTACCACCTCAACGGCGTTGGTCAGGTACGTGGTAATCCATGGGAACAGGAGGTAGGCCAACGCCGTGAGCAGGGCGTACCTTCTGTCTCCGAAGAGTTTCAGGCCGAGCTTGTACAAGGGTATAGCCGGCAGCGTCGCCAGCGCGACCTCTATGGTCATAAGGGTGGCTATGCTTGGGTACGTGAGGTAGAGGGGGTACAGCAGAAAGAGTATCGGCGAAGCGTGGTTGTAGAAGAACGGCGACACGGCAAAGCTATAGAAGAGCCTGTGGTACAGCGCTGCAGACGCAAAGGACTGCATGTATGTCGCCGTGTCGAGGCTTACCCCTAAGTTCAGCTGATAGTACTCGGTCATGGCGCTGTAAACTATGTAGTAAACGGCCGCAACGTAAATTATCATGAGGGCCCTGAAGTACTTGTCCGCGGCCGCGCGATTTGCCACGTCCTTTGTGTAGCCGCTGAGCATCATGAGCAGGCCGATCACTAACAGTATCGCTGACGCCCGCAGTACATCGAGGTTGTAGAGCTGAGGCACGTAGTTGGCAAAGCCGAGGGCCCAGACAACGTAGAACTGTACAAACAGCGCGGCCCCTATAAGCCTCATTTGCTTTTCCTTGACCTTCATGACAGGCTACGGCCTCGTCTCACTTGCGGCCTGAGGGATTTAATCCATTATCGCACCTAGTCGTCAGGACTCTAAGAGCTCGTCGAGCCCTGAAAGGGCCCTGGCCTCGTGACCTGTGACCTTGAAGGACGCTAAGAGCTGTCATCTAAGCCTGCGGGCCCTCTATGCCCCGCTTCTTGCAACCCTGACCCATGCCGTCGCCCAGCAGAGTCGACTAGGGACTTCTAAGTGTTCATGCAGACGCATTCTGTGTCTAACATACGTTTTCAATATTCATATAACACATACAGTGTCTGTGCTCTAGACACCACCCTTGGACACTTGGCCTGTTGAGGCAGCGTCTAGCTAAGTGTCCTGCAGACACTGATGACGATGCCTCGAGACACCCAAGTGTCTAGTTCAAGTGTCTTCCCGCTGTCCGCAGACGCTTCTGACCAGCCGCGCGGCCTTAGAGGGAGCTGCAAGCTGGGCCATATGATGGTGCAGCCCGCCGCTCCTGGCCCTCTGGCCGATTCTCTGGCCAGGCTGAGACACCTGAGGGAGACACCCTTTTGGCGCCTCTGCGAGCGTTATAGCCTTCGGACGCCCTGCTGGCGGAGGGCTCATGGTAGTACAAAGTGAGGAGGAGCTGAGGAGGAGGGTCCAGGAGGGCTGGAGGCTCGCCAGGGACAGGAAGGGCTTCAAGATGAGGGGGCCGGGAGGGAGGTGGGAGAGGGTCTCAAGGGACCTTGAGGTCGTGGCCGCTGAGCTCTATGAGGCGCAGAGGTCCGAGAGGGGCAGGAGGGCAAGGGGCTGCGAGGGGCTGCTTAAGGAGAAGGAGGTCCAGTGCCTTGAGGAGCTTGACAAGTGCTCTAACACATACATCCCCCTGGCGCTCAAGTCCCTGAGGCTTATCATAGAGCTTGGGTGGCTGGCCAAGGGTGATGTAAAGGGCCTGCCAGCTCTGCCCAAGGAGGCGAGGGACGCCCTAATGACCTATGTGATGCCTAAGGCGCGGAGGCTCTTAAGTGAGATCGTTAAGGCATTGAGGGAGTACGAGGGCTTTAACAACGATGACCTGACGGAGGCCGTTGTGCGCACTGAGCTCTGAGCCCACCAGCAACAGTAAGCCGTGAGGCTGCATTCGTACGCAGATCTGTGGGGAAAGGTCATAGTTGCCCACATAGCGACCTGACTAACGTCATCCTGCCTCAGACCCCTCGAGGTTGCGAACCTCAGGCCTAGGCCGTAAGTGGGCACCTACATGCCGCTCTCGTGAAGAGAAATCCAAGCGCGTTGATGAGCGACCTGAGGAGGCCTTAGCGTTATGACGTCAAGCCTTCACGGCGACCTTGGCCTGTTGACCTCTCAGACCTTTAAATCTTTGAAGTCATTTGAGCCCCAGAGAGTACTCTATGAGAGTAGCTATAGTTCACGCTCTGTTCGAGGTGGTAGGGGGCGACGCCAGGCTAGCCCTAGAGATGTACAGGGCCCTGAGGGAGCTGGGCCACCAGGTCGACCTCTACACGGCCCACGTAAATGAGGGCGCTTGGAGGGCGCTGACGGGCGACCTGAAGGAGGCCCCGAGGCCCATAACCATTAAGGAGCCCTTCGCCAGCAGGCTGGCAGGCAGAGCCCTGGCCCTCAGGTCGATCCTGGCGACCTCAGGTCTTGCAAGGGGGCTTAAGGGGTCTAGCCTAGACTACGACGTAGTTGTGGACACCTACTCTAATGTCCCAATGCGTTGGGTTAGCGCAGCCTACGTTCACTTCCCCACGGCGTTACTCCTTGACTTTCACAGGGCCTACCGCAGGCTTAGCCTTCACGAGAGGCTCTACTACGGGCTTGTGGGCAGGGAGGCCAGGAGGCTTGCGTCCAGGCGCACCGCTGTCATGACGAACAGCGCCTGGACGGCAGAGCGCGTTGAGAGGGCATATGGAAGCCAGAGGATATACGTTGTTCACCCCCCGGTTAACATAGAGGAGCTGTCAACATTAGGAGGGGACAGGGGCAGGATGGTGCTTACGGTCAGCGGGATATATCCAGAGAAGAACGTCCTGGCCATAGCTGATGTCGCTAAGCTTGTTCCTGAGGCGGAGTTCTACCTTGTGGGGGCCACTGGCCCTGCGTCAGGACCTGTGATCAGGGAGCTGAGGAGGAGGTCTGAGGGCCTGAGGAACTTCCACCTTGAGACCGACGTGCCAAGGAGGAGGATCCTTGAGCTTATGTCGCAGGCCTCTATATACCTTCACCCTCCCTTCGCCGAGCACTTTGGATTTGCCATTGCTGAGGCGGCGGCAGCAGGGCTGGTCCCAGTAGTTTACAGGGACGGGGGTGGCTGGACTGACATAGTCTCAAGAATTGACCAGGGCCTCGGGTACACGGACGTTGAGGAGGCGGCCCACATAGTTAGGTCGCTACTTAACGACCATGGGAGGCTTAAGGAGCTATCATCAAGGGCTAGGAAGGTGGCAAAGGACTTCAGTTACGAGAAGTTCAAGGAGAGGCTTAACGAGGTAATTAGCTCTCTGAGCCCGGACCTCTCAGCTAAATAGCGCAATCAGCCTGTGCGAGGTTACAGTTAGTCATAGGCCCGTCTATGAGCTTTCACTGCGCCCTCTGAGGATCTGGCATTGGAAGGCCGAGGAGGGACCAGGTCCTCGCCACGAGCCCTCTCAGGCTGACCGGCGTCGCCTCCATGAGAGCTATGTAGTCGTCTGCCCTTAGGACTCTAAGGACCCTTAGCGAGGCCACCATGGCTATGCCGCCAAGGGCTATGTAGAGGGGCAGAAGGACTAAACTAAAGCCTGTGACAACCTCGGCTGCAAGCGTGACCGCGAACGTTATGATGGCTGCCGAGATAGTCTTAGCGTACTCCCTTAGGTCAACCTTCAGGAGGCCTAGCGACCTGGCCTGTGGGGCGGCCACGCCAAGGAAGCCTGTGAGCCTCGCCAGGACGTACGCGGCTGCTGCACCTGTAGCGAGCCAACGCGCAATCAAAGGCGGGCTCAGCGCGGCTATGACAGCCGCAGACACAATGGCCTGAGCGCCAAGCGCCCTCGTGGCCTTCCTGGCCTGGAGGGCCTGGGTTATGGGCAGGTCATAGTTCATGGCGGCGTGGCCCACCATGAGGACAGCGAAGGCCTCCCAGTCGTGGACGAAGGCGGGGCCGAGGAGGAGCTGTATCAGGGGCCTGCCGAGGGCCGCCACGAGGAAGAAGGGGGGCACCGTGAGCACTGTGACGTACCTTATCGCGGCTGCAACAGCCTCCCCGCTCAGAGCGCCGCTCTCCTCAAACTTAACGAAGGCAGGGTAGATAGCGTTTGATAGCGCGTTATAAACGACCATTTGGAGCGTAACTGAGCCTATCATTATAATAGAGTAGGAGCCCATCTCAGCTAGGCCTATGTACCTCAGGACGAAGAGCTTGTCGACGTTCTGAAGTACGGTTGCCATGAGGTAACCTATGGCTATGGGGACAGCAATGGAGAGGGCCGGGAGCAGGGGGGCCTTATTCCTGCTACCTACCACAAAGTCCAAAGACCAATAGGTTCCTAGGGCTGCTGAGGCGGCGTCGCCAGCTACCCAGCCGGCTATCAGGCCTGCGGGGCCAAGGCCGGCAAAGAGGAGGGCAAGGCCCACGCCGTACCTAACGAGTGCCCAGACGACCTGCGTAAGGCCCCACCTGCCGAACCTTGCGGAGGCCTGAAAGGCCACGTAGTAAACATAGTTATAGTAAACATATACTACTAGGTCAAGGGCCGTGAGCCTTAGCAGCCAGGCGTAGCGGGTCGTGCCATAATATAGTTCTGAGAGGGGCGATGCGAGGGCCCAGATGGCCATGGCTACGGCGACGCTAGAGGCGAGAACCATCGCAAGGCCCCTAATATATAGCCCCCTCGCCTCCTCAAGCCTGCCCGTCTGGTAGTAGCCTATGACGTACCTGCCTATGCCAAATATGGGCCATATGAGAAGCGGCAGGAGCAGCGTGAAGAGAGTGCCGGCAGCTGCGTAGGCCCCAAGGCCCTTGAGGCTCAGGACCCTCGCTATGATCAGGTAAAAGGCCGCCTGCAGGGCCAGGGTTACCACATAGCCGCTGAACAGCTTCGTGGCGCCGGCGAAGACCCTGGCCCTGTATGACGTACGGCTACTCCCAGGCGATAGGCTATAGCGAGGATAAAAAGACTTGAGGATCACACCAAGGCGAAGGCTTTACTTTGTTTTAGGGACTGCTACATCTTAGCTTTGCAGTTAGGACTGCAAGCGATCTAACTCTTAGCCTTAGGTCCTACCAGCTCCTTAATTATCTCATTCCTCTCCTTAAACCTCTCATAGCTGAACCCCTTTGCCACCTCCCTTGCCCTCGCCGAGAGCGCCCTGAGCCTCCCATGGTCGTTAAGCAGAGACCTAATGATATGAGCGGCCTCCTCAACGCTAGTGTACCCAAGCCCCTTGTCTATCCTTGACGCTATGTCAGTCCAGCCACCCCTGTCCCTGTAGACCACGGGCACGAGCCCAGAGGCCGCGGCCTCTGCTATAGCTATGCAGAAAGCTCTGCTGCAGGCGGGTCTGAGTATACAGAGGCCTTCGACATCAGCTCAAATGCTCAAGTATCCTCTTCCTGGGCACATTAGTCTCTAGGTGGAAGTTCCTCAGGCCCTCGGCCCTCCCCTTCAGCTCCCTTATTACAGGCCCTGAGGCTGGACCTGTCGCACCTACAAGGTAGAACTCAGCCTCAGGAACAAGCTTAGCAACCTCCAGGATCTCCGTCACCCTCTTGCCCCACTCTATCCTGCTCACGGTCAGCACCACCTTGCCTCTATCGCCGCCTATAGTTGACAGCTCCTCCACGTTAACCGGGGGGTGAACAACGTAGACCCTCTGGCTTCCGTAGACCCTCTTAACATGTTCAGCTATCCATGAGCTATTTGCTATATAGGTTTAGTTTTGTCCGCAAGTGCCCTTGTAATCCACGCTATTAACGAGTTATAGGCACTTTCCCGTAGATTTAGCTTAAGATGCTCAATATTGATGTAATAGGCTGGAAGCTCAGTAAGGGAAAAGATTGCATGTAACAAACGTCAGCCCACTTAAGGGGCACGCTAAGGAAGGTCTCAATTATTAGGTCATAGCGGAGCTTAAGCCTCTCAACGGGTTCCTCTAGGCGCCAAGCAACTGAGAGCGCCCTGAGTAGCCCCCGCTTTGCGAAAAATCCTGCTGATCATAGGCTCCTTGAGGATAATTGGCCCTGGAACATTGCTCATGCCATTAGTTATTACATCCCAGGCCCTCCTATCAAAATAGGCCGTTAAAGATCGACTTCATGGCCTAGATCCTTCAAGGCTCTGCGCATCTCCAGGATAGCCTCTCGCCCCCTCTGGCGTTGAAGAACTCCGTGTGGACCAGCGCTACTCTCACTGCCTCTTCCAAGGCTAGGGCATTAAGGCCCCTTAAAAAGATATGAAAAGTCTGTGCGTTGCGCCTTTAAAGCCGTCAAGCCTGCGAAAAATGCTTGGAATGTAGCTTGGGTAAGCTCTGCCTCTACGGCACAGTGCTGAACTCCGCTGACACTGTTGAGAGGTCCATAAGGAGCGTCTTCAGGCCGGACGCGGACATTATTATAACCGACGGGGGCTCAACTGACGGGACCTATGAGAGGCTCCTGGAGATATCGAGGGACTACAACCTGAGGGTCCACAGGGCCCCGGGCTCGAGCAGGGGCCTGGGGAGGCAGCTGGCGTTAATGAGGTGCCCTGAGAACAGCTACACGGCGCAATTCGACCTAGACGACGAGTATAACGTTTACTGGCACAGGTCCATAGACTGGGGCATGGCAACGGGAAGCCCGAGGCCTCTCCCAGGCCTTTACAACAGGGAGTACCTCCTCTCAAGGGGAGGCTGGAGAGACCTGAACTTCGCTGAGGACAACGAGCTGTGGGCTAGGGTTGGCTTTGACTACTACCTTCCTATAGTATTTAGCAGGCAGATCAAAACTGTGGGGACTGTCTTATTAGGCAGGGAGGCCAGCAGGTACTTTCAGGGGATCACGGGCTTTGCGAAAAGGACCTTAAGAACATCGCTTGACCTCATAAGAGGCTTTGGACTTAAGCCTATTGATTTCATAAAGCTCTTTGATAAAAGTCGCCTACCGCTGCTCTTGCCTGCCTATATCATTGCAGCGCTTCAAGGCATATATAGATACGATAAATTCCTTAATAATTATGAGCTCAACTTCTATAACTCACTAAAGAAGCTCAAGGACCCAGTCAAGGAGATAAAGGCTGATGAGCAGTACGTTGTTTTCGCAATACCATATAAGGTGGCGTACCACATAGGCGTTAGCTGGATAGACAGGAGGCTCAGGGCCATAGGACTGAGGCCTTACAAGTGTAGGCAGATGGACGGAGGAGAGTCAATAGTTGGGGTGAGGAGCTTGAACGCCGTAGAGGCTATAAATGACTATTTTCGCTTCAACCTTTTCGAGGCTCAGAGCTGTAGGCCTCTTGAGGCGGCTGAAGAGTGCTAAATATGCTCACTTCAAGTCATCAAATTAATGACAGCAAGTAAGGGCGTGCAGAGCGGCAGAGCACTTATATAAAGCTGGCTAACTATTTTACATTGAGCTGAAGTTGCTGAGCCCTGCCAAGGTTAAGGAGAAGGCCTTAATGGCGCTGTCCGTTAGGAAGCTCATAGAGAGGGGCTGGCTGACAGCGCCCTCCTGGGCTACTTAGCTAAAAGGGAGGAGCTGAGCGTCAGGCTGAAGTATATAGGCGACGTAAGGTTACGAAGGACAACCTTTGGGGCCTTAGCAAGATCTACGTATTATGCCACCAAGTATGCCTCCAAGTGCTGGCCAAAGTTGCATGAGGACCTTGCTAAGACCGGCCGCCTCCTTAAGCCTCAGGAGGTCCCCCTTTGGCTGGTGACAGCTTTCTCTTTGGCCTCCTACGCATGCAGGCTTCAGGCCTCAGGCAACAGGGTCTCGATCGACTTGAGCCCAGAGAGGGTAGGCCTGAGGTCAACGGCATCTCTGTGGCTTTTAATCATAGTTGTGTAAACATTGGCACCTTTATCCAGACCTTTGAAGAGGGCGAATACGAGGTCCCTAAGGTGCTCTCTGGCCTCAGGGGCAGAGATGTAATTGACGTGGGGGCTAACACGGGTGAGACAGCCCTCTACTTCGTCCTCAACGGGGCAAGGAAGGTGATAGCAGTTGAGCCCCTGCCTAACGTGGCCAAGTGCGCTGAGGAGAACGTGAGGCTGAGCGGCGCCACTGACAAGGTGAAGGTGATGAACGCCGCCCCCCAGCAATGAGCCTGTAGGTGTACCGTGCGACTACGACGTGTCCTCGTCTGCTTTTTTCCTCCACGCTTAAGGGCAGCGGCCCCTGTAAGGTGTCTGGCGTCACCCTAGGCGACCTCCTCAACACTGTTGAGGACCCATACCTGCTCAAGATGGACTGCGAGGGCTGCGAGGCACAGGTAATACTTGGCCCCTAGAGGGAGAGGCTGAGGGCCTTTGAGCACATAATGTTTGAGACGCACCCCTTCATTACTGGCGTCAGCAACGAGGAGCTCCTCGCCTCATTAAAGGAGCTGGGGTTTGAGTGCAGGCTCTATATGGTGCACGATCCAAAGCTGGGCGTCAACATCTATCACTGTAAGAGCTCTGCGTCAAAAACGGCTTAGCTATCTCAGCCTAGCCGAGGACATAACGGTATTTCCTTATAATTAAGACGTGACGTACTGCTGTTGACACCTTAGGCAACTCGCTCTATTTTAAGGGAAAGAAAGCACGTAAAGCTATAAATAAACGTCAAAACACTCGGCTATTAGGACAACATAAATTGGACCAGCCTTACATCTCGGTCATAGTGACTGCCTACAACAGGAGGAAGTACTTACCTTTCGCGCTGAGGAGCCTTGAGGCCCAGACGCTTCCGAGGGACAGGTTTGAGGTAATTGTGGTTAAGAACTTCG
>Ga0326758_100389_pt1 | contig 10176 bp, 8 predicted proteins | sample GCRJH_S_FD_207221 | JGI IMG/M metagenome (GOLD analysis project Ga0326758, IMG submission 207221) | Hot spring sediment microbial communities from Geyser Creek Basin, Yellowstone National Park, WY, United States - GCR.JH_S | ecosystem: Environmental > Aquatic > Thermal springs > Near-boiling... | reverse complement strand
TTTCAATGATTTCAGGGGTAATGTTATTGAAAGGTGCAAGAGTGAAAGGAAAGAGCCTTGAAGAAATCAAAGGATAAATAAAGTGCACAGCCCTTTTATTTTACCTGAGAAAATTTAATCATCATCCTAGATAGGAACTTCATAGGGTTCCACCCTCGGGCTTCAACAGAGCACATCTTGAGGTTGAGAGATGTGTTCAATTGCATATTAGCAATAATATTTAGCATTAACAAAAACGGACTTCCCGTTACTTAAAACCAAAGTAAAGGAATATACTTCGCACTTTATAGGAGAAAACCCTGAAGGGAGAGTTAAAGAAACGTTATTTAATCCCGGCTTCAAACAAACATTTTCAGCTTCACAGTAACCTTCCACTTGAAGTTTAACTATTTTTATTTGCGAATTAGTTTGAAGAGAAACGTAAAGTTGACCGTCTTTGATTATTCCCGGGGAAGCTTGAGTAACTATTACGCTCTGATTCTGTGCTCCTAACATTGAATAGGCATAAAATACTACAACTAGTGAAGCGAATACAGTTGCTACCAGGATAATAAGTGTTGTAAAAGAACTCCACATTCCTTTCATTAAAAGGAAGTAGGTAGATTTTCTATATAACTCTTTCTAGTCTAAGAATGGAACTAAATATACAAAAAAGGTGGAAAGACTCACCCTTCCAAGGAAGTCAGAATAGTAGCTAACATAATATTTCTTTTTTAATAATAAAAATAGTAAGATTGAAACATAAAATAGTGTATTACGACCAAGGCTAAATAGTTTCAGCATAGTCTCTCTACTATTCAAATAAGTTAAATATTAACACTCCTTTTTATTAATTTATACTTTACAATGTGTAATACAGCCTTTGCTTACTTAGTCTCTACACTAAAATTGAAAAGATTATTCACTACAGATTACAAAAGAAAAATTTATATAGAACATTAGCTAATGATTCTTGAAGAAGCATGATAGTTCAAAAGGCTAAGAAAAACAAAAAAGGATTGTCCGGAGCAATAACAGCCCTTATCCTAGTAATTGCTTCAGTAATAATAGCTCTCGTCGTTGTATTCTTCGCCTTTGGATATTTAGGAGCATTTTCATCATCTCCAACAGTAACACAAATAGGAACAGGAAAAATATTGACGACCACCGAAAAGCTCTGTGTTACATTATCGTCTAATACTCAAACTGAGATTGTAAAAGTAGAAGTTGGATCATGCTCTGCTAATGTTGCATGTACTATAAGTGCAGGAACACACCAATACCAAATTACCCTTCCTAGTATAACTTATGCAAAAGGTCAGACATATACCATAGACTTAGTATTATCTAACGGGGAAGTAGTAACTGTAAGCGCAATAGCATGCTGATGCAATATATGCAAATTGAAATAAATCATAGTAGAATTAAAGGGAGATAATGTGATAAAATTTTTTATTTTAATTATTTTATTTTTCATTTTTACTTTTCCATTATCTACTACTGGAAATATTAATGAGACAAAATTATTTAAATGCGCGTTTTTAGTATACAATGATACAGTATTTACTTACTTCCATAACAAAGTCTTTATTAACAAAATAATACTTATACAGAGAGTGATATGTATTTTTTACAACGGCAGTATTCTTTTAAATGATACAGTAGTGGCATTTAATGAGTCTTCATATTTCTGTCCTTCCCTATCAATTCAAAATTCCTCCCATCCTTTAGGAATGTTTTATATCAGCCCGAATTTATTGGGAAAAAATATAAGCTGTAATAACCTTTTTTTTAATGGAACTACAACTAGTGGATTGTATATTTATTATCGTTGTACACAGTTTCTTGGAGCAAAAAATAAGTTAACATTATATTTTAACTCATCTGGAATAGCTATAAGCGGTATTGACGTCCAATGCGAATGTGGAATTAATGAAAGTATTGCCTACTATAAGCTTTGGAGAACAAATATAATTGCTAATGAAAGTTTACCAAGTTTTCCGGGCTATACTTTAGCAAGCAAACTTACTTATAACTTCTCTTCCGCTTTTCAGAGAGAAGCAGAACTTCACAATATTCTGAGTGGAATATTATCCCTGGGGCTTTCTATAATTATAATAATATTAGTCTTTAGACCTAAAACAGAGTGTGATAGTAATGGAAAGAGGGCACTATAACTCGGTTTTAATTCCACTTTTATTATATACATTTCTAAAAATAGCAATTTTTATAGTATCTTATAGGTTCTTTGGCAATCTTTTTTTATACAAAATAGCAACAAATTGGGACGCTATAGATTATTTATGGATTGCTCAATATGGGTACATTAGCAATTTCCTTTACGCCTTTTCTCCCCTTTTTCCGTTCCTTATAAGAGGATTAACATTCTTGACTAGGTCGTACCCTCTTTCCAGTCTTATACTCACAAATATTTTTGGTTATATTTTTGTATTTCTAGCATACAAGTACTATGGGTTTAAAGGTTCATTAGTACTATCAACTTTCCCTGTATTCGTTCTGTATTCAACTATTCCTTACTCAGACGATATTGCGTTAACTTTTCTCATACTTTCACTTAATCTAGAAGGTTGGCTTTCTGCCCTTTTCTTAGCAGGTGCAATAGCTACTTTCTATAATTTGGCTTATACACTACCTTCATTTCTTTTAAAGTATAGGAGGAAAATTTGGTACTTTATTCCTCCACTGGTTGTAGGAGGTATAATTCTTATTGCGTTTTGGATCTTTACGGGGAGCCCGTTAACTTTCTTTTCAGTCGAAAATGAGTATTGGTATGCTTACTTTACTACACCGTGGTGTCAAGCAGAATGGATATTAAATTGTTATGATCATTTTATTAATACCTTCTTTGCTCCATGTTTTCGTTTATCTCCGTTGATTTACTTACTGAGGAATTACGCATTTCTAGCCTTCTATATTACGGGAACTATGCTCTTTTACAAGAAATATAAGAACGCGTTTCTAACTCTCTATTCATTAAGTATAATATTACCTCTCTTTTTTATTCACGGCTGGCCTTCGATATCCTTACCACGTTTATTACTGCCCGCATTTCCTTCCTTGCTTGGATATGTCGACATAATATTTAAGAGGAATGCATATACACTCATTTATATAATCATTTCCTTCTTTCTCACTTTCTTCTTTACGGAATGGCAAGTCTTGGCATTTTTCGCATAATTTTTAATCTATTACATTTATCTACTTTTATGAGAATAGGCAAAGCGATTACATTGAATATTTCTCAAATATTTTTAGCTATCACGATGCTCCTATTATCGCCGCCTAATTATGATAATCTACTATATATATTCTTTGTAAATATCCTTATGTTTTTATCTGGTATTATTTCATTCTTATATTTAGAAATTAAATATAAACACTTTAAAATGTTATTATATTTGGAAGCCATGTTAATTGGCTTATTTTATCTCGTATTCCAAAACTTAGATATTTATATATTTATTTTTTATGAAATTCTAATATTTATAGGAATAAAATATAAACACTTTTCAGAGATGGTATTAATTGATTTCTTTTTGATAACCTTCGGTAGATTCCATTTGCCCTCTTGCTTAGGATCTGATGCAATGATATTAAGTTACTATGCGGCATATTTGTTTCTTCATGGGCAAAATCCCTATGATCCTTTTACTACTGCTAACGTTTACTCATTTTTCCATTTATCTTTATTTAGTCCTATTATAGGAACGCCTTTAACTACTGGCGGTTATGTTACTAGATATGATTATCCTTCATTGCAAATGTTAATATTGATACCGTCGGTTTTATTAAACTTCAATCCGAATTTGACCTCTGTATTTTTTTACATGCTCATACCAATTGTTCTTTATCTAGATTATAAAAAATCGAAAGACTGTCTTATATTCGTCTCATTTCTCTTACCTTATATATTTAATATAAATTATTATAATTTTGCAGTAGGGGGTATTTCTAGCGCAGATTGGATGTTCTTCACAATTTTATCTATGCTATCTAAAGATGATAGGCTAAAAGGAATTTTTTATGGAATTGCAGTTTCATTTAAGCAAACGCCTCTTGCTTTACTTCCATTTTATTTAATATACTTAAGAAAAGAAGGAAGACCCCTGGCCAAGTTTCTCTTATATGCGTTACTCTCTTTCCTCTTAATTAATGGATACTTTATTTTAATATCTCCAAGTTATTATTTCGAAGATTTACTTTATCCGATAGTTCAACCCTTATTAGGTGTAGGTATAGGAATCTCTATGATATCTTACACTGGGTTCTTCTATATCTATCGTACGTTCTTTACGCTAGCAATAGTAATAGTGGTTTTAACAGAAATTTATTTACTTTTAAGATATTATAATATACTGAAAGATTCGTGGACAATGTTCCCATATTTTATATTCTTTGTAAATTATAGGTCATGGTGGAATTATTTCCCTCCATGGCCAGTAATTGCTTATGGGCTAAAGGAAGAAAAAATAGATTATACCAATACAATAAAAACAAAAATAGATTATAAAATTTTGAGTATACCTTTACTTGTCATAATAGGACTTTCATTATTCTTTCATTACGATTATTCTTGTTATTATACTTCAATTAAGGTAAGTGTTATTAAAGTATGTAAAGAACCGGGGATGATATATGGTATTATACTTAACATAAGTTATGAACCAAAATCTTCTAGATTGCCATCATATATTACACCTTATTTTAGGATTCTACCAGATACAAGTACTATATCGGCTAATGGATTTATATATTGTTCCAACTCTACTACTTTATATGCTGGACATTGGGAAATAGTAAAACTTTACCCGTCATATCCAGGATATACTATACCAGACGTACCCCTTAGAATAGAGGCCTATTACGGAAATCTTATTGGGATAGCTAATTATAACCCTTAATTTAGGAATTATTTAAGATTAGACTTTACATGGAAAATATCACATATCTAATGGTATTACTAAAAGCCTTAAGCTATAATTGTTAAGTTATAATTGTGAGGATTACTCAATAAATCTCTATCATAGTCTATTGACTATGATAAGTCTAAGAATATACAAGGCAAAAACAATTTTTATAGTTATCTATAATAATATATGAACAGAATAATCTTATTCCCAACGCATTCTAAAGAGCCGATTTTAGGATCCATAGCTAGTCTCTATTGTAAGGAATTAAACGCTCTTTACACTGTATCTCTTGAGTATGTTTTCTTTAACTAAGTGTAATTACCTTATAGTGATTCGTTAGATATTATCATTACCTTTGCTTTTTACAATTAATCGACCTCTTTATACTTCCTACATTTCCTTCTCTATCATGATGTACTAAATTAATCTTTAAGATAAGAGTTTTTTCCAATTAGTATATTCTAGTTCTCTTAATGCTCGTCGTTTTATTTGCTAAATAGCAAGTCTTGGCATTTTTCGCATAATTTTATATTTTCAAGACTAATGACACCTTTGATGGATAGGAATAAAGCATTAACGGTGAATTTTTCTCAGTTTTTATTTGCCATTTCCATGTTTCTACTGATAGCTCCTAATTACGATAATTTGTTATTCATTGCTCTTGACGTGTTATCAATATTTTTCTCAGGTCTTATATTATTTACTAGTATGCACATTCAAGATAAATACTTCCTTACCATTATTTATGCAGAGGTCATTGTTGTAGGATTGCTCTATTATTTCACACAAGGAGTTAGCATTTACGTTCTCATCATTTATTTATTACTAGTAGCCGTAGGTATTAAATACAATTTTCTAGCTGAGGCAATGCTTGTAAATTTTCTAATCTTAACTCTCTCTACCCTTGCTGTCTCTCCTAATTTTGGAACTGACGGAATGATGCTTAGTTACTATGCTGCTTACCTATTTTTACACGGAGAAAATCCTTATAACCCTGCACTTACTGCCAATATTTACAGCGTTTTCCATTTGTGTGGATTTATACCAATTTGGGGTACACCACTTTCCACTGGAGGTGTAGTTACTAGGTACGATTACCCTGCGTTACAAATGCTTATACTTATTCCATCAGTAATCTTCAACATAAACCCCAATTTCATTACTGTGGCTTTCTACTTTTTAGTAGTCTTTCTCCTATATGCAAAGTTAAGGAGAGTTGACAAATTCCTATTTTTATCATTTTTACTCCCCTACTTATTTAACATCAATTATCGTGACTTCTCTGCAGGAGGAGTTACCACTCTCGATTGGGTTTTCTTTGTGTTACTTTCACTATTTTCCAAAGACGTGAAAGCCAAAGGTGTATTTTACGGCTTGGCTTTATCGCTGAAGCAGACTCCTTTTGCCCTTCTTCCGTTTTATTTAATTTCAATATACAAGGAAGAGGGAAGGAGTTCCTCACTGAAGTTTATAATTTACACTGCTATCTCTTTCCTGGCGATTAACGGGTATTTTATTTTCCTTTCTCCGGAATACTATTTTCAAGGGGTTCTTTATCCAATAGTAGCTCCGCTAATAGGTATAAGCATGAGCTTGTCGATGATAGCTATTTCTGGATTCTTTTACATTTATCCTCTATTTTTTACTTTGGCAATAGTAATCGTTACGCTTACTGAGGTTTACTTTTTCTGGAAATATTACGACAATTTTAAGGATTCTTGGGTTTTCTTTCCGTATTTTATCTTCTTCGTCAACTATAGGGCTTTATGGAATTATTTTATGTCCTGGCCTATACTCGGATACGCGTTACCAAATGGAGAGAGAAAAAGAATAAATGCGATCAACTTTAAACCTTTAGCTATACCAGTACTTTTATTGATTAGTCTAGGAATTCTCTTTCATTTTGCATATACTCCATACTATACTTCAATTAACGTGAAGGTTCTTCACATTTGTGAAAAAGATGGAGAAATTTACGGATTTTTACTCAACGTAAGTTACTACCCTAAATCACTTTCATTGCCTAATTGTATAAAACCTTATTTTAGGATATTTCCCGATGCCCCATCTATTTCGGCAAATGGTTATATTTTCTGCTCTAATGCAACTGTTCTGAAGAAGGATTCTTGGGAAATCGTTAAGTTATATCCTCCCTACGAGGGCTATTATGTACCAACAGTCCCTCTAAAGGTGGAGGCGTATTACTGGAATTTAATAGGAATAATAAGTGTAATACCAGTAAACTCGTCATGATTATACTTTCTGAGACTTTTAAGGAGAGATCTTCTTCCCTAGAATATGTTAAGGTATTGGTATACAGGCTATAGGTCCCTTTAAACTCTGACGAGGAAGAGATCCTCAAAGGTCAATTAATGGGCTGTTAATTCATTCAATTAGCTACTAGGTTTTTAGAGCTTCTATCAAAAATAGTCAGTCCATCTTAATTAGGGATAAAAACGCCCCAATTATTTAATATATATTTTAAAATTATCTTAAAAGTAATAATATACAAGGCTTGAAACAACAAATCACTTAATACACTCGCCTAGATAGAGAATGCAGATAAAATACTATAGAAGGGTTCCTATTGGAATGGACAAAAAAGCATATGAGAGATATACATGAACTACTAAGATTACTAAAAATATAATAGTATTATTTAAAGCTATATAGGGAATAAGCGAAGCTAAAGGAATGTGACGTAGTAAAGGTTAAATCTATTTTTGGGATAAAGCGTGAAATTGTTGTAAAGGATATGTAGGGGTCTAAAAAGGGATTTTGCCTCGGACCTTTACCGCAACTAAATATTGAGTTTAAGTGAGGTACATTTATAATCTTTTTAGTGAGATTGATCCTTTTTCCATTCATGCTTAAAATATTTCCTTGCTTCCTCTTCTATTTGGCTCATAAAGTCGTCTAGTTCATCATCTTTGATCAAGACCTTATTTATTTCTTGCATTTTGCTTAGAAAGTCAAATATCTCTTGTTGATGATCTATTATTTCTGCTAAATATTTCTCGTCATCTTCAGTTCTACCTACGGTATAATCAGCTATTTCTGCAGCTCTTGCTAAGTATGATGCATAAAGAATTCCGTCAAACATTTCTTGAAAGCCTAGGTCTAGAATTGAAAGGATCTGATCTAATAAATATTCCTTATTTGAGAATGACGAGAGCATCTCTTTACTTTCTTGTGTTAGATTTTTGCATATATCTTCATTAATATTGCCTTCTATACATTTTTTCAGGATTTCGTAGAACCGCTCATGTACGTTCTTAAGCTGTATTACTCTCGTAATCTCTTTCCTTAATGTCATGATCTCAGCATAATTTCGTTGATTTACAGGTCTACGTAAAAATTCTGAAATTTTATTGTATAAAGATGCAAATTCTCTCTCATTATTTTGTTGGAATAAATTTGAAGTACTTTTAAACACATATGGCAACTGTGATCTTCCTATTGGATCATGCTTTAGTTTTTCAATCATTTTTTAGGATTTAGAGCCTGCCTAACTAGAATTGAAAGAGAATTTAGCTCTTTCTCTAAATGCCTGGGAGCCTTATACACACTTTTCTTAACTGCTGATATTAAAAGTGATGGATAAACTATTAAAAGACCATATGAAGCTAGATACGCTTTGCTTAAAGCTTCAAATGATCTCGCCATATGGAAAATTTTCATTTCTTCTTGAGCCCTTAAATCTGGATAAATATGTTCACTAGGATTTTTTATAGTATTATAAATTAATACTGCTGTCTCATAAAATTTTAGTGAATCGTACAAATAACTGTAAAAAAGGGATTTCTTCTTTTTATTCATTAAGTGCACCTAAAATTTTATCCCTAATGAGAGAATATTTAGAATATTCTGGATATTTCTCATATACGTAAGTGAGTATTTCGTGCCGGCCCTTTTTAACCCATTCTTTAAAGAATTCTATAACTTCATCCTCATTAGAAGGCATAAAATTCTCGTCCTTTAGAATATAGATTCTTTTATATCCTACTACTTTTTGAGTTAATACGTCGCGTATTTCCTCTTCTTCCACATTAACATTCCGTTTGTCCCTACACTTTCATCTCACTCATTTTATGATAATTCATGATCGAGTGTAGGGACTTAGCCCTCAACCACAGGTGGGTCATGGGACTCCTTCGAGCCCAACGGCACGGGGCTCACATCTCTGTAATCACTCCCACCCTTTTGGGCATAGCCCACATCGGTGTGAGAGATCATTATTTATCAACAAAAATTTGTTATAAACAGATATAAAAAGATTTCTATTAACGTGAAAAAGGATTCAGCCCATTTCGATTAATTTGTCTAAGTAATCTTGTAACTTTTTACTATATGGGCCGAAGAACCAAGGTCTAAAATTTAGGCCTAGATTAATTCCCTTCTCTTTCTCTAGGAGGAAAAAGATTTTCTGAATTTTAGTAGCAGTAACCTCAACATTGTTTAACTTAGCTATGTACAATAAAAGTTTGATAAAATGATAAACCTTATCGTCAATGCAAGTCATATCTATTACAGCCTAATTATATACTAAGCCGACATCAATAAAAGTTTTATAAATGTGAATAGAAGGCTAGGAAATCTGATATGCTTTCTTATAAGTAAGTTTATAATTATCTTATAACAAGATTTACACATGGACTTTTCAGAAATTGATTTTTCTAAGTGGACGAAAGCTCACTGGTCTTTATTCTCATCACTAGCTGTAGGATTTTTCATGTGGGGGATTATAGCGTCAATCGCTCCAATCTTTTACCCGCAAGTTAATCAAGTTTGGTTTTTGGTAGTCCCAATAATTGCTCAGCTAGTTGGCGACTTAGCTATTTCTCGCCTTTCAGACATAAGGTTGGGAAGAAAAGGGACCTTCTTCCTTACTATGGGGCTTTACGGTACTGGGGCTTTAATTATATTTGGAGTATCCCAAGCAGTTGTCTCCGGAGTAATTTCTACTTCCTCTCCAGTCTTTTTGCCTTTAGTAGTTTTAGGGATAATCCTCGGTTATCTAGGGATAGAGGGAGAAGTTCCCACTGCTTTATCTTACGCTGGAGAAACTATGCCACTTTCCTTGAGGGAAACAATGCTGGTATTTTTACCCAATTTTGATAACATGGGTGCAATGGTTGCAGCAGCAATATCTTACTTAACGTACTATCTTTCTTCATCTTACCTTTTAGAGTTGAGAACGCTCGGTATCCTTGCAATTGTAATGGTGGGCTTTGCAATAGTCATGAGATATTTAACGCCGGAAAGC
>Ga0326758_100387_pt1 | contig 10203 bp, 8 predicted proteins | sample GCRJH_S_FD_207221 | JGI IMG/M metagenome (GOLD analysis project Ga0326758, IMG submission 207221) | Hot spring sediment microbial communities from Geyser Creek Basin, Yellowstone National Park, WY, United States - GCR.JH_S | ecosystem: Environmental > Aquatic > Thermal springs > Near-boiling... | reverse complement strand
GCCGCCTTCGCGGATTCAAAGGTGGGTGAGGCGATCCGATCCCTGCTGGACGAAGAGTTCGGCGCCGAACTGCCGGCGGGCTACGGGGTGGGCACGCTTCCCGTGGCGGGGGACCCGCAGCCGGATGGTTCCGTGCGCTGGGCGGGTGCCGACGTCGTCCTCGGACCGTTGATCGACAAGGAAAACCCGCTTTCGAAGCAGTTCGAACTGCGCGACCTCACCCTGGTCCGGCGGGTGGAGCTGGACGGACGGCGCGTCACCGGCGTCACGGTGCAGGACATGCGCACGGGTGAGGAATCCTTCGTGGCCGCTGACATCGTGGTGGTGGCCGCGGACGCCTTCCGTTCCCCGCAGCTTCTGTGGGCCTCGGACGTCCGGCCGCAGGCACTGGGCCACTACCTCACCGAACACCCGGTGGTGATCTCCACCGTGGCGCTCGACGCGGACAAGATGCAGCGGTTCGCCACCGAGGAAGACCTCAAAGCCGAACACGCACGCCGTGCGCTGAATCCCGCCGATCCGGTGGCGGCGGTAAACCGCATCCCGTTCTCCGAGCCGGAGCACCCGTTCTCCGTCCAGGTGATGTACACCGAAACCACGCCGTTCCCCATGGAGCCCGGCACGCCGTACTCGGAGAACCCGTGGGGCTACGTGAACATGGGGTACGGCATGCGCAAGCACCCGCGCTACGAGGACGCCGTCACGTTTGACGACAACGAACAGGACTACCGCGGCTTCCCGAACATGACCATCGAGTATGCGCTCACTGAGAGGGAGGAAACGGAAATCGCCCAGGCCACGGAACGGCTCCGCCGGGCCGGCAAAGCCCTTGGCGTCTTTGTTGCCGAGCCCAGGCTGATGCCCAACGGCTCCAGCCTGCACTACCAGGGCACCATGCGCATGGGTGCGGCCGACGACGGCACCTCCGTGGCGGATCCGTGGTCCCGGGTGTGGGGTTACGAGAACCTGGTGGTGGGCGGCAATGCGCTGATTCCGACGGCGACGGCGATGAACCCCACCCTGATGAGCGTGGCCATCGCTGTGCGCGGGGCGCGGAAGGTGGCGGAGGACCTGGGGGCCTGACACTTCCGGTCAGCCGTCACATCAGGGTCTGCAGCCGGGCATCCATCCGTCCCGTGGATACCAGCTATCCCAAATCCATGATTCCGCGATAGCCCAGGTGTTGTCACAGTGAGGGAAGTCACTTTCGGTGCCCCGGCGGTACCGTCCCCTCCGTGACCATCAAGAGGCTAAGGAAGATTCAATGGAGAATATTCAGCTCGCGGGTACTGCCGGGAACGGGACACCCGGCCCGGCGGTGACGCGTCCGGCCGGGCGGTTCCAGGCGGCCCTGCTTGTTGCCGGCAGCTGCATGCCGGTGCTGGGCGCCGTTCTGCTGGCACCCATCCTGCCGACGCTAAGCCAGGTGTTTGCGGGCACGCCCGGCGTGGCCATCCTGGTACCGCTCACCCTGACACTGCCGGCGTTGTTCGTGGCCCTCTTCTCCCCACTGGCCGGCTATGTTGCCGACAGGGTGGGGCGCAAGCAGCTCCTGGTCTTCGCCATGCTGGCCTACGCAGCCTTCGGCACAGCACCGCTGTGGCTCACCAGCCTGGAGTCCATTGCCGCGTCACGCGTGGGCGTCGGCATCGCGGAAGCCGCCATCATGACCTGCTGCACCACCCTCCTCACGGACTACTACCAGGGCGAACAGCGGAACAAATACCTGGGCCTGCAAACCATGGTCAGCGCGCTCGCCGCCACGGCGTTCTTCGCGCTCGGCGGTGCCCTGGGCAGCATCAGCTGGCGGACGCCGTTCTGGCTGTACGCGGCCAGTGCCGTGATCGTTATCCCCATGATCTTCAAACTGTGGGAACCGGCAAAGAGCCAGCGCACGGAGCCTGTCCGCACGCCAGTGCCCTGGCGGCAGATAGGCGCCCCGGCCGCAGTGACGCTGTTCGGCGGAATAGTGTTTTACGCCCTCATCGTGCACCTGCCGTACGTCATCACCAGCCTCGGCGTTGCCGACGCGGCACTCATCGGCCTCGCCGCGGCCATCGCATCCCTGGCCACGGCAGCAGGCGCCATCTCCTTCCGCTTCCTGGCGAAGCTGGGCACGAAGAACCTGCTGGCGCTCGCGTTCGGACTGGCCGCCGTGGGACTTTCGCTCGTCTCCGTCGCAGGGAATGTTCCGCTGGCGATTGCCGGTGCTGTCATTGCCAGTGCGGGAACCGGTGTCCTGCTGCCCACCCTCCTGACCTGGGCCGTCAAGGGGCTCGAATACCAGCAGCGCGGCCGCGGCACCGGCATCTGGACCGGAACCCTGTTCATCGGCCAGTTCCTGACTCCCATCGTCCTCGGCGCGGCTGCAGCGGCGCTGGGCAGCCTCGGGTTCGCCCTGGGCGCCCTGGGAATCGCATGCACGGTGGCCCTCCTCGCCGTCCTGGTCCGTGGACCGCGGGCAGTCCCCGTCAACCCTTAGCCCTACTGCACTGGAAGACCGCACCGCGGGCACGGCTAACCTGTGGGTATGAAGAACCTGGACCTGAACCTGCTGCCCCACCTGCAGGTCCTGCTGGAACTGCGCAACATCTCCCGGGCAGCGGAGCGGCTGCAGCTCAGCCAGCCTGCCACGAGCGCGGCGATGGCGAGGCTCAGGCGCCATTTCGACGACGAACTCCTGGTCCGCAACGGCCGTACCTATGACCTCACCCCCTTCGCCCAGTCCCTGGTCCCGCTGGTGGACGAAGCGATGCTCCACATCCAGCGCGCCACCCGTGTGCGGTCCGGTTTCGACCCGGCCACCAGCGAACGGGAGTTCGTCATCGCAGCCTCCGACTACGCAGCCGCGCTGATCGTCGGCCCGCTGCGGGGCATCCTGCGGGACGAAGCCCCCGGCGTATCCGTGGACTTCGTCCCTACGGCAAAATCCGGTATTCAGGGCCAGATGGCCGACTACTCGAAGATCGACCTGCTGGTGGGCCCCACGGGCTACCAGATGCAGGGCGCCAGCAGGCAGTTGTTCCGGGACAGCTTCATGGCCGTTGCCGACACCGGCAACCCACTGCTCCAGCAGCCCCGGCTGACCCTGGCGGACCTCGCCACCGTTCCGCACGCCGTCGGCTATTTCGGCGAGGGCATCAGCACCCCCGCTGACAAACTGTTCGAGGCACGCGGCATCAAGCGCCGGGTGGCTGCCGTGGTGGCCGGCTTCCTGTCCCTGCCGCTGCTGGTGGAGGGGACGGACCTTGTGGCGCTGGTGCCGGGGATGCTGGCGGCCCGGGCCCAGCGGGGTGCGGACATTGCGGTGCTGGAATTCTCCGGCGGGACCGAGGCGTCTCTGGTGGAGGCCATGTACTGGCACCCCTCCCAGGCGGAAGATCCGGCAAGCGTATGGCTCCGGTCCGTGGTCCAGCGCTCCTGCGCCCGGCTCCACGAGCTCTTCCCCGTGAGCACCCATCCGGTGGCTATCCACGAGGCAGTCAGCCCGTAAGCAGTCAGCCCGTAGGCCCAAGGCTTGTTCGGCGCCCGTGACGGTGTCGTTGCCCGGTCGTAGACTCTTGCTGACCCGAGCCGTGCAGCGACTCAACCAACCAAGGAGGACTGTTATGAGCAATGGAACCACCAGCCCTGGGGCGGCGGCAGCGGCGCAAACCCTGTTCAGGGTGGCTCTGGGAGGAGTGCTCGTGGCCCACGGATCCCAAAAACTCTTCGGCTGGTTCGGCGGGGGAGGCGTCGAAGGCACCAGCAAGGGCATGCACGCCATGGGGTTCCGCCCCGCCAAGACAAGCGCCGTCCTCGCGGGCGTAGGTGAAGCGGGAGCCGGGCTTGCCTTGGCCCTGGGTCTGGCGACGCCAGCCGCCGGCGCCGCTGCTGCAACCACCATGGGCGTGGCGGCAAGCGTCCATGCCCCCAACGGTTTCTTCGCCCAGGAGGGCGGCCTCGAGTATCCGGCCGTGCTGGGCCTGGCCGCCGCCGCCTTCACCATCGGCGGCTCCGGACCATACTCCCTGGACGCGCTCAGCGGCCACGTCCTGGACCGGCCCTGGATGCGCATTACCGCTTTGGCCGTGATCCCCACCGCCATCGCAATCCAGGTGGCCCGCCGGCGCAAGGCCCTCGCCGCAGACGCCGCGGCACCTGCCGCCGGCACTGCCGCGGAAAACAGCTGAGCCCGTCGCCCTGACTAGCGGAGGGACCATCCGCGCGGCGGATACCAGCTAGTCCCAATACGCCGTTCCCCTTCCGGCCCATCCCTTGCGAAAGTGGATGAAACACACGTCGGAAAGGAACATCCATGCCCGTTTCCAGCCAACGCCTTGCCGGCAAGACCGCCGTTATCACCGGGACGGCCAGCGGCCAGGGCAGGGCCGCTGCGCTCGCGTTCGCTGCGGCAGGGGCGGTGGTGGTGGGCTGCGACATGGACGACGACGGCGCTGCCGCCACGGTCGCACAGGTCACTGCCGCCGGTGGCCGGATGAGCAGCAGCCGGGTAGACCTCACGGATGAGGCCGCCGTGGCGTCGTGGGCCCAGGGCGTCGCCTCGGCCCATGGGCAGGTGCACATCCTGTACGCCAACGCCGCCGTTACACGCTTCGCACCGGTGGAGCAGATCACCTACGCGGACTGGAAGTGGAACGTGGAGCACGAGATGGATGTGGTGTTCCTGCCGGTGAAGTACTTCTGGCCGCAGCTGATCGCGGCGCCGAACACCGCCATTGTCCTGGTGGGCTCGACGGCGGGCGCGACCGGCTCGATGACCAACGGGCGGCTGGCCCACACCGCCACCAAGGGCGCGGTGGTGGCCATGACCAAGCAGCTCGCCGCGGAGGGTGCGCCGCACGGGCTCCGCGTCAACGCCGTCAGCCCCGGCATGATCCGCACCGCCGCCACCGAGGGCGACCTCCTCGCGCCCGACCACCCGATGCGGACCATTGCCGGAAGCATTCCCCTGGGCAGGATCGGTGCGCCGGAGGAAGTGGCCAACTGTGCGCTGTTCCTCGCCTCGGACGAGGCCTCGTACGTCACCGGGGCCAACCTGATGGTCGACGGCGGCTGGTCGGCCGTGCTGCCGGGCTAGCCGTGTGGTTACCGCAGTGCGTCGGAAACCGATTTGGCGCCGCCGTGCCCGGACTGGCCGCCATCCACCGGGATCTCTGCGCCCGTCACGAAAGAGGACAGCGGACTGAGGAGGAAGAGCACGACACCGGCCACCTCCTCCACGCGGCCGGTGCGGCCGAGCGGGGTTTCGGCCAGCGTGGCCTGCCGGAACTCCGGTTTGGCTCTCTGCGTCATGGGAGTTTCGATGAAGCCGGGATGAACGGTGTTCACCCGGATACCGCGCGGACCGAGTTCCATGGCGGCCACCTGCGACAGCCCGCGCAGCGCCCACTTGCTCGCGGTGTAGGCCACTGGATAGTGGGCCGTCAGGCCGGCCACGGAGCCGACGTTCACGATCGAGGCAGCCCTGGCCATGTGCGGTGCCAGGGTCTGGATACCCAGCAGGCTCCCCGCCACGTTGACCCCGTAGACCTTGTGCAGGTCAGCGGGAGACACGTCCAGCAGGCGGCTGCGCTGGGTGATGCCGGCGTTGTTCACCAGGCCGTGTACGGTCCACCCCTCGGAGCGGATCCAGTCCCCAAGGCGCGCCCACGCCGCGGCATCCGATACGTCAAGCTGCCGGTACACGAGGCATCCGTCCGCGGACGGAACCACCCCGGCCAGCCCTGCGGGGATTTCGGCGGCGAGGTCGGTGGCGACGACCCGCGCCCCGGCTTCGGCCAGCATCCGTGCCTCTGCAGCGCCCTGGCCCTGGCCGGCCCCGGTGACCACCACCGTACGGCCCTCGAGCTGGAGGGAAACCACCTCAGGATCCGGCGGACGCCGGCTGGACAGTCCGGTTGCGTGGGCGGGTCCGGGCTGCCACCCGGGTCACGGCTTCGCGCCGGGTGCCAACAGTGTTCTCGATGGTTCCGATGCCTTCCACCTTCATCCGGACCACGTCGCCGGTCTTCAATGGTGGGGGAGTCTGTGCGCCGTTGCGTCCCCAGAGCTCGGCGAGGCAGCCGCTGCCGCACGTGCCGGATCCCAGCACGTCGCCGGGCCGTACCACCGAATCCTGCGACGCGTAGGCCACCAGCTCGGCGAACGGCCAGCCCATGTTGGAGAGCAGGTCCTGGCCAATCGGCTCGCCGTTGACCTTCACCGTCATGAAGATGGGCAGGAAGCCCTCGGCGTCGTGCCGGTCCTCGAACTCGTCCGCCGTGACAATCCAGGGCCCCAGGGTGTTGGCGAAGTCCTTGCCCTTGCACGGGCCCAGGCTGACCTTCATCTCGCGGCGCTGCAGGTCCCGGGCGGACCAGTCGTTGAGGATGGTGTAGCCGAAGATGTGCCGGTGGGCCTCTTCCGCCGTCAGGTTGCTGCCGTCGCTGCCGGGGACGCGTCCGACGACGGCGGCCACTTCCGTCTCAAAGTCCAGGTCCGTGCAGCCCGCGGGTATTCCGATCACCTCGCCGGTTCCGCTCACGGTATGGGGGTTGGTGAAGTAGAAGGTGGGTGCCTCGTACCATTCGGGCACCACGCCGGCGGCGCCGTCGATGCTCTTCCGGACCCCTTCGACGTGTTCCTCGAACGCCACGAAGTCCCGCATGGTGGCGGGTTGCAGGGGTGCGAGCAGCTGCACGTCCGCGAGCCGGACCGCCGGACCGGACCCGATGACCCGCCGGGCGGTGGCCAGCGCCTCATCGAGCCCGGCGTCGAGCAGCGTCTGCACGTCCTGGCCCTGGGGGAGGGCGTAGCAGGTGTCGCCTTCAACAAAGCCGGACTGCGTCCCGCCGTCGTGATTCCAGCGTGCAATCTTGACCATGATTCTCTTCCTTAGGCTGGGTGGCTGGCGGTGCGGACCGAAGCGGGCGCGATGCCCAGCGCTGCGGCGTTTCCTGCCAGCACGCCGGCCTGGTGGGCTGCGGGGAGCTGCGCCTGGACCACCTCCGCCACGGGCTGGTCCGTGCCCATGTCGAACGGGTAGTCCGAGCCGAGCAGCACCTGCTCCGGACCGGCGGCCGCCACGAGCGCCCGCAGTTCGGCCGGGCTGTGCACCAGGGAGTCGAAGTAGAGCTTTTGCAGATAGGACGACGGCGGCTGGGCGCAGCCGTGTGCCTCGGGCCGTACCTTCCAGGCATGGTCCGAGCGGCCCAGCGTGCTGGGGAGGTAGCCGCCGCCGTGCGCAGCCACGACCTTCAGGGCCGGGTGCTGGTCCAGGACGCCGCTGAAGATCAGGTGCGACAGGGCAACGGCGTTTTCGGCTGGCTGGGACACGGTGTTGGCCAGGTAGAAGCGGTCCAGCCGTTCATCCAGGGAGCAGCCGAAGGGATGCAGGAACACCACCGCGCCGAGCTCTTCGCAGCGGCTCCAGAACGGTTTCAGCCGGGGGTCCGAAAGCTCCACCGTGCTGCGGTCTGAATCGCCGGGAGTGGCGGCGTAGGAGCCGATCTCCACGCCCAGCAGTCCGCACTCCAGCACCGCGTGCTCCAACGCCTGCACCATAAGGTGCGGGTGCTGGAGTGGGACCAGGCCCAGGCCGTTGAGCCGTTCCGGCGCACGGTCCACGAACTCCCGTACGGCATGGTTCGCCTGCCGGGCCACTTCGAGGGCCAGTTCTTCACCGGCGAAGTAGTAGAAATGCGACGGCGAGGGCGAAACCAGCTGCACGTCCACGCCCTGCGCGTCCATGTCTGCCAGCCTGCGGTCCAGGTCCGTCAGCTGCGGCCAGCGTTCCTTGATCATCTTCCCCGAGGCAGCCATGGACCCGGGCCCGTTGCGCCGCACCTCCAGGGCCTGCAGCGCGGCGAAGCCGTCGGGGTCAGCGTCGGCCACGAGCTGCTGCAGGGCCGGGAGCAGGATGTGCGCATGGACGTCCAGGACGGGGTTTTCAGACGGGCGGGGACTCATGCGGGTTCCTTCAACATGACGGAGAGACCATGCATCAGCCCGGGCACGTCGGCGTCCCGGACGCCGTCGAGCATCCACTGGCCGAGCTGGACCGAGGCGTTGACCACTGCCCTGGCCCGGTCGAGCCGGCGATCGGTGAATTCCTTGAACAGTGTCTCGGTGACGTCGTCGGCTTTAATGAGGAGTTCGGCCAGTACTGCCGCGTCCTCCAGTGCCATGGCGGCGCCCTGGGCCACCGTGGGCGGGCAGCTGTGCGCGGCGTCGCCGATGATGACCGTCCGTCCCCGGTTCCAGGGACCGTCCACCAGGTGGGTGGTGAACCATGTGTAGTTGATGCGGGCGCTGTGGTCCAGGTTTTCCCGGATCTCCTTCCAGGGACCGCCGTAGGCGGCCGCGAGCTCGGCCATGATGCGGGGACCGTCCTCGTGCTTGCGTTCCTGGGCTTTTTCCACAAGGTATGCGTAGATGGTGTCCGGGCCGGTGGGGCAGTACCCGGCAATGAAGCAGGGGCCGCCGTAGGTGAGGTCGGTGCGGACCACTTCGTCCGGGCGCTCCACGAAAGCCCGCCAGATGCCCATGCCGGTGGGCTTGGGTTCCACGTCGATCCCGATGGCTTTACGGACCGCGGAGTGCAGGCCATCAGCGCCGATCAGGAGGTCGTAGGTGGCCGGGCCGCCGTCGGCGGTGCTCAGGGTGACGGCGCCGCCGTCGTCCTTGATCCCAGTGACCGTCCTGCCGTAGCTGATGGTGGCCCCTGCCTGTTCGGCCCGTTCCCGGAGGATGGCGGTGAGGTCAGGACGGTACATGCCCATGGTGGCAGGCAGGTCGTCGCCGCCGGTACGGATGTCCTCCAGGACCGCGATGACCGTCCCCGCAGGGTCGGGGGCGCGCAGGCCCAGCGTGCTGAAGCCATAGCCCTTGGCCTCCACCTGGCCCCAGACACCGAGCTGGCGGAGCACGCGCAGGGCGTTGCCCTGCAGGGTGATTCCGGATCCGAGTGCCTGTGGTTCGGTTGCCCTCTCAAGGACTTCCACCTGGACTCCGGCCTCGGCCAGGAGGATGGCGGCGGCCAGTCCCGCGGCTCCCGCCCCCACGATTCCGACGTTCTGTACTGCTGCCATCGCTGACTCCTTTGTATTGACGGCGGTTCTGCTGGTTGTCTACTGAAAATTACCTGAGGGCGATGGGGTTGACCGGCGATCCGACCGCCCCGGTGATGGGCAGCGGTGCCGCGGTGAGCAGGAAGTCGTACCTGCCGTCCGCTGCGCATGCCTCCGCCAGTCCGTCCGGGTCCCACATCTCTCCGAGGAACAGGCCGAGGTTGGGGATGGCGATCTGGTGGAGGGGCTGGAAGGCGGCGTCGAACTCGTTCGGCCGGACCTCGAAGCCCCAGGTGTCGGTGGCGATGCCGGCGATTTCGCTGCGGTGCAGCCACGGCGCCGTGCTGAACGAGAGCCCTGGAGCGGCGCCGCCGGCGTAGTCGCCCCAGCCGTCGCGGCGGACCCGGCTGTATTGGCCGGTGCGGATCACCACGATGTCGCCCCTGCGCACTGCGGAACTGGGACCTTGGATCCCGATGGTCCGTTGCAGGTGTTCCGGGGTAATGGCAAACCCGTCCGGCAGCTCGCCGTCGTTCCGTCCCAGCTCGGGGCCGATCGCCCGGCCGACGTCGAGCAGGACGCCCCGGGTGACGATCTTGGCCGCAGCCGTTTCGATGCCGGTGACCAGATCACCCTCGGAGGTGACCACGTCCCCGGCAGCGCGGCCGTTCCAGGCCTTGCCCTGGTCGAAGATGTGTCCCAGCCCGTCCCACTGCGTGGAGCACTGCAGGGGCATGGCGATCACGTCGTCCGCCCCGCCGAAGCCATGCGGGAAGCCCTGGTTGCCGCGTTCGGCGTCCACGCCGGTGTCCGTCATGGTGTGGACCGGGTTGGTGCGCCGGCGCCACCCCTTTTGCGGACCGTTGGTGTCGAAGGGCTGGGACAGCGAGAACGCCTCGCCGGTTCTGACCAGGGCCGCGGCTTCGACGCGTTTCGCGTCGTCGATGAAGTTCAGCGTGCCCAGGACATCGTCCTGGCCCCAGTGTCCCCAGTTGTTGTGGGCCTGCGCCATGGCCCGGATGCTGCCCAGCGGGTCGTCGCGCCGGATCACCGGGGAATCAGTTGAGTCCCCGGCACCGGTGATGCGGGTTGTGTCCTGCCTGGTCACGGTTTGCTGCTTTCGGTTGCCACTTCGTCCTTGCAGTGGATCAGC
>Ga0326758_100386_pt1 | contig 10232 bp, 9 predicted proteins | sample GCRJH_S_FD_207221 | JGI IMG/M metagenome (GOLD analysis project Ga0326758, IMG submission 207221) | Hot spring sediment microbial communities from Geyser Creek Basin, Yellowstone National Park, WY, United States - GCR.JH_S | ecosystem: Environmental > Aquatic > Thermal springs > Near-boiling... | reverse complement strand
CAGCCTCTCCCTAGCCAACTCAACCTTTTCCTTCAACATCTTTCAGTAGAACAACGTTGAAAAATAAAAACTTCTCGCTAATACCGAGTTTTTCGTATTACCTCCCTAAGATTCCCATAACTGCTGTTATTTATTAGAGGTACTACTAAGTCTATGTGAGGTGAAGGAGGACATCAATGAAATTCCTTGAAGGGAGTTTAGTACCGTAGACGACATGAAAAGAAGTAATGAGGCCTAATGATTAATAGTCACGATGAAGGTCGAACTCTACATCGTAGAGAATACTAGAAAAAATAAAAATTATTTTCTTTTGCCAATTAGTAATGCAACAACTATAACTATTATTAAGATTATACCCACAATAATTCCTATGTTTACGTAATTATATCCAGAGTTAACTATTAACGTTTTCACAGCAGTCTTACCCCATAAATCTTTAGCTATTAGCGTAATATTATTTTCACCGTTTTGCAACTTTAACTGTATCTGGGTTGTTGATGAGTAGTTGCCTACAAGTTTACCGTTTAAGAAGATAAGATAATACGGATCAGTTCCGCCATTAACTGAAACCGATAATGTAATTGATGTATTATACTGAACGAAGTTTCCTTGAGTTTGTTCTTCAACACTTAACGAAGGAGGTGGGACTACTGACACTGGTTTACTCATATTTATTATATAACCTGCAGAATCTCTCACCGTTACCGTTATTATATAAACTCCAGTACTGTTTAAATCTAGTCTCATAATAGATCCATTACCCACATAACTTCCGTTAATATACCAAGAAATATAGTAGGGTGGTGTTCCTAGAGATACTGTAGCGTTAACTGGAAACTCAGCTCCAGAATCTATAGTAGTATTAGGTACTGATAACTCAACTACGGGATCAGGGTTAACCTTTATAATAACGCTCCTCGCTGACGATACCCCTAGAACGTCTTTTACCACAACAGTAATGTTATATTCGCCAATATTAGGAGGCGTGAAATTATATACTTCATCCCCAATTCCACTACTTACTAAAGAGTTATTAACGTACCAGTAATATATTAGGCTTCCAGACCCTCCTTTACCTATAGCCTTTATTACTTCCGTTAATCCCTTATCCGTCTCAGAGGTATAGCTCAATGTAGAAATATAGGGATTGGGATTGATAGTGAAATTATATTTTGAAATATTTATACTACCTGCGTAATCCTCAACTTCTATTTGAATGGTGTATTTTCCTATACTATAGCCCTTCATGTTTACTGTGTAATGCGCAATTGAAGTGTAATTTATAATTTTATATGTTTCTGATAATATCCCGCTATCATTAGATATTGTGATAGTGATGTTATACGGCTTAGTACCCCCGCTTATTATTGAGGTAAAGTTAAAGTATGGCAATGCAAGATCTGTATAATTGGTTACGTTGAGTATTTGTACTTTTAAGGGTGGGTTTATTGTAAGTGAGAATTCGTAAGATTTTGAATTTCCATTAAAATCAGTAAGTTTTATTTTAACAGTATAATTACCCGGAGAAAGCGGACTTAAGGATAAATAATATGTCGATACAGAGGGAAACAGAACGTAAGTATATCCAGATAACTCGTTCCCACTACTATTGCTAATTGTAACGTTTAACTTATACGGTAAAACTCCACCAGAGACGTTTATAGTAAATATGTACGGGAAGTTCTGGTCTGTAGCTTTAGTGTAATTAACAACATTAAATCTCAACTGCGATACGTTTTCGTTTAAGTTATTTATAACTTGATAACCACCACTCACTAAATAAACGCCATTATATGAAATAGTATATAAGTTATCTGCGGATTCCTCAGTATCAAGACCAAAGGGGAAGAGGAATTTAGGGGGTGCTAAAGTTCCGTTTAAATATTGATAGATCATAGCTAATTCCACATTTGACTCATTAAAGAATGTAAACTCACCATTGCCTCCACCACCCAATATTAGCTCTGAATCATAAGCATGTCCACCTGCAGTGAAGTTATAACCGTCTACTAGGATATATGCTGATAACGTATTAGGTATTAATATAGTGACATTATCGTACCATACTGGTGAACCGCTCTGGTTCATATACCCAAAAGATATTATGGGACCTTGAGAAGTACATGATGTGTTTATGAGTAAGTATTTTAAAGAGGGTATTAATAGTGTGGAGAAATTGGTAGCATATGCGTAATAGTCCTCTAAGCCATAAAGGTAAACTCCTCCCTTACCTTTTACACTACTATCAGATAGAATCGAGAATATACCAGTGAAATTCCATATATTATCTTCAAATCGGTAGGAATCGTTATTGGTACAAATTTGTATAACATTCTGTAACCAAAGCTGTTGAGAACCTCCTAAAGTATTAACTTGAAGAACTACATTTAACTGAATAGATGCAGAGTATTGACTTATACCAGCTGGTGGTGTTGAGTTATAAGCTAGTAACTTGTTAATTTCAACAGCACCTATTACACTTTTAATTTTCTCTATATAAGGACTAATAACACCGTTGTTAATCTTAAGACCATAATCGGCTATACCAGTAGGCAAGGGTCTTGTTAGAATATAGTAATTTAACGTAACAAGATTATTACTAATGTTATTGAAGAAAACAATATAATATTGCCCACTTAGAGGAAAGAATTTACTAAGGGAATTAGTAGTAATTGAATATATTGACTGAGATGAACCCGTTTGACTAAATTGATAAAATTGTGAAGGAGTCATAATCATGAACGTTATTGGTGATGATGCGTAAAAAATTACGTCAATACCGTTTCCTTGTGTAATATTTTCACTAATAGGGAGATAGTAGTTAGGAAGTAATTGAATTTGGCCATATAAAGGTCGGGATAAAGTAAAAAAGGAAAATAATGGAAGAATTAACATTGCCAAAAATAGTATGTTAAGCAATCTCATAGATAAAAAGACAGTATTATGTTATATTTAAATGTTATTAGAGTAATACTTTATGTAACCGACGTTAATAATCACGTTTTATTAAAACCCTTTTAGCTACATTTTGTCGTCTAGATAATATTATTAAGTGATTAAAGCTTAGTTATGGAAATGCCTTGTGGAACTCTTCAATTTCCTTAGATATTAAACTCATTGAATTTTTTAAAAATTCAAGCGTTAGATTAAAGGCAAATTTAACATAAACCTTGATAAAATTTGAAGTAAACACAAAGAGATCTGGTACCTCTTGTTCTTTACAGCCATGCCTTATGGAAACTCATCTTCTTTCCGACTTATGATAAGATTTGTCGTTCTTATACACTAGAGAGCATAGATAAGCATAAATATTCCACGTTGTTTTCCTTACATTTCTTTAAAAATATTCTTCACTGAAATCATTTCGCGCTATGGAATACTTTATAATGTCTTTAGCCTTTATAATATCTATTACGCCTCGCTGCTTAGAAGATATTACATAAAGTACAGCTAAATCTTCTGGCGATGCTATATAGATTTTTCCCACTCCTTTAATTTTAATTTGCCTTCTCTTTGAGATAAATTCCTCAGTTATTTTATAAGCTGGAGGTTTAACCAAGTCGACTTTAATATCTTCTATAATTATTACATATTGCCAATGTCCTACATCATTGGGAGTTATTTGATATTGTGAAGATACGTATTCGATAAATTCCGCTAATCTTTCATAATCGTCTAGATTTACTAGGAAATTATATCTAGTGTTGTTTCAGGTGGTGCATAAAAATTTCTTGCAAATCTTCCTATAAGTGCGTAGTCTGGATAGTATCTCTCTATAAGCTTTAGCGCTTTTCTGAAAGCGTTTTTGTACTTCCACTCGATTTCCACAATTCAACACCTAAACTAAGCGAAAGTAAAACGTACTCTACTTTGGTCATATTAGTAGCCTTATCTAAATAATAATTTAAATAATCTCTAACCTCTTCGTCACTTATCTTATACTCTCTTGCAAATGTTAGCAATTCTTCCCACTTCTTTAACTCCTCCCTTCTTCCCAGATAATACCTCTTAGGTCTCTTAGACAATTTGTCCCACATTGTCACGTAAATATAATTTCCTTTTGTCTGAATCCTCATAATAATATATACTATGAATTTATAGTATATATTTTTTAAGGACGTAAACGTTATATGTCATAAGCAGGGCTATAAAGAACAAGAGGTACCAGATCTAAAGCCTGCAGATGACGAAGTTATAAGTAGGTAGGAAAGCCCTATGCTACAGAGATCTGCTACAACTCCTATGGTGTTGTTCAAGAATTAAATACCCCGTGATAGTAGGCTATGAAGTTGTTGGTACAATAATACAAAAAGGTAAGAAAGTTGAAGGATTTGAGGAAGGAGATAGTTAGCTATTTTTGGTCATTGATTTAAACTTTATTTATGCAAAGATTTCTAATCTTAAATGAAGATCAAGCAAAGCTCGTCTTAGATAATATCAACTTTAAAATTCTAGAATTACTAGTTTCCGAAGAGCTGAACGCCACTTCCTTATCAGAAAAATTAAAAGTTCCATTGCCTACTATATGGAGAAGGCTAAGCAAACTTGAAAAATACGGACTTATAGAAGTAACAAAAATCGAGCGTAAGAGAAACTTTAAGACAAAATATTATAGAGCAAAGGCTTTATATTACGCCTTACCTTTAAACATTCCCCTTCACCCTAAGGACCCATTAGCAAGAAAGGTTTTAGAATTTCTTTCTTCCTTAAAAAAGATAATGGATGATAAGTATCAAAAATACAATGAGATTCCTAAAGGAATTGATCCTATAGATTATGCTGTAATTCTTGACGCTTTAGTAACTTTTTCAACGTTTTTAGAAAATGAAGAGGAGATAAGAAAAATCTTAGATGAAGTTAAACAACGACTGCTTTCACTAATGAAAGTGACTCATTAATATTCCTTTCTCGTTAAAAGAAGTATGAACTTATATATTTTGATAGGAGCGTTAATTTCAATTTTTATAGGTATCATTCCTCTTTTCCTAGTAAAGAGAGATTGGAAAGTGATACTAATAGCCGGCGGTGCTTACATATCAGCTATCATAGGAAAGGAAATCATAGTACTGGCGTTCTTATCCTTTTTCTTAACTCCTCAAATTCCTACTTATATTGCCTACGGGATATTAACTACCACCTTTGAACCAGGTTTTGCGTATCTGTTCTCGCGTTTTATAAAAGAAAACCCTAAGACTTACGGAATAGGTTTAGCCTTCTGGGAGAATGCGATATTCGTAGGCTTACTGGAGTTACCTTATGTTTTTATTGCAACTACTACGACTGTTTCATCATTATCTTACTTCGTAGTCACAAAAATAATGGATAGAACTTCCTCCCTTCTCGTTCATTACAGCTGGGGAGTTTCAGCGTATTACAGTTTCTGGAGAAAAGAGTTAAAGTATATAATCTCTGTAGCACCTTTAGGCATGGTTGATAGCTTAGCTGCATACGTTAATTTAACTCAATCCGCAAATTATTTTATCGTAGCAGTTCCTTCAATAATTGTAGGAATTGTAGGCTTCCTTTTGGTAAAATATTATTTTAAACTCTCATAGTTAATACATATGAAAACTGGACTAATAAAGAAGGACGTCGAAGTTATGTTTATATAAAGTTTGAGAATGATGGGCTGAATCCTTTTTCACGTTGATAGAAATCTTTTTGTCCGTTTATAACAAACTTTTCTTAATAAATGACCTCTCACGCCGATGTGGGCTATGCCCAATAGGGTGAGAGTGATTACGGAGATGTGAGCCCGTGCCGTTGGGCTCGAGGGAGTCCCATGACCCATGGGCTAAGTCCCTACGCTCGATCATGAATAAACATAAAATGATTGAAATGAAAGTGTAGGGACAAACGGTTCTATGGTATAGATTGTAGGAGGAAAAATTATGAGGAGATAGTAAAACTAATAAGGTATTTTTTAATGAAATAGTAGAAGATGACGAAATCTTACTAAATCTTTCAGCTTACCCTCATATTAAATTTTTATAAAAGGTCAATATTCCTTCTAATGACTTGTCGTATACTTTTATTAAAACATCCATTATTTTTTTCATTTCTCTATATTTTATTTTAATCCCATTTTCTCTTTTATTTGGCTATACAAATCTTCAGTAATCTTCTCTACTTTCTCTTTATCTATTACGTATTGTGCGACCTTACTCCTTATCTTATCCCTAATTTTACCGTCAACCTTAAAGTAAGCTATGTGGTTCCCATTAAGGTACATATGTACATAAAATCCACCTCTCTTTCTTTTCACATTTACGCTAAAGTTATGGGACTGTTCTTGAATTATTTGTTCGTTAACTGTCATGTTAATGAATTTACTTAAGGCACTGGTAGACAATATTACCGGTATTATAGTCATCTCTAAGATAAACTTATCCCTAATCTTCTTAGGTACGTTCTTTATTATTTCCTCTTGTATATCCCTCAGAACGTATAATTGATTCGAGTTTAGATGAATTATTCCCATCTTAGAGATTTCTTGATTTATTTTCTCCGCTAAATCTTTAAAAACAGGCAGAAGTTTACTACTAATTAATTTATCGATTTCGTTCCTAAAATATTTAAATGCTAAGGGGTACTCTTTTTCATCAATACCATCATATATTTTCTCCTCAATTTCCTTTAATTGTCTCTTAGCTTCATTAATCTCATGCATCTCTAAATGATAGGGATACTCATATTTCCTTAACGTAATATTGCATTTCTCGCATTTGACCTCACTTAGCTCTTCCGGCTTATTCTTCCTTAAGAAGTCCTCAGCCACCTTAACTAAGTATTTAATATAATCGTTTATCCACGAAGATACGTTATCAACACATTCAACTAATTTTTCCTTTTCACACTCAAGCTCTAGATTGTAATCTACTGGTATTGTAGCTGAGGAGAAGAATATATTAGCCTTATCGTAGTTCATAGTAGCCTCTACTATTGAATCATATCCCTCATCTTCTTCTACTACTCTGTTCACGATCGGCGGAGGGAAGTCAACTATATTTAAGTAAACTGTTATTGAATCTCCTAAATCTAAATCGTCCTCTAAAATTGTCGCAGTACCCCATTCGTATTCTTTCATATAACATCTAGCTGGGACGTAATAAGGTACTTCATGAAATTTACCTAAATCATCATAATATTCCTCTTTCGTGCATACGATCTCTTCAAAGTCCCTTAGCATAATAATAAAATGACTATGTGAAATTTATTTTTTCCCAGTTTCTTCTTATCAACCCAGTTAGCATCCCTAACGAGTAGGGAGACATATTTATAACTATTTCAAATATTACCCTGTGAGTAATACAGTTTTGGACTCTAACCAAATGTGAATATTAATATAAAGCTTATTTTTATAACTACATTTATCTGTTTTCATTTCACTAATATGTTTTATATAAGGAAGTCAGCTTATTATACGCTTAACAAATTTAATTATTACTAGAATAGTTTCATATATTTTATAGTGAAACGATTTTATTATACTTGATTTTAAAAATTTATATTTATTTTTTCCCTTTGCTATAACCAAGTTAAATTACTCTTAATATTTTAGCTATTAAAGGATCGATAATTGAGTAAACTCCTCTCTCTTCTCTTCTTATATATCCATCGTTAATTAACTTCCTTACTCCCTCATTTATGCTAGATCTTCCTAATGGTATTCCTCTTAAGCTTCCTCTTCCTCCCTTCTCTGCTAAGAATTTAATAACTTTTTTAGCATTTTTACTAAGCTTATTGTATTCATCTCTCACAATAGAAGTTATTATAGGATCGACCATCATATCGTTAAGTATTTTCTTAACACATGTTTCGTTTACTACTTTACAATCTAATGATTTTAAGCCGAAATAATTCAACCAAGCAGGGATACCGTCTAATTCTTTAATTACATAGTTTAAACTATCCTCTTCATAACTAATCCCCTCTTCTTTAAAGCCCTCTTTAAGGAAATTTAACGAAACTTCCCTAGAAAATGGATTAATATAAATGGGAAAAAAGAATTGGTAAAAAGATTCATTCTTAGAACTAAAAAGTCTTTCTAACATACCTATTGAAGACCCAGAAACTACATATTCTACATTCTTGTGAAACTGCCACTTTCCTCTCATTAAGTGAAATAATCCGGGCAGATTTTGCTCTGCTAATTTTAAAAACTGGAATTCGTCTATTACTATTAAGTAATCTTTTCCTATCTTTTCAGCGATCTCTTGAGGCAAATTAAGTAACTCTCTTATACTATCTTTGCTATTGCCCCTCTTCCTATTAATAAAAAGCTCTATACTTACTAGGTTAATATTAAATGATAGTTTAACATAGCCTAAAAGTTCTCTCAAGGTATTTATTGCCTCCTCACCTCTTTGTTTTAACACGAAGGAGAATTTCTTTTTAGGCTCTAGAAACTTTATTGCCTCAGCTATTATTAAAGAAGAATAATAAGAAAGAAAAGAGATCAAATCAAAACTCTTCCCTTCAACGAATTCCTCAGCATTGATGTATATCTTAGGCCTTTCTATATTCTTTATTGTCTTTAAGATTATAGAAGTTTTACCTATCCTCCTAACTCCTATAACTGCGGTGGGTTGATTTCTTAAAATCATAGAAGTTAGAATGTTTATTTCAGTCTCCCTATCAAAGGGCTCATCAGTAGGTTTGCCAAATACAAATTTCATGGGTACCTATGAAATATGGGTACCCATACTTTAATAATTTAACGATAATGTAAAACGAGTATAGCGTTCAGTAACAAACCTTTCAGTCAAACTCCAAGTATAGTGCCGTTGTCAGCAGTTTCCGATAAACCGTGAATTTTATGCCATTTGTTATCATTTATCATTCCTATCTTTCCGCGGAAGTTTACAATTTTTGCCGTGTAGAAGAGAGCCCTACAATGAACTCTATGAGCAATGTGAGGGGTTCGATGAGGCTCCCCATGTCGTGGCTGGCTCCCTAACCTAGGTCAGGGAGCGAGCCACCACATGGATAGTTCCATTGGGTGCCTTCCTCCCTCTCACATAGAGTTCATGGTGGTGCTCTCTATTCTAACATAAAAGTTTATAAACTTCGTGAAAAGATAGTTAGGAATGATAACCGTAATATAAACTTTACGTTACGGTTTATCGGAAACAACTGACAACGACAAAGTGTCTTTTAACTCATTGTTTAATTCTTGGAAAATTTATTATTGCGAGATTTAGTAGAGTACTGTATGAGGCTTGAGGAGTTGTATAATGTACAATCGTTAGATGAGTGGGAGCTTCTTATGGACGAGGCTATTAAGAATAAGGACAAGGTCGCTATTTTAGTACTTACTGATTATTTGAGGTGGATTCCTAAAGATTTTTCTCCTAAATACCCGAATGTGAGGGAATACATGCAGCACGTTAAATACCTAATTGATAATTGTAATGATTTGGTGGAGGATTGGCTGAATATTCATTCATGTGAGGAATTAAGAGAATCGTGTAATTTTAATATTGAAGGGAAGAGAAGCTCCTTTATTCCAATAGATGATAAGGAATTTATACGTTACATAGCTAAAGGGTGTGGAATCTTTTGGCTAGTATGAAGTTCTCTCCATCCATATGGATTCCTATCTTGCAGAAGTTTTATAGCTCATTAGAGATACCCGCGGTTATTTATGGGTCTCAAATAATATATGTAAATTTAGGGATGGCCTTTGAGAGTAAGGACATAGACTTACTAATATACGACGTTTATCCGCATACTGTTTTCGTTAATGCGTATAGGAAGGCATTTAGTGAGGAAAACGTAAGAATAGAAGTTTTTGTTAAAAATAGAGAAACAATTTATCACTTATTTACCAAATACGGAGTTTCAATAGAGATTTTTGCTCCACCTAAAGAGGAGTCGCCGCTAACTCTATTTGCTGACGAGATTTTATTTAAGGAAAGAGAAGGTATATCGTACCGGACATTAAGTTTGGAAGCGTACGCTGTGATTCAAGCCAATAGAAAGGAAGGTAAAAGAGATATTGATGTAAGTAGATTTAGGCTTATAAAAGACCAGATTAATTGGGATAAGGTAATTGCTCTAGGCAGAAAAATGAATATAGAAAGAGTTAAAGAATTTATTAAATTACAGCAGTTATGGGAATCTTAGGGAGGTAATACGAAAAACTCGGTATTAGCGAGAAGTTTTTATTTTTCAACGTTGTTCTACTGAAAGATGTTGAAGGAAAAGGTTGAGTTGGCTAGGGAGAGGCT
>Ga0326758_100385_pt1 | contig 10288 bp, 10 predicted proteins | sample GCRJH_S_FD_207221 | JGI IMG/M metagenome (GOLD analysis project Ga0326758, IMG submission 207221) | Hot spring sediment microbial communities from Geyser Creek Basin, Yellowstone National Park, WY, United States - GCR.JH_S | ecosystem: Environmental > Aquatic > Thermal springs > Near-boiling... | reverse complement strand
TAGGCGCCCGTGGGCATTTTAAAACCTGGCCTAAGCTCCTCACTGGCCGCCAAACCACCCACCACACCCCTCCTCTCAACCACAAGGACCCTAAGGCCACTTGAGGCTAGGTAATTAGCCGCCACCAGCCCATTATGACCAGCACCAATAACCACAGCATCATACTTAACCATAACACCTAAACTAACTACACCTTTAAAAGCATAGCAAAGCCTATCCAACTAATAACCTACTAACACGGGCATAAAGGCAACTGACCTCCTCCCCACCCTGAAGGACAAGACTTTCAGTTGTAACAACCCAACGCCGGTATTGTTAAGTGATCGAAATATGGTGTTAGGTAGAATAATCTGAAGAAAATACCACCTAACACCTTAGCTGATAGCCCCTTAAGACAATACATTGCACTAAGCAAATGAGCATGGGGTCTAAAGTGTTAGGTAGAATAACCTGAAGGTTATTCTACCTAACACCACACAAACTAATAGGTGTTAGGTAGTAAAATCTACAGAAAGTATAGCCTAACACTCCTCATGGCTAGCATTATCATGTGTTGAGTGGGTTATTCATTAGTAATTAAGGTAGGTGATGCTCATATGTTTAATATAAAAATTATGTTGATGTTAGGTGGTGTTTTCTTCAGATTATGCTACCTAACACCATATAGGTTAGCCATGATGATAAGCTCAAGTGATTATTGAACGTGATGGTGTTAGGTATTGTTGTTTAATGTTCAGGTAAAGCTTTTAAATAGGATAATTATCCTAATTTTTGTGTCCTCGGTGATTGAGGAGTCCGGTTGGGGCTTGGTTCACACAATTGCCCTGGTTTCATTTAGTTTAAGCACCATGATTGAGGCCTATATATACTCAATATCATACATAGCAACCGGCTGGGTCTCGGTGCCAAGGTACCTGACAGCCCTATTAACCATATGGCCACCCCTATGGCTACTCATTGGCGGAGTCACCATGGGGCCTTTATCTGATTTAATAGGCAGGAGGAACACCTTGTATCTAACGTTGCTGATGTACATTGTGGGAGCCATTGGCCTAACAATAGGTGGCGGGTACCTTACGCTACTACTGTTCCTGAGCCTACTACTAATGGCGACGGGTGGGGAGTATAACACGGTTATGGCGGCTACCCATGAGTACTTCCCAAGGAGGGTTAGGAGTAGGGTCGTTTTCCTTGTGCTCAACTTCACAAACCTGGGTGGCACACTGGCATCTGCATTAGCCTTCCTCAACCTATCATCAGTGTTGATGCAAAGGCTGGCCATAGGCCTAACCCTAGTGGTCACGGTACCCATACTCTACGTGATTAGGGGCATGCTGCCTGAGTCCGTGATGTGGCTTGAGGCGGTGGGTAAGGGTGATGTGGCCGCTGGAGAGGTTGAAAGATTCCTTAAGGTGAATGCAAATGGAAGCAGTGCCTCCATGTGGCCCATTACTACCGTTAATCAACCACCGATGTGGCTTAGGGTGCTTGTGGGTGGGTTAATTGGGTGGGCCTACACGGCTGGCTTTAGCCTACTGGCCCTAACCCTAGGCCCATACTTCCTACCCAGTTTAACCAACCAGTTAATCCTAGTCTTCTCAATAGCCTCATTCGCATCCGGCATCCCAATAAGCCTACTGGCGGATTCAGTGAGCAGGAGACTACTCCTATTAGCATCATCAGTTGGGGTGTCCTTAACGTCACTGGCCATCGCCATTACTGTTAACCACTGGTCAAGTAACCTAAACCTATTCTGGCCCCTATACATAACGTTCTCAGTACTGGTCAACGCCTACTTCCTAACCGAGGACACGCTTAAGTCGGAGTACTGGAGAGTTAGCAGGAGAGGCACATTCACAGCACTAGTGAGGGTAATCTCCCTAGGCGGCTCAATACCAGTCATATTCACCTCAGCCTACATACCCATAAACATGTATTTAATAATGGATACGGCAATATTCAGCGTCGGCACTGCGGCAAGCATCCTTTGGTACATAGCAGGCATCGAGACCGGGAGGGGGGTTAGTGTGAGGATTTGGGGTAGGTGAGAGTATGTTCGACCTACTTGTGGTGTCGGACTGCGTCCTTGACCTCTACTACAGGGTCAAGTACCTACCCATTAGGGTTAATGATGTTGCGTTAACCAGCGAACCAGTACCATCACCTGGTGGCGCATGCAATGTCGCAGTGGTGGCCAGTAAACTCGGCCTTAAGGTAGCTGTGGTGGATGCGCTTGGTGATGATTACGCAGCTGAATTACTCATGAAAATGCTTAATGAGGCTGGGGTTTACACAGGCCTCATAAGGAGGGTTAAGGGCGCCTACACCTCAATCTCAAACAACATAATTGATGATAAGGGGAGGCACGCCTTCATAGGCTTCATAGGGGCTGGTAAGCATTTAAAACCTACGGATGCGGATGAGGACATTGTTAAGGAGTCTAAGGCAATCTTCATAAGTGGCTTCAACATCCCCCACTCAGCCACGGTTAGGGAGACTGTCATGAAGATTATTGAAGCTGGGTTGAGGGACGGCAGTTCACTGTTCCTTGACCCAGGGCCGGCGGCTGGCGTTATTAGAAGCCACATACCTAACCTAACCAGAGTCTTCAAGGCTATTCTACTCAACGACTCTGAGGCCAAGGCCCTGTACAACTCAGGGTTCAGGGACTCCATTAGGCTTATGAGGGGGAGTGGGGGAACCTTCGTGGTTAAGCTAGGTGGTAAGGGGGCATTACTCATCAGTGGTGGTGAGGCAACTAGGTGCCCAGCCACCAAGCCCAGTAGAATCATTACCACTGTTGGGGCTGGTGATGCCTTTAACGCAGCATACATAATGGGTGTGTTAAGGGGGCTTAGTGACCTTGATTCATGCAGGTTCGCAAATCAGATAGCATCCATTAGGTTAGGTGTATTGAGCATTATGGACTTCCCCAACATGCCCAATGCGGTTGCCGAGTTCCTCAACACCCGCAGACTGCAGTAGGTTAGTCCGTGGAAAGCGTATCATCAATCATGGTGTAGAGCAGGTAGGCCACAATTGACAATGCGACTATGTAGTAGAGCGTTGGTGACAGGGACACGGTGGTCACCCCCATGAACGAGGTTGGGCCTATGCTTATGGTGAATAGGGAGAGTAGGGCTAAACCTTCGATTAACGACGCCACCAGCGCAAACACGGAGTGGTCAGTGCCCTTAACTATGGACCTAACCCCAGCGGCCACAACGGCTACCACCACCAATAGTAGGCCGGTTAATGAGACTGCGTAGCCCATTAGGCTGAAGAGTAGGTATAGGATCAGTAGTAGTACTATGTCCGCAATTACATTACTGACCACCGACTTAACCCTACTTGGCATAACCAACACCAAGGGTAACGTTGAATAGGCCGACGGCTAACGTAATGTTGCTTAGGAGCTGCGTTGAATTAACGACCAGGCAGCCGTACTGACCTGGATGAAGCATCACACCGCTTGAACCCGCGTAGATTCCAACGTTCATGGGGGCAACATTGCTTAGGCATATCCTGGTGGTGTATATGTTGCCCACCTGATTCACGGTTATTGATACACCCTTAATAATGGATGCCATTGAGAGCAGCATTGCGAAAACCTCAATAGCCAGGATGAGTATTAGAAATGCCTCAACGACCTTGCCCAACATAGGATTGAACACCCCTCGCCATTATCATGGAGCCAATCCACGCAATGATGACTATGAAGACTGACTTATAGGTCACGTAGCCTATTAACTCAAGTACACCATTAATGCTTGGACTTGAACCAAGGTACTTATCCAGGGGTGAGACATTGATGTACTCCATGTATGCCAAAACCACAGCAATTATCATCAAGATTAGGCCAATGGCTATTAAGACTAACCCCAAACCCCTCCCCTTACGCTCCTGGGCATGTTGATACGGGTAATTGTAGGGTGGCTGCATTGCTCATTCAACACTGGGAATCTTAAAAGGGTAACGTAGATACTGGGTCTTGAATTCGTTAGGTTTATAAGCAACGCATTAATGAAGCTTCATGACGGCGTTCATTTTTATTACAGGCGGAGTAATGAGCAGTGTTGGTAAGGGCATTACCACGGCGTCCATAGCTAAGATCCTCCAGGTTAGGGGCCTCTCGGTAACCGCCATTAAAATAGACCCATACTTAAACGTGGACGCTGGTACAATGAACCCCTACCAACATGGTGAGGTTTACGTAACCGCCGATGGTGGCGAAACAGACCTTGACCTTGGGCACTATGAAAGGTTCCTCGACGTTGAACTATCCAAGAACCACAATATAACCTCCGGGCAGGTTTACCTAAGCGTCATTAACAATGAGCGGAAGGGGTCCTACCTGGGGCAGACCGTCCAGTTAATCCCACACGTAACCAATGAGATTAAGGCTAGGATTAGGTCAATAGCCAGTGAGGGCTGGGACGTGGTGGTGGTTGAGATAGGGGGCACTGTGGGTGATTACGAGAGCCTACCATTCCTAGAGGCCGCTAGGCAGATGAGGCTTGAGGAGAATGGTAGGGTTGCGTTTGTTCACGTGGCGCCGGTGCTGATACTTGACGTAACCGACGAGTTCAAGACAAAGCCACTCCAACACAGCGTCATGGAGCTTAGGAGGGTTGGGATACAACCCGACATAATAGTGGTTAGGTCAACCAAACCCATAAGCAGTGATGTTAAGGCTAAGGTATCCCTATTCACCAACGTGCCCCAGCGACTCATATTCAACTCCTACAACGTAGACACCATATACAGGGTACCCCTGATACTTGATGAACAGGGGTTGGGTGATAGCCTCACCGAGCTGCTTAGGGCTAAGGTGAATGAGCCTAATTGGGGTGACTGGCCCAAGTTGGTTGATGCAATGATTAACGCCACGGAGGAGGTTAGGGTAACGTTATGCGGTAAGTACGTTAAGTTGAGGGACTCCTACATAAGCATCGTTGAGGCTATTAAGCATGCGGCGGCCTGGCTGGGGGTTAAGCCTAGGATAATTTGGTGTGACTCAGAGGAGGTGGAGAAGGATCCAGATGTACTCACTAAGACCGAGACCGACGCCTACATCATACTCCCAGGCTTCGGCGCCAGGGGGGTTGAGGGGAAGATTATGACCATTAGGCACGCCAGGGAGAACAACATACCCATGTTGGGCATTTGCTACGGCATGCAACTGTCGGTGGTGGAGTACGCAAGGGACGTGCTTGGTCTTAAGGATGCCCACACCACCGAGGTCAACCCCGACACAGCTAACCCAGTCATAGACATAACACCGGAGGAGAAGGGCATCGATAAAATGGGTGGGACCATGATACTCGGTAATAGGGATATTAACATTGTTGAGGGCAGCATCATGCATAGGGTTTACGGTTCCCTGAGGATTAAGGAGAGGCATAGGCACAGGTATGAGGTTAACCCGAGGTACTTTAAGCAACTTCAGGAGACTGGGTTGGTGTTCTCGGCCATGAGGGCTGATGTACCTAGGGTTGAGGCCATTGAACTCCACAACCACTACTTCTTCATAGCAACCCAATTCCACCCAGAATTCAGGAGTAGGTTAACGAGACCCCACCCATTATTCCTAGCCCTACTTAAGGCTGCCTTATCCTGGAGGCGCGGTGAACCGTCACCCTACACCGGTGTTACTCCTCATTAACCACGGGATTCCTGAGTAGGCCAATGCCCTCAACCTCAGCCTCAACCACGTCACCGTGCTTAAGGAACTTACCCTTCGGGAAGCCGACACCGGCAGGGGTCCCCGTGGATATGTAGTCACCGGGCTTAAGGGTAATGCCCTGGGATGCCCAGTGTATTAGTTCAGGTATCTTGAATATTAAGTCCCTTGTGTTTCCATCCTGCTCCACAACACCATTAACCCTAAGGGTGAGCCTGAGGTTGTGTGGGTCAGGTACCTCATCCCTGGTGACCACGTATGGGCCGACGGGCATTGCCCCATCCATGGACTTACCGTGTATCCAATCCATGCCGAACTGGTCCATTGATGGGAACTGCCAATCCCTCATGGATATGTCGTTAGTCACCACGTAGCCAAAGATGTGGTTGAGGGCATCCTTAACATCAATGTACTTACCCCTCCTCCCAATAACCACACCAAGCTCAACCTCCCAATCAACCTTATTGGACGCCTTAGGCTTAACTATGGGTTGCCCATTACCAATCAACGCATTCCTGAACTTAGGGAAGAAGTAAGGCCTCTCAGGGGGCTTTGTACTACTCTCCTCACCATGAGCCCTATAATTAACCGCAACGCAAAGAATCTTCTCCGGGTCGGTTACAGGTGGAAGCCAGTTAATTGAAGCCGGGTTAATGAGCAAGTCCCCCCTACCAGACTTAATAGCCCTATCACCCAGCTCGCTAATGAGCCTAAGGGCCGGCTCACCACTCTCAATCAACCTCCTCATTGAGTAAAGGAAGTCCGGCGCCGACTCAGCCTCGTAAATTGCCAGGTAGGCCTTGGGTAAGTCCACTATGCCCCTGCCTGTGTATAGGCCAACCTTAACAACCCCATTAACCTCAAAGGTTAACAGCCTCATAACTGAGCCCAGTAGCCAGTTGTAAATAAGCATTAACCCAATTGAATAATCGTTAAATACCAAGCAACCATGACACTGAAGTATGACCACCCCCCTCATCGTTACCGCAGCCGTAGTGGCGATATTGACGCTTCACCCAATAGCAGTATTAATATACGACGTGCACAATTACGTAACCTACAGGAAAAGGGGGATACGGAATATTAAACCCAGTGAATGCATTAACGGCGGCACCTTAAGCGTGATAATACCGACGTGGCATGAGCAGTTAAGCACTGTTGTTAACGCTGTCAAGAGGGCACTGGGTTTTAACTGGCCTGGCCCCATTGAGGTCGTAGTGGTGTCTGATGATGAGGAGGATTACGTTAATGAGCTTAGGCGCAGCCTCAGTGGCATTGGGGGTAACGTTAAGGTGCTTAGGAGAACTGTTAAGCAAGCTGGGAAGGCTGGGGCCCTTGACTATGGATTCAGACACTCAAGCGGCGACTACGTGTTAACCATGGACGTGGACTCGCTCATAGACCCAAACCTCCCCATAGACGCCTGCAGCCTAATGAACAGGCATGTGGTTGCCGTGGCCGGTAGGTGGTATGGTTATAATAGGGACACCTTAGTCTCAGAGGCCGTTTCAGCGTCAATGAAGCTGGCGGTTGACACTATACAGGGTGGTAGGAGGGCCAGGGGTCTACCTGCGCTTGTTGTTGGGACCGGCACTGTGTTTAAGGCAAGTGCGCTTAAGGATGTTGACGCCTGGGGTGGTAGCGGCCCCCAGGACGACATATATGTATGGCTTAAGTTAATTTCAAGGGGTTACGACGTGGATTTCATAGATGGTGAGGTGGTTGGCGTGGAGAACCCCAGAACCTACAGTGTCTTTAAGTTCCAACAGAGTAAATGGGCTTATGGGGTGGCTGACGCGTTAAGAAGAATGATGGGCAAGTTACTGAGGAGTAGAGCTGAGGCTAGGGTTAAGTTGGATGTGTTAATGCTCCTAACCCAATACATAACCCCGGGACTCTTTGTGTTAAGTAGCCTAATCGTGAGCGCCTCATCACTGGCCCTGGGGGGTCTCGTGGGGCTAGTTACACTACCGCTACTACTCCTATACGGTGCACTGGCGTTCATCTACGGCTACATACCGCTTAGGCATGGGGAGGGGGGTTTAAACATGTACTCCGCCGGCAGGTCATCGGCAATGGTAATGGCCATGGGTCTACAGGTCCTTTACTCATACGTAAGGGGGTTGTTGGGACTTCGGTTCAGGGGTTGGGATGTGACACCCAAGGGTGGTTTAGCCATCATCAAGTCACCGCCCATTGAGACCATAATGCTGGTACTATTCACACTACTCCTAACCCTAAACCTGCTCCACGGCTACTTAGCATCGGCCCTATGGGCTGCTGTTGGCGATGCACCCTACATTTATGTTCACTACAAGTTCGCCAGGGAGATACTATGAATGGGTAAGGTTTCTCACGTAACACAATGCTAATCTACATTCAACGTAGCAATTTCCCTAGTTACCTCAATGATTAACCTGGTTGGGCTTAGGAAAGCATTTAAGCCCCCTCAACCTGAGCCTCCGTGTCGGATAAATTTGATGAGGTGATAGCGGAGTTAGGCTACTACTGGCCGAGTTTCGACATTTACAGGGGTAAGGTGGAGGTGGGCGGCTTCTACGACTACGGCATGTTGGGCGTCCTACTGAAGAGGAATATTGTGGAGAAGTGGAGGAGGATGTTCATACTGCCTTACATAGACTTCACGTACGAGGTGGAAACACCCATGATAATGCCCGGCATAGTCTTCGAGGCCAGTGGTCATGTCGAGAACTTCACCGACTACCTGGTAACCTGCAGTAAATGCGGCCGCAAGTACAGGGCTGACCACCTCATTGAGGAGGAGTTGGGTAAGAGGGGGGTTAAGGTCAGGACGGAGGGCCTTAATGAGGAGGAGTTAACGAGCTTAATCAGGAAGCATGGAATTAAGTGCCCAGTTTGCGGTGGCGAGTTAACCAGCGTCCAGAGGTTTAACCTACTGTTTAAAACAACCATAGGCCCCTACAGCGAGAACACAGGTTACCTGAGGCCAGAGACGGCTCAGGGCATGTTCGTCAACTTTAACAGGATATACAGGGTGATGGGGAAGCTACCCATTGCCGTGGCCCAGATCGGCAAGGTAGGTAGGAATGAGATATCGCCCAGGCAGGGGTTGGCTAGGTTGAGGGAGTTTTCGCAGATGGAGATTGAACTCTTCTTCGACCCCCAAAGCAGCTCATGCCCATACCTAGGCGACGTTGAGGACGTTGAGTTGAGGCTACTGACCGAGGAGGACGTGGCCAAGGGTGTTAGTGAGCCTAGGGTTGTTAGGCCAGGTGAGGCTGCTGAGAGGGGTTATGTGGCTAATGAGTGGATGGCCTTCTACATGGCCCTGGCCGTCAAATTCCTCGAAAGCCTTGGGGTGCCCTGGGAAAGGCAGCTGTTCATGGCTAAGCTACCCAATGAGAGAGCCCACTACGCAAGGATGGTGTACGACCAGTTGGTTAAGACGGAGCGCTTCGGGTGGCTTGAGGTTAGTGGACACGCCTACAGGGGTGACTATGACCTGAGTAGGCACGCCACCTACAGTGGGCAGGATATTTCAGCGGTTAGGAGGCTTAAGGAGCCTAAGATCATTGAGGAGTATAGGGTTTACCCAAACCCATCCAGGATCAGGGAGGTTTACGGTGAACAAGCCCCCCTAGTCCTAAGGGCGCTGGCTGGGGTTAATGCCAAGGAACTGGCCGAGGAATTGGCCAGTAGGGGTGAGGTCATTGTTAATGGCTATAGGGTGACTAGGGACATGGTCTTCGTTAAGGTTGAGCAGAGGAGAATCAACACGGAAAGGTTCATACCGCACGTGGTTGAGCCATCCTTCGGCGTGGATAGGATAATCTACGTGACCCTCGAAAACGCCTACACAACCATCGAGGGGAGGGTTGTGCTTAAGCTACCGAGGGACATAGCACCAGTCACGGTGGCTGTCTTACCGATAGTGAGTAGGGATGACTTAGCTAAGGTGGCTAGGGGTATTAGGGACACATTAATTAACGAGGGAATCGTAGCCGTTTATGATGACAACGGCACCATAGGGGCCAGGTACGCCAAGTGGGATAGCCTAGGCACACCACTAGCCATAACCGTGGACACGGACACGTTGAAGGACAACTCAGTCACGGTTAGGGATAGGGACACTAGGATGCAGGTGAGGGTAGGCATGGGTGAACTAGTTAACGTGATTAGGGAACTTGTCAAGGGTGAGCCAATTAATGAACTAGCCAGGGAGAGGAACCTACCCCTAATAACCAAGGGTGGACACTAATAGGCTTAAGGTTAAGTTAACATCAGTACCCTCATGGCCTGGGCCACACCACGTTAATCCCCATGGAGCTTGCCACAGCAGCCACGGCATCAGGGTTCTTGTCATGTATGAACGGTGTTACCACGTAGATAGCATCAACCCTCTTACCCGTGACCGCGCTGAACAACTCAACCTTCCTCCTTATCTGCTGTAAGTCACCCCTCTTCAGGGCTGAGGTTATCTCAACGGCTAGGGTCCTCCCATCCTTAATGACTATGTTCAGCTCAACCTCACTTGGGTATCCGTAGACGTAGCCTTTATCATCGTAATAAACCCACCTGTCCACGGTATACCCCGCATCCTTAAGCAGCTCCCTAACGCCATTC
>Ga0326758_100383_pt1 | contig 10297 bp, 9 predicted proteins | sample GCRJH_S_FD_207221 | JGI IMG/M metagenome (GOLD analysis project Ga0326758, IMG submission 207221) | Hot spring sediment microbial communities from Geyser Creek Basin, Yellowstone National Park, WY, United States - GCR.JH_S | ecosystem: Environmental > Aquatic > Thermal springs > Near-boiling... | reverse complement strand
AGAAAATGTTCATGACAGCCCACGTAACATACGGATGCCACCCAAACGCAAGACTTAGCGAAAATATTGTAGAGAGCGAGAGAGTCTGGGGCGCCGTTGTTTGGGGTTTCGGCAGTCAATCCTCGACGTTTAGGGGTAGGCTAGGCCTTGCAAGCTCCCATGTCGATGCCGTAATGCTCAACTCCACAATTTACGGAGATGGCGAATTAATAGTGAAAAACGGCGAATTCATACACAAAGAACTACAGGACATCATAAACAAACTCCGTTAATTCATAAATAAATTTGTAAATATTACTTTAGATTTAATGGCACTCAAAATATAGAAAATATATAGAAATAAAACTTAAAATTTCTATTATATTATGTAAATTAAGCAATATGAATAATCCTATGGAAGTCAGAGGAAAGGATTATATTGTCTTGGGTGTTTCGGTCTTGGTTTTGATTATTCTATTGCTCCTGCCTCTATATATTACACCTATTGGAATTTTATTTAATGCTGCCAATCCATATGATGGCATTTACGGATATTCGTTAAATGCGGTCGTTCCAAAGTATGAGGTATTGTATATAAAGGGTTTATATGCGCCGGTTATTGTAACTATTGATAAATACGGGGTTTACCATATATATGCCAGTAATTTACATGACCTCTTCTTGGCGTTCGGTTTTATACAGGCAGAGAATAGGCTGTTTCAACTAGACTTAATGAGGAGAGCTGCAATGGGTAACTTATCTGCCATACTTGGTCCATCGTATAAGTCATACGATCTATTTCAGTTAAAGATTGGTAATTTAATAACCGCAGAAAGGGATTGGAACGAGACCCTTGAGCTTGCAGAGGAAGGAAACCCAATGGCTAATTTAACTGTCATGGCGCTTGAGGCATACTCGCAGGGAGTTAACGATTACATAGCTTATGCTGAGGAGCATCATGAATTGCCGTTTGAATTTATACTACTGAATTATCGTCCGCAACCTTGGACGCCTGTGGATTCATTCCTCATTCAACAATATATGGTAGAGGGCTTGGAATTTAGTGATGATGCGTTGATTCTCTCCTTAATGTACTACAAGATGGGCAATTTAACAAATACATTGATTCCACCATTCTCCTTAATACCTCAGGTATACTTTGCAGACTATAATGGTAGCCCAAATGAGACCGTGATTGAGGAGACTGAGAATATCTGGCCAATAAATTCTACGATTGCTCAAATGGCTTATCAATTATATAATGAATGGGATCCACCATTCATTAACCCTCATCCCCAAGGACATAGTAATGCATGGGTTGTGTCAGGTAAGAAAACGGCAACGGGTTACCCCATATTAGTGGGAGGGCCTGTGCTCGACTTTTCCTTACCTTTTATTTGGTTCGAGGCGCAATTAGTGGCGCCAGGATTTAATGTATTTGGCGTGTTCTTACCTGGAGTTCCCGTACCGGTGATAGGCTTTAATCAACATGTCGCCTGGACGTTAACTGATGTTCAAGCAATATCGTGGGGTACGTTCTTCTTCGTTCAAGCAATTAATGGCGATTACTACTACTGGGATGGGCACTGGTACCAAATTAAGCATTATTACATTAATGGTGTCGAGTTAAACTGGACTAACTGGGGACCAATAATGGTAGAGAAGGACCACTTAGCACTGGTTATGTATTGGTTAGGCAATAATTATAGTAATGATCTCGGCGTTCTCCTAACTATAGCGCAGGCAAATAATTGGACGCAGATCTACAATGCACTTCGGTACTGGTACGTACCGTATCAAAACTTCGTGTTTGCTGATGTCAATGGAAACATAGGAGTCGTGTCAGCAGGCTTATACCCAATATTCGCAATGCGCAACGGTTCTCTACCGTATAGTCCAAATGCCATAATGCCCGGCAATGGGGAGGAATACATCGCGTGGTATATACAATACAGCGATATACCTCACGTAATTAATCCACCAAGCGGTGTAATAGTTGCTTCGAACCAAAGGCCCGTGGGGCCCTCATACCCGTATTGGTTTGGGAATACTATGAGCTTCTCCCCAGGAACTAGGGCATGGGTCGTCTATGAATACTTAATAAATCATAATAATATAACAATACAGGACATGATGAAACTGCAGTGGAATGAGACTGATTTAGCCGCGTGTTGGACGCTACCCACAATACTAAAGGCATTGAGGACGGACTTATCAAATCCATACATACGGGCCGCCTATGACTACTTAAAAGACTGGAATTGCGTCATGAGCCCGGACTCGAAGGCTGCAACAATATGGTTCTATATTTATTCAGAGGCCTACTTCAATGTATTCTATGGGTTATTTAATGAAACCGGTTTTTGGCCTGAGTTTGAAAATATAAGACCGGGACCCGCAGGTGGTTCATGGCCTAATACATTTGGGCTTGCATCGCTTGATGAGGATTTAATATACATCTTAGAAACAGGTAACGGCACACCCATATACAACGGTAGCGTGTACTCGCTAATAATCAACTCAACGATTAGCGCAATGAAGCTTCTCGAAACATACTACCCTAATGGTAACTACGTATGGGGTAACTTCTACGGATTTTACTGGCCCAGCATAACTGGTGCCCGTGCATTAAGCGTGGGACCACTACCTGGATTAGGTGGGGACTACTTCACGCTCAATGACGCGAGTGGTGGCGGTGGTGGGCCATTACCAACATTACCTGCCGCAAGTGGTCAAAGCTGGACCTTCATTGCGAACCTGGCTAACCTCAGTAATTCATACGGTGTGTTTCCAGGGGGTCAAGGTGAGAACCCTGCCGGTCCATTTTATGATAATTACATCCCAATATGGATAAAGGGAGAGTACTTACCGCTGATCTTTACCACCAACATCACTAGTCAAAACATGATTGCAGAAATAATTCTAGAACTCGGTGGGTGATGTACATGAGGGACCTCCTTAGATACTCAATAGTCTTCCTGATCACCTTAGCCCTATCATACGCCCTACTATATACTGGAATATGGGCATTAACTACCATTGCTGGTCTAGTAGCAACTGTTGCATTCAGTAGAGAATACTTGAAAGCCGCGATTTCGTCATTCATTGGTGGGATAACTTCGTCAGGGTTATTTCTATACCTTAATTATGCCGTATTTGGAGGCCCAGTGTTAGAAGTAGCTTATTACGCTGGGGCAGTTGCCGGTATACCAGGATACACCTTTTTATTACTTACATTTCTCCTAACGGGCATCTATTGCGTGATAGGTTCAATAATAGGGGTATTCACAAGGAAAATAATACACAAACATTAATATGACTTACCTAAACATGATTTAAAATAAAACTTATTTATTTTTACTTATTAAAACATTAAAAACTTATGCAGATTGAGTAAAGTCTTCTTAAGTTTAAGAAAGGTTAATATCATGAAAAACGGCGAATTCGTGCATAAGGAGCTACAGGATATCATAAGTAGGCTTAGTTAATTGGTTCATTATGTTGAATCATATTGCTAATGTTTATTTATTAACTGGATATTTTTGTTTTAATGTGTGATATTGTTGTTGCTACACCTAAGGCTACTAAGGATCACGTTATGATTTTTGCTAAGAATAGTGATAGGGATCCTAATGAGGCACAAATTATTGAGTACATACCTAGGTTAAAGCATGAGGAGGGGTATGTGAGGACTACCTATATTGAGTTTCCGCAGGTTAGGGAGACATACGCAATTCTGATTTCAAGGCCTTGGTGGATTTGGGGTGCTGAGATGGGGGTTAATGAATTTGGTCTTGCGATTGGTAATACTGCCGTCTTTACTAGGGAGAGGGTGCCGATGAAGGGTTTGTTGGGTATGGACATTATTAGGCTGGCTCTTGAGAGGATGAGTAATGCTAAGGATGCGCTCAATTTCATTATCAGGGTTATTGAGGAATATGGGCAGGGTGGTAATGCTAGTTATGAACATAAAATGCTGTATAGTAATTCCTTCGTAATTGCTGATCCAGAGGAGGCTTGGGTTCTCGAAACAGCTGGTAAGTATTGGGTTGCTAAGAGGGTTGATACCACCTATTCAATATCAAACGCATTAACTATTGAGAATGACTGGGATTTGGCATCAGACGATGTAATTAGGCTCTCGAGAAGGAGGGGCTTCGGTTTTGCTAGGTATTTCTCGGATAAGCTATATACGTACTTCGCCCACGGTAGGAATAGGAGGGAATTCACATACAATGCCCTCAGGTCTAAAGAGGGTTACATAACTCCCGAATACATAATGAGCATACTAAGGAGCCACTTCACAGGGGTATATTATCCCTGGAGAGGTTCCATGAAGGATGTGTGTATGCATTATGGAGGTTACCTAAGACCTACACAAACCGCGTCATCACAGGTATCCATACTTAGGCGCAATGGTTTAAGTATTCATTGGTTCACTGGGACCTCATTACCATGCCTAAGCATGTTTAAACCCCTTTATGTATCTGATGAGTTCGGTGAACTACTTAGGCAAGTAATGGGTGAACAACCAACGAATAAGTATAACCCAAGCAATTACTGGTGGTTTGCGGAGTATGTTCATAGAAAACTGGTTCTAAGTTATGGGAGTGAAGTCATGGTTAAGTATGTTGAGGAGTTAAGAGGTATTGAGAATAACATCATGAGGGAGATTGAGGATGCTAGAGACATAAGTGACCTGCTAGATATAAGTAGGCGTGCATTTATGGAGGAGAGGCAGTTATTGCAAAGACTATTTGACACAACCATACCGAGAAAAGCACCTATAACATATATACGACTTATAATGAATATAAATAAGCATGCGGAGTTAAGTATGTAAAATATATAAATTCAGTGTTTAAAAATAAGGTATAATAAAAACTTTGTTGTGAGCGGCCGTTACGTTGTTCTAGGTGGTGCTGGCGATATGGGTAGCGCCGTTGTTAGAGATTTATATTTAAGCAATGTTGATGAGGTAATAATAGCGGACATAAATTACGATGCGGCTAATAAATTGGTGCTAGAGTTGAAGGGTCAAGGTAAATCCTCCACTAATGTCTCTGCGGTTAAGGTTGACATTAATGATAGGGAGACTTTAGTAAAAATTATTCGAGATGCTGATATCGTAATAAATACGGTAGGTCCTTTTTACAAATACGAAAAACCAGTAATAGATGCTGTTTTAAGTGTGGGTAAGGATTATGTGGATATAAATGATGATTATGATTCAACGATTGAAATAATGAATATGGCTGATAAGGTTAGAGATAGCAATTCTAGGGTGTTGATAGGTATGGGTTGGACGCCAGGCATTACTAATGTGTGCGCCCGCGCGGGCTATGATTATCTAGATGAGACTAGAGAGGTTAATATAGCGTGGGTGGGTAGTGCGGCTGATGCGAGGGGCTTAGCCGTAATACTGCATGTGCTTCATGCAGTAACTGGTAATGTACCTATGTACATAAATGGTGAGTTAACCTATGTACCTGCTCTACAATCAGAGTTAGCAATAGAGTTTCCAGACCCTATTGGTAAGGTTAGGGTTTTCTATACAGGGCATCCGGAACCCATAACTATACCTAAGTATTTAAGAAATGTGAGGAGTGTGGTTGTACGTGGAGGATTAATACCTGACTGGCAAAATACTTTACTTAGGCAATTGGCGCTCATTGGGCTTACTGAGGAAAGGATTGTGGATGTTCAGGGGGTTAAGATAGCCGCAAGGGAGTTCTTAGCGCACTTCGTTCACCAGACATATGAGCAATTTAGGTCGGGAGGCGTTGAGGCATCGGGTTTTTGGGTCGAGGTTAAGGGTACCAAGGGTGGTAAGGAGACCATAATACGATATAGTGGCGCTGATAGAATGTTTAAACTAACAGGTTGGTCAGCAAGCATTGGTGCCCAGTTTCTCGTTAAAAATAGAGGCAATGTAAACCCTGGATTATACGCACCTGAAGGTGTTATTGACCCCGCATGGTTCCTCAATGAATTAAGAGGGAGGGGGATAAGGGTTAGAAGGGAGGTTACGGTGATTGAGGATTGATTATGAAGTCGAAACAATTAATATATGGCACCCAGGATTTTCTTAATGAGCTAAAGGATATTTTAAATGCTGATGTAAGGTTTCGAGAGCTCGGTAAGGGCGTATATACGGCCACCGAGCTCATAATCCTTAAGGACTTAGGCATTGGTGTTTGGCAGTACACGGTGGATGGCGAGATTAAGGAATTGAGATTAATACCAAAGAACCAACTAAAAACCCTTGAGGGCAATGCCGAAATTATATACTATATCGAGAATTATGATGTTATGATTAGGATATGCAATGGTGAAGATAGTTTCGTAGGGATGGTTATTGATGGTTCAATAGATGTTAAAGGAGACATGAGAAAGTTGAAGAGAATTCAGGCACCAAGTGAAAGGATGGAAACAATAATGAGAAACCTATGTAAGCAAGCGATCATATTAACCAGGGAACAATACATAAGGTTTCTTGCAGAGCATAATTACATATAGGGTGGTGTTAAATGGCGTGTGATGAGCTTGAGAGAGTGCTTCATGCATTCTCCGAAAGATACAATAGTAATGAGAAGCTACAAAAGATGCTTAGGAAGTGGAGTGTTGATTTATTGGTATGGTGTAAGGATACGGGTAATGGCTTTCTCATTAATGTGAATAATGGTAGAGTCGTTTCGATAATGAGGACTGAGGATTCCACCACTGGTAGAGTTAAGGTGGTTGGTGAATCGGCGATACTGATAGAAATGTTTAAGGGATTGAAAAATCCATCTCATCTATACCTAGATGGCATAATTGAGGTTTATGGACCAGAACGCGATCAAATAATACTTGATGCAATAGTAGAGGAGTTGTGGGGTAGGTAATATGTCGTTGAAGAGGGCACTTAAGTTTAGTAGGCTGGTTGCGGTTACCATGGGCACACCTTTAGCCTCCTCAGTATTCCCTAGTTTAATGCTTCTGGACTTAGCAGCTAGATCCTTAATAAATGAGGTTGTTGCTGTCCTAATGGCGACAGTGCTTGTCATAATAGCAGCACTTGCATACGGCGAATTAGTTAGCATCTACCCAACCGCAGCTGGTAATAGGGTATTCCTCAAAAAGCCTCTTGGTGATGTGATCGCACTTGCCTTATCATTAATGTGGATTTTCATATTACTAGGCGCGGCTGGTGTGGAGGGTTATGTTGTTGGTTACGTACTTCATTACCTAATTAGTCTCTACGTTGGTGGTATTGCCCTAACTATATTATCACCGCTCGTCCTATCATTAATCGTAATGACATTAATACTTGCAATAAATATTCTAGGTGTTGAAATATCAGGTAATTTCCAAATGGGTATTACCTACTTCATAGCTGCATCACTAATAGTAATATCTATAATTAGTATTTTCATTTTTAGAAACACAGTACCGCAAACAATCACGAATATAGGTAACTTCAACTTGATAGACGCGTTAAGTGCTGCGGCAATTGGTGTATACTTCTTTCTGGGCTTTGGAAGGGTGACGACATTGGGGGAGGAGGCCGTAGATTATAAGAGGGGATTACCTCTCAGTATACCTATTGGTGTTTCTATTTTAGGTATTGTTTTTATCTTCATTACAACAGCGATATTCATGCGTGTACCAATAACATCGTTAATATCGATGTTAATACCTCAGGTCTTGCTTGGTAAATACCTATTAGGTAGTGAGGGGGCTATTTTCATGATCATAGTTAGCGTGTTAATGAGCTTTAGTACGTTTAACGCTGGTGTATTAGGCACCTCGAGACTCATATATGCACTGGGCAGGGAAGGGACACTTCCAAGGTTTTTAGGCAAGATCCATAAAAGATACTTTACGCCATATACATCATTACTTTTCCTATACGCTATAGCGGTGCTTATGGTTTTCATAATAACGTACACCAGAAGCTTTTCAATACCATTATATGTTGCCGCAGGCTTTGACTCATTCATGTATGCTGCAATTGGGTATAGTGCTTTATGGCATGTGAGGCATAAGCTAGGTAGTACGTCATTCCATGTTAGGGGTGGATCCATAATATACCTGGTAGCCACTATAATATTCACATTACTAGGAATACTCCTGTTAATAACAACAGCGCCCGTGGTAACAATAATTATAGTGCTAGGGGTAATATCACTAATAATCTATGCCAAGATTCGTTTAAAGCCCTAACCTTTCTCATTATTTGAATTGTTATCCATGGACATCATAGTGATATAGATAGCAACGCCTATTGTGTCAAGCATTGATGTGAAAGCATTAGGTAGGGATCCAAAACCTGCAACTATAAAGACCATGCCCAGACCAACGACCCACTACTCTTTGCTACTAGGCATGGTATCACCAGTGAGTGTAAACTAAGTTAGTTAAATAGATATGCTTTTAATTAGTGATTGGTTCGTTGTGCTTTTCACTAGGGGCTTAAATTTTCTTTTGAGTATTAATTATTGGGTGATGAACCATGCTAACCGAACCCGTGAGGAACCACACCCAGCTGATAAAATAATGATACCACCCGCTTTTGAATCTCCAACCACCAAAAGATGGGTTGGCATAAGGGCGAGAAGTTTCGATATACCTAACCACTCATTAATTATTTGCCTTAATTCAGGGTTCCTAATACCTGCGTTCTTATTAGCGATCTTGTCGACGAACCACCGTGGCACAGCAACACTTAATGTCACAAAATGTTCAATTGCTATTATTTAAAAATAATTACTTCTCTCCTATTTTGTGATTGTTGATTTCTCGTTTTATAGGCGGGTTATGGAGTTTTTGGCTCGGTATCTTGGGCTCGGTGATAGGGTGCTTAGGATGGAGGTTCTTAGGTATGATGAGGCGCTTAATGGTGTGAGGGTTCTAGTTAGGATTAGCGATTTAAGCGGCAACGTAGTTAAGTACTGCGTGGTCAGGTTCGACAACGCACTAGGCAGGGCAGAACCAAACTGCGTAGACAACGAAAACCAAGCCTGGAAAACATACCAAGAAACATACTAATTAGATTAGATACCATTATTTTTCATAAACATATATTACGTCTTCCTATTCATACTTACCTAGCACGGCATGGGCAATCTCCGTGTGATTTGCATCTATGTTTAATTTCACGTTTTTATCAGTGAGCAGTTCTACGTATGAGAAACGTGAACACGATTAGGCCAAAGCTTCGTTGATGAGTATCCGCTATATACGTAATCTCGGGATTAGATAGTAAGGAGTGGGGTGAAATAATTATGTAGGATTAATTCATGAATTAGTGCTTTGCCTGTTTTACTTAATTTAGTATTTGTTTTATTATTTCTATTCGTTTTTTGTTGATTATTGCTGAGGCTGGTATAACCTTTATATCCTCACTAACCTTTCCTTCGACCTCACCTAATTTTTCATCACTGATCACGAGCACCTTATTTTCTGCTTTCACATGTTCAAGCCTATATAGGGCTTCTAATACGCTACCGCCGATCACGATCTCGAATGCATAGATCAGCTTTCCTTCGTCGAGCCAGGCCACATCTATTCTGAAACTGCCAACGTCGAACTCCATGATGGGTTCTAGTCCTAGTGCATTTCCTAGTTCAACGAGTATTTCTTGCAGCTCCTTATGAAGGCTAGATTCTTTACTTGGCTCCTCAATGCGTGGTAATTCGAATATGTTATTCAGTAGTCGTAGTGTATCGAGTATGTGGTTATCGTTCACTTTACGTATTAGTTCAAGAGCGTTCTTGTCAAGCCTTATTTTATCTTCTGGTTCGACGCGGTAATATGCCAATTCTTCGGGATATGCTTCAGTGCCGACGTATCTGCATGGATCTACGAGTGTTTGTGTATCAACCCATTCAAATAATAAGGTAACATCGTCTTTCTTGGTTTGTTTGTTTCCTAAGGATGCCCTGCTTTCTTGAATATCTGTTATTGTGTTTATCGCTATTTTTATGTAAAGTACTAATTCGTGTTGTGTGATTATGCTCTTTGGTATGATTAGGTATTTCTTTGTGTAGACGTTTATGGTTTTTCCGTATTTGTCGAGTCGGGTTAATGTGTTGTCTTTCTTTAAGAAGTAGTATGATGTTGTATCGTGAGCTATTTGTTGTGCTATTATTATTTTGTCTGAGAGTTCGTTTTCGAGTTTGTCTAGGGATTTTAGGAATTTTTCGGTGTTGATTATGGATATTTCGTCAATGTTATCGCGTCTGAGAATGCCGTGTTTTAATAACTCATCAACTAAATATTTTGAGGTAATATCAAATATCGCCGGACCAGCTGAATCACGTGTACAAAATAT
>Ga0326758_100382_pt1 | contig 10302 bp, 9 predicted proteins | sample GCRJH_S_FD_207221 | JGI IMG/M metagenome (GOLD analysis project Ga0326758, IMG submission 207221) | Hot spring sediment microbial communities from Geyser Creek Basin, Yellowstone National Park, WY, United States - GCR.JH_S | ecosystem: Environmental > Aquatic > Thermal springs > Near-boiling... | reverse complement strand
TTACGAACTCATTAAGAAAGCACCCGCAGAAGAACCAAACAAAGTACCAACATGGACCGAAGTAACAAATGAGTATATAAACAAACTATACACCAAAAAGCAATGACTAAGAAAGTACTAGTAACCGGTGGAGCAGGATTCATAGGAAGCCACCTCGTGGACAGACTAGTCAAGGAGGGGTTCAACGTCAGGGTAATAGACAACTTAAGCAGCGGCAGACTAGAAAACCTAACCCAACACAGGGACGACCCAAGGGTCGAAGTAATCATAGGAGACCTAAAGAAAATGGAGGACACATTAAAGGCCGTGGACGGCGTAGATACGGTATTCCACTTCGCAGCAAACCCAGAGGTCAGGGTAAGCACAACAAACCCAGAGACACACTTTAACGAAAACGTGGTAGCCACATTCAACCTACTAGAAGCAATGAGGAGGAAGGACGTGAAGGAGCTTGTTTTCGCATCATCAAGCTCAGTATACGGAGAACCAGAACAAATACCAGTCAGTGAGGATGCGCCAATAAGGCCAGTGTCGGTATATGGAGCAAGCAAGGCGGCCTGCGAAAACCTAATCCACGCATACGTAAAGCTCTACGGAATGAAAGCCGTAATACTCAGGTACGCAAACGTGGTAGGACCAAGGCTAAGGCACGGCGTGGTATGGGATCTCATAAACAAACTCAGGAAAAACCCAAACAACCTCGAAATACTCGGCGACGGAAAACAAGTCAGAAGCTACATATACATAGACGACACAATAGAAGCCACAATAACAGCCTGGAGAAAAACAAACAATGACTACGAAGTATACAACGTAGGCAACGAAGACTGGATAACCGTAGACGAAGTAGCAGACGAAGTAATCAAAGCAATGGGACTAAACAACGTGAAGAAAACCCACAAACCAGTACTACACGGAGTCGGGTGGCCAGGAGACGTAAAGAAAATAGCACTAAAAATAGACAAAATAAAACAACTAGGATACAAACCAAAACTAAACTCAAAAGAAGCCGTAAAACTAACGGTAAAGAACCTCATCAATGAAACTCAGTAAGTAAGGATAATACCATGTCCCTATTAGGGCTTATCAACGCATTGCTTAGTCAATCCATAGTTAGGTATGCTATAATACTCTACGTTATTTGGCTAATCATAATTTTAATATCAAGCTTAGAAAAGGATACTCATACAGAACCATTCCTTAATCGGAGCAGTAATAAGGGTTTATTACTGATTACGCTCATTTACGTAATATCTACATTAGCAATAATCGCCACTGGATTAAAGGGACTATTTCCATACCTAAACGCCGTATTTATGGCGTTGGCTATTTGGTTCGTTATAAAGGGCAGAGATAATGAGGTAACGCTCCTATTGGTGCTTATGTTAGTTTTAATACCGTACACCGTAGTAATGCTATATAACTCCTACCCACTTGGTGATGATGTTAGGTTTACAGCAGGGTTCGCAGCAGTGATCGCACAGAACGGTAGGTGGATACCCCTTAAGTACCCAGAGAATGATTATTATCAATTCTTCGACGCAGAACCTGCGCTGACACTAATACTTGCATCAATGATGGGAGCATCGCTAAAGGATATACCAATATACTACTTAACACTTAAGTACGGCATATACATAATTTACGTATTGAGCATCTACGAGATTGTTCGCAAACTAACGGGAAGCAATAAAGCCGCTTACCTATCGCTCCTGTTATTCTCAATTACACCGCCACTGTCTTTAACGCAGATAGTTGCCCAGGGAGTCTCGATCGTACTTGCTCTACTGACCTTAGCCGTGCTACCCAGAATTTCCATGGGTAATAAGGTGGCCATGTATGTAATAACGACGATACTGGCAATAAGCGGTACGATATTTCATGCAACGTACGCGCTCGTCATAATCGCATTCCTACTACCACTAATACTAATGAGAGAACCCCTCTTTAATACTGCATCAAGACCTGTACTAGCATTAACTGTACTAATTAGCACAGCCTACTGGGCATTCACCTACGCAGGCATCGCGGTCTTCGGCATAGTACCTTCATCCATAGCCAGCTTCATAAACTTCATACTGGGCATATCAAGCCCCTATTCCACAGCATGGAAGCCCTGGTACGGATCATCACTATCCCAGTACCTAATATCATGGGCATTACTACCCGCTATTACAGCCTCAATAATCACGTACATAATAATTAAGGCATTAATCACAAGGAACAAGAAAGAAAGATCAATCAATATTAGCTTAGTAATACTTGGATTACTAGGTGCCATATTGACCGTAATTAACTTCCTAGCAAGACAATCAACAGGCCTAGGTGGAAGATATTTCTATTGGCTTTACCTACTCCTCCTACCCTTAACGGCGCAATTCCTCGTCAAAAGGTTCCAGGGTAAGTTAATAATCACAGCAATAGCTGTATTAATTATAGCCTTAATAGGAATTTACGGAATACAAGACCCAACGCACTCAGCAAACACATTCGTAACGGGCATAGGCTGGGCCGATAACTATTCCTGGAAAGTCTCCTGGGTAATAGCACCGCTATTGCCCCAGGATACGTCGGTAATAGCTGATGCGAGGATTGGAACCCCCTTCTTTGCAATAGGCTATATACTAAATAAAACGATTCTATGGCCTCAACCTAACCAACCCTACCTAGTCATTATTGGTAACGATAGTATAGGACAAATATTTTATTCGATTAATAACTATAGAAATATTAATATAGTTATGGATTTCTCGAAGTTATACGCAATATATTATTTTCCATCTTATAAAGTGATTACGAAATGAGGCTCTTATACATCAGTAATGGTGATGTATTTAGTAGGCATGAGCTTGGTTTTGTTGCGGCACTTAATACGCTAGGCAACGTTGATGTTATCGAGCTAAAGCGGGAAGAGGATGGTGTTGAGAGGGGGTTGGTTGGGAGTGATAATGGTGTTTGGGATGTAATGTTTTATTACGTTCCGTGCAGAAACATTATATACTTAACTAGGTGCGGGACATTGATTGAAAAGGTTGTAGATCTTGATAGATACTATGCTGTATTTGCTGCGCCTAGGTTGCCGGTATTCCTGGCTAAGTCCCTGTCTAAATCCGGCCAATCAGTAATACTTAGGTTATGGAGTATTAGGGCAGCCAAGCTGAGGGATAACCTAAGGTTTAGGGCATACGAGGACATGGCGATCTTTATGCCAAGTATTATTGCCAACATGATTTACATAGCCAATTCGGCATATTCAATAACTGTAGATCATGCAACGTACGCATTCGCCTTAAGGACTTATCCCATGCTTAGAGGCAGGCTTCTGAAGCTATATCCACCGTATGGGTTCATGCCTGGAGATTCGAAGCAAGAGAATTATTCTAAAGTCCTTGAGGTTGTGGATCGTGGAGATTACGTGCTTGGTTTCACGACCTTAAGTAAGTCTGGGGCTTATCTGAAATTCGAGGCGAAGCCCCATGCGGTAGTTCTGTATCAAATAGCTAGGAAGGCGAACATCGATGTGGTTCTTGCGGGTAGTTCCCTAGATGATTGGCGAAGGGTTTTCCCAGGCCTTAAGCCTCCTCCTAATTTACACTTTGTGGGCGTGGGATTCGGTGATTCCGTACTTGCCAAGTTATATAGTAAGGCTAGGCTCTTTGTTATGCCTATAACTAATAGGAGTATTTCTAATAGGCTTTTGGAGGGGTTATTCTACGGTAAACCAATCATAACGACGGAAGTTGTTAAGTACTTACACCCGGAACTAATTCACGGTGTTCACATCTTTATATCTACGTGGGATAGTATTGTGGATGATGCCATAATGCTCCTGAGGAATGATGACATTTTAAAGAGGCTTGAACGTGGCGCCAAGGAGGCCTACAATAGGTTCTTCTCCACTAGGCTTAATGCTGAGGCTATTAAGAGAATTATTGGGGGTTGATATGCGTATATTACATGCATCGCACATCTCAAACTATACGCCTCCCGTGGGTTATGGAGGTATAGAACTTATCGTTGATACATTGGCTAAAGAGCAAGTCGCAAGAGGGCATGAGGTGCTTGTTATGGGTATAAGGCCTGATGGCGTTGAGCCACCGTATAAAATGAGGGTCGTATTTAAGAAGCCAATTAAGAAGCCGGGGATTTGGCATAAGCTTCGTTACTCAACGTCGCTAATAGTCAATGCGCGCGATTTTGACGTAATACACATTCACGTGCAATGGCTCACGCCGACGTCTGCATTGATTATGCAATTAATGAAAAAGCCCGTGATACTCACGCTTCATGCAGACCCGAGTAGGTTCATTGCTAGGTTCGGCGTACCGATGGTTGCTATTTCCGAAACCCAAAGAGATAGGTTGATGGCTCGTGGAATTAGGCCAGTAACTGTTATTTATAATGGTATAGACATTGATAAATACCCATTCCGTGCAAATAAAGAGGACTTCTTTTTATACCTAGGTAGAATAGATGAGTCCAAGGGCTTGCATATAGCCATAAAGGCTGTGAAAAGACTTAATGAGAAGTTGATAATTATGGGTCCCATAGCGGATCAAGAGTACTTCAGCAATTTAATTAAGCCCTTCATAGATAATAAAAACATAATTTACCTAGGTGAGGTGGATTTTAAAACTAAAGTTGAGTATTTATCTAGGGCAAAGGCACTGCTTTACCCGGTTCAATACGAGGAGTTCTTCGGCATAGCTATGGTTGAGGCATTGGCCACGGGAACTCCGGTGATAGGGTTTGCAAGGGGATCTGTAATCGAGATTGTAAGGAATGGAGTTACAGGCTTTGTCATTAAGGACTTAGAGGAGATGGTGAGGGCAATAAAGTCTATTGATAGGTTAGATTATTTGGAGTGCCGTAGGGATGCCGAGAGGAGGTTTTCCTCGAGAACCATGGCTGAGAGATATGAGAAATTATATAAGGAATTGATACTTAAACAGACATAATGAGCCCCCAGGACTTAGAGATAGATGTTGTGATGTTAACGAGTAATTCCAATAAGCCGTGGTTCAAACGCGTACTCAAGGCAATCAAGGAGGAAGTACCTGCGCATCATTTCATAGTCATTGATGGATACTCCACCGATGATACTGTTGAGGTTGTGAAAGAATTCTTTGGTGACAAACTGGTTTTATTAAGAACAGGAAGACCGCTTGGGTGTGCTAGGTACTTAGGTATGAAGCTTGTGGATACTGAGTGGTTCGCGTTTATAGATAGTGATGTAGAAATATTACCTGGGTGGTTTAAATCGGCGTTAAAATACATGAAGGACGAAAGGATTTGGGGTATTCAGGGAAGTTTTTGGAAGAGCCAAAGACGCATTTTATTAACTCAATCTCCGAGAAAGGATTTTTCCTGGAACATAATCCTTAAATACGGTATTGTGAATTTTTATGGTGCTGATACTTCGCATGTCCTTATGAGAAGAAAGGTTGTAAATCTTGTTGATCCAAAGTTCCTCTGTTACCTCGAATGTGGCGAAGATGCGTACATTGCATGGAAGATTGTGGAGGCTGGTTACTTATATATAAAAACCAGCGAACTTCAGGCGGTGCATTACTCATCGCCACAAACATCATTGAGGAAAGCGCTTCACAGAAGTTTTAGTTATAATGGCCTATTTTATACCGTACCTTACAGCGCCTATGCAATCTCAAGCGTTATAAGGTTTCTAACGAGCTTATATAAACGTAGAATACACGAATCATTAATATACCTTTTTAATATATTGGGAGGAGTTTTCTCGTACTCGAAGACTAAATACTTATTATTGAAGAGTTGAAGGCAGATCCGGGAAAAAGAGATATTATGAATATTGAGTTAAGAACAAACCCTAAGGTCTCGATTATAATTTTAACATATAATTCCAGATCTACGTTAAAGGAAATTCTCGATAAAGCTATTATGAGTGCCTTAACCCAGAATTACCCCAATATAGAAGTTATTATAGCAGATAATGGTTCACAAGATGATACATATAAATACATTAAAGATAAATACAGTACCTACGTGAAAGTTATCAAGTTCGATAAGAATTATGGTTTTTGTCTTGGAAATAATTTTGCGGTTAAGTATGTTGATCCTAAAGCGAAGTACATCTTATTTCAAAATCCTGATGCTATTCTATCACAAAACTATATTAAATCGCTCATTGAAATAATGGAGCAAGACCCCAAAATAGGCGCTATTCAAGGACTTGAAATTAAACCATCGGGAGAAGTACTTATAGGAGGATTCCTTATAAATTCCGCTGGTTATTATCACGAGATCTTGCTAAAGAAAGGTTCAAGACTTAACCAATGTGTTGAAGTGTTGCACGCTTCTGGTGCTGCATTATTAGTTCGAAGGTATCTCTTTGAAACTGTTGGGGGTTTCTCTCCTGATTATTTCCTATATTTTGATGAAGCAGATCTCGCGTTTAGATTTCGTGCCTTAGGATTCAAGATCTTAGGTTGCAAAAACACCAGTTTTACGCATATGGTCGGAGGCACGGTTACAAAATTGACCGAATTTAAACCCGTAGTATACTATTTTCATACTCGTAATCGCATTTACACAATTATAAGGTATTTTTACGGCAAGTACTTAGTGAGAGCATTGCTGAGAAACACAATGATTCTATTAGCACATTTATTTTTTGGTTCAATTATGAGAAGGAGACTTGCAATACATATAATATTAAGTGTCATTAAGGGATTAAAGAATAATATGAAGATACGAAAGATGTATGTCAATTCACTTCGAGAAAAGAGAGTTTTGGAAAGATTTCTTGTTAAATAATTTGATGAGACTTAGTATTTCTGCGACTAGTGTTAGGAATATTGGTGGTACGGTTTACGTAGCGATCAACGATCGCAGTAGATGCAGTATTGCTAGGCTTAGGGGTGGGGATGTGGAGGACGTGGTTTCGATCGGAGACTCTCCCTGTATTTTGTTGTGGGGTCGTGGTGATGAGTTCCTGGTGTCTGCTGGTAATTCCTTATATCTTGTTTCTGGTAGTGATGCTTGGCCTGTCCTTAGGGGTGGTGTTGGTAATTGGTTTTGGCATGCTGTGGAGGGTGATGGTTTGGTTTTTGTTCAGGAGTATGGTGGGTCGCCTACGGGGATTTACGTCAGTGAGGACCTAAGGAGCTTCAGGAGGGTCGTGACCAACGTGGATGTTGACCCAACCTCTAGGCATTTCCACTACATTGCGTTTGATGGGGGTAGGGGGTTGTTAATTGCTACGTTGGGTGATGGTAATATTGTTCGGGTGGCTGTATCTAGTGATCATGGCCTTACCTGGAGGTCGGTTTACAGGGGTCCTTGGCAGTTTGTTCCTGTGCTTGTTGATGGGGGTAGGTGGGTTTTTGGTTTTGATAGTGGTATTGCTAGGGGTGGTGTTGGCATTTATGACGTTGAGGACGAGAGGTGGCGCTTTATCTTCCTAAGGCTTGGTGGGCATCCTCATGCTCAATTCGCCTCATTGGTTAGGTTTGGTGGTTACTACGTTGGTGGGTTGGGCTCGCCTACTGCTATTGTTGTTTCTGAGGACTTGAGGTATTGGTACCCGCTGTATGTCGACATGCCAATACCTGGGTATAACCACTTCGTGAGTGTCGAGGTTTGGGGCGACAATATAGTTGCCACTACGGGTAGGGAGTTGCTCGTGTTTAACTCCAACAACGTGAAGGAAGCCCTGAGTGGGGAGCCTATCCTTGCTCCCTACGGTGCTTATTTTGATAGGGTTAGGGGTGTGGCTTATATGGTTAGGAGGGGTCTGTGGAGGTTCTGGGAATGAAACCAAGACTTCTCGTGTTTTCTAAGCTCTTTTGGCCTGAGGGTAGTGGTGCTGAGCTTGCTACATACCTCATTGTTAAGGATATTCTATCAAAGTACTTTAATGTAGTAATCGTTTCTAATACTAGGAATCCTGAACCTGATATCCTCGAGCATGCTAAGTACGTTCATTGGAGTGCTCTAGAAGCTAAGTACAAACCTATTGAATGGATCAAAGCATTTACAGGCATTGGCTGGGTCAAAAATCTTATTAAAAAAGCAGACATTGTTTACATACCTTCGCATACCCTCATACCCCTAACAATAGCCGTAAAAATTATCAATCCAAAGATAAAGGTTATTCTTCATCTGCATAACTACCAGCTCCTAACATATACATCAATAGTTTTAGCTGGTAAAAAACCAGATGTGACAACAGACATTATTGTTGAGCTCGGGGAGCATAAAAGCTTGCTAAGAGCCTTATTAGCGGGTTTTGGGCACTATATTAACTATATCAACAGGTTTGCAGTAATACCAGCAGATAAAATAATTTGTGTATCACATAGGCAATGCGAAATAATATTGAGATACATGCCCGAAGTTAGGAATAAAACTGAGGTTATATATAATCTACCTCCACCAATACCAACAATAAACAAGAAGCTTAGTGAGGAACCTGCATTAATATATGCTGGGGGAGCGAGCTATATAAAGGGATTCCAATTACTTCTTGAAGTACTTGGAAAAATCTTGGGAAAGCGCAAAGTTAAGGCTTATGTAATACTTGGAGGAGCTTCTCCAAAAGAGAAAGCTTTTGTAGCGAAATTAGCCGAGAAGGTAGACAAAAGGCTGATACCCTTAGATAGGCTTCCACACAATGAGTACTTGAAGCTTCATGAACATGCATGGGCTCTTCTCTTCCCATCAATATCAGAGGAGACACTGGGTTACGCCGTAGTAGAATCAATGCTTATTGGAACAATACCGATAGCATCAAAAGTTGGCGGTGTACCCGAAATTGTTGAGGGTACTGTTGCAGAAAGATTCTTATTTAAGCCTGGAAGCATTGAAGAATTTATTAATAAAATAGAGAGTCTTACATCATTATCAAAAGATGAAGTTATGGATATTGGTATAAAGCTTAAGGAGAAAGCTAGCGAATTGTTTGATAAGAAAAAGATAGAATGTAAAATAACCAACTCCTTTATGTCAATACTAAGCTGATAGCTGGTACATGATCTGCCTGTTAAGATCTAAGGGTAGTGTATTGATGGTTTTCTCAGTTCTGCAGCGTGATAAATAGCTTTAAGGTTATATTTCGCAATCATAATAATCAGTTCTTGACCTACACCTCGATCGTTATTAACAACGTAAAGCGTTCAATAACAGATATAATAAGACCTAAGGAAAGATAGGATTAACCGAAAGTAAATGCTTATGAGTAGAGTAAGTGTATTGATTGTCAGGAATTTATGGTCTTAAGGTTTTATAGTTAATATTGTGGTGGGTGTTGAGGGGTATAAGGTCATGGACAAAGCTACGTTTATTTATAAGATAAGACTAGGGTTTAAATGAATGTTATAAATGATTAAGAGGGGTAAATTGATCGTTTTTCTCGGACCTGTTGGCGTTGGTAAATCCACGGTAATTAAGGGATTAGCTTATGTACTTAAGGCTCGTGGATTTAGGACGTATAGGATATTCATCAAGGCATTCCACGGTCCAGCATATATACTATGGGTTCTTATAGTAAAGTTGTTAGGTCTTTCGGATAATAGTAAGTATTCGCCCTGGCTTTTAATGCAGAGAAGTGGTCGTATTGTTCTAACAAGGAAATTATTGATATTATCTACCTATCTTGATGCGTTTATTTCAATACCCCTGAAGCTTATCATGATTAGGGTACTTAGGCGTTTTGGGTATTATGTTCTTTCTGAGGAATATTTACAATCTACATTGCTCGATCATATATTTACGGCTATTAACCTCGGGATGAAAGTGAATTCAATCATTTTATTTATTCCAGTAAGTGTTGAGTACGCATTACTTAATAAATATTCACCAGATGTAACTATAGTTCTTATGACTAATATACATGAGCTAAAACGTAGGTGGGTGATTAGGGGCTATGGTGAGCCTCAATTACGATACGTATTGCTGCAATGCGCATTTTTTAATAAATTGAACAATGCAGTACATATAGATACAACAGGTATGGGTATTAAGGAAACTTTGGACAAAGTGTTAGAAATCTTCTCGATATCGTGAATTTTGGCTGCATACTCAGAATTACTTAATAGGACTATGAACTTTACATCATTACTAAGGCTGCCTAGGGATAAGCATTGATGTCATCTATACTTAAGGGTTAAGGAGCCGAAGGGTTACCTTAAGTATTTATTCAGAGACTTCAGGTGCAGTGTCGTGAATAATTTAAAAAATAAAGCAATCATACACTGCATTAGGTAATATTTTAAATTTTGTTGTTTTCTTGGTTCTTCAATGACTGTTGTTGTTGGTTTTAATTGG
>Ga0326758_100378_pt1 | contig 10392 bp, 8 predicted proteins | sample GCRJH_S_FD_207221 | JGI IMG/M metagenome (GOLD analysis project Ga0326758, IMG submission 207221) | Hot spring sediment microbial communities from Geyser Creek Basin, Yellowstone National Park, WY, United States - GCR.JH_S | ecosystem: Environmental > Aquatic > Thermal springs > Near-boiling... | reverse complement strand
TGGGGCCTATAAGGGCCTTGACTGTCCCAGGCTCTATGTTCATGGAGAAGCCGTCGACGGCCCTCAGCCTGCCGAAGGACTTAACGAGGTCTATGGCCTCCAGCAAGGCGTCGTCCCTGTATACATCACTTTCCACACCCTAAACTAATAAGTCTTTACTAGGTCAGGGAACCCTGGCGGAAAGGCTTTATGTGCCGAGGTTGCCATAATACTTCAGCAGAGCCTCTATGATTATTACGGTGCCTACTACTATGGAGACTATACTCATTATCAGGAACAGTGAGCTCGGCAGGCCCCCTATGGGAGTGACGTAGTTAGCTGAAGAGGGGATGGTGAAGCCAGTCCTGTTGAGGACGCTGAGTATGTAGTCGCCGACGCCTACCGCGAAGCAGGCACCCACTGTGCCGACTACGACGAGCACTATGCCGACTAAGAATTCCAATATGATTCTCCCCAGGCCCCCTGAACTACTAACATCGCTGCTCCACATATTATATCACCACCAAAAAAGTGGCGACAGAGGCGATAAATATTATCGCGGCATACAGGCCGTTTTTACGTCATTCTGGCCCCTCCCCGCACTGAATGGTGAGGGCTCCGCGGTTGGGGACGACCATGACGCCGTGAGTGGGATCGCCAGGCGCCTCCAGCAGGTCGGCAGAGGGCCTAAAAGGAAAGGTCTGGCCACTAGCCCTCGTCCCTCCTGGCGTCCCTCAGGTCGTCCAGGGCCTCCTCAATCGACTCCCTCAGGGACCCCAGAGCCTCCTCGTCAACGGCCCTAGTTAAATAGCCCCAGGCGTAGAGGACCATGCCGTTGGAGAGCCTCGCAAGGTCTACGGCTATGTGCATCCTTCTCAGCAGGTCCTTTATGGCCCCCTCCTCGCCCCCCTCATAGTCAAAGCATGAGCCAAGCGTGAGGGGGAGGCCCACCACGCCATCCATGGCCTCCGCCAGCGCCCCCTTCCCCCTGCCAGGGGCTACCTGAATTGGCCTTGAAAGCATTACGTAGGCCCTGTAGATGAAGTCCACGGGCTCGGCCCCAAGCTCCCCCCTCAGCCACCCAAGGGCCTCGTTTACCCTGCCCCTAAGGCCTTCATAGGCCTCGCCCCTGGCGAGGTCCCTGAGGTTAACCCCCTCCTCAAGGGCCCTCCTGAGCCTGGCCTCGGCAACTGACCCCCTCACAGCCAGGTCAGCAACCAGGCCGACGAGCAGGGAGCCCAGGGTGAGCCTCAGGCCCAGGTAAAGGGAGGGAAGGGAGCACCTGAGCGCTGAGCGTATGGACTCATACCCGTAGGTCGGGACCACAGCGCTCACCACGTCACTCATGGCGTAGCCCTTCACGTCAGGGACGCCGAGGAGGTCCTCCATCATGGCGTCAAGTGCGTCGAGGAGCTCCGGCCTGAGGGCCATGATCGCCCTCTCGTTGAGCCTGCAGAGGTCGTCAAGGTCGTCGCAGAGCGTCGGCGTTCCCTCAGCCCCCTCGTCCTCGTCCCTCCACCTCAACTCAGGGCCCGCGGGGAGCCTCCTTGCGGCATTAAAATGCTGACACCGGTCGCGTGTTAGATAGGGACCCAGCGGAGTCCGCGCGGCCCTGCAAGGCACCTCTTAAGCACTGAGGGCCGAGGCTCCCAGGAGGGAGGGCTTGACAGGTCCTAGGGAGTCCGGGGAGGCCCAAGAAGGGGCGACAGGGGAAGGGCGCGAAGGCAAAGGCCACAGCCAGGCCCTCTCCCTGGCCTTCCTCCTCGCGTTCTCCCTCACGCTCGTGGCTTTCATACCGGTCATATGGCCGTCGCCCATTCAGCGCCTCCTAGGCCACCCCCTCGCGCAGTACGTGATCTGGCTGAGGTGCAGGGGCCTCAAGGTTGGCCTTGACGTCTTCGGCTCCCTGGTCCCTATGGCAGCCGCGGCCCTGCTGGCCGCCGCCCTGAGGGCGAGGGGCCTTGGGGCCCTCTTACCTTTCGCCGCGAGGGGCATAAGCGTCGCCAGGCTCCTGACCTACGCTGCCGCCTCCCTCCTGGCCATAGGCATCCTGCTCCCGCTGGCCTCGCCTTCGGCAGCCCTCCTGGCAGTCAGGGGCTCAGCAACAATAGCGGCCGTCCTGGCCCTCTGCCTCGTCTACGCGGTACCAGTCGTGGCCGCGATGCAGGTGGTGAGGCCGAGGGACAAGCCCCTTCACTCGCTGGCAGAGGAGGCAGGGCCCTGGCTGGCCGCAGAGGCATATATCACGGCCCTGGCCCTCTCGCTCCTCGCTGACACCTTTGCTGTAGTGCTGTCCTGCGTGGCCGAGCTCAGGGGCCTCCTTCCCTGGCCGACCTACCTGGTGTACGGAGGCTATGGGCTGACCGACGGCCTGGTGGTGACGCCTGTAGGGGTCGCGGTGGCTACTCTGGCAGCTGTGGGCCTCTTCAGGCTAGTGGCGAGGAGAACGCGGCCCATTTGGGCCTAGTGGACATCAACGCCATAGCTCCCTTAACGTGTCTGTCGCTGTCAGTCTCCTCAATGGGTTTCCATACAAATTTGTTCAGATAAAGGACAGCTGTTGCCCTGACAGGCCTCGGCTCTAAGCCAGATAGGCTTTTGGCTCGCAGGCTTACTCTCTGAAGCTGTGGGAAAAAAGTATTTAAGGCTCTACTACTCAGAAGAAAAATTGGGTAGTACCCGTGACCCTAGAGTTGTGGGTTAAGCTGTCGAGTATTGAGCTCCCGTGGGTTAGGGAGTACTCCCTCATACTTTACAATGAATTTAAGGATAACGCCTTCACCGCTGATGACGCTCAGAGAGTTTTAGCTAAGGCTGGAAGAAGCATAGATAACATATACAAGTTAATTTCACCCTTACTGAAGATAGGCCTGCTGCAGCGTGTTGGCGAAACCAGCGATGGCAAAACGCTCTACAGGTTTACGATAACAGGCGGTAATGTAGCTAAAACGCCTGGTAAGGATGATCTAATAAGGCTTCTAAAGAGCGCCGCTGACATCATTAGGACCGCCGTACCGTATGAATCTATACTCCTCCTACTGTTTTACAAGGTTGTGAGCGATAAGTGGATTAGCATAGTTTCTAAGTATAAGAGCGAGGGATACTCTGACGAGCAGGCTTACATCCTAGCCAACGAAGAGTACTTGAAACTCTATGATGAACACGGCAAAAGACTGCTCACGTGGAATGTTGTAACTAGAAACCCTCAAACAATTCAAAATATTGAACTGGCCTTGAGCCAAATAATAGAGCTAAATAAAACTGAGGAGGGTATTAGCCTAGGAGAGCTGAGGAGGGTCATAGACAGGGTTGGCTTCTCCACACTAGCCAATAAGCCGGATTTAAGACCGATTCTCGTGAACCTGGTGCAATTATTCGATAAGTATGACTTCAGCATGATCGACTATGATGTAATAGGTGACGCCTACCAATGGATATTGTCATACTTCGCCCCAACAAAGGCTAAGGAGGGAGAGACTTACACCCCAAGGGAGGTTATAAAACTCATGGTTAGGTTAATGGACCCTGAGAATAACAGCACTATAGTAGACCCTGCATGTGGCTCAGCGGCAATGCTCATAGAGTCTTATAACCACGTTAAGGCGAAACTGAAAGGTGAGGATCCATCATTAAAGCTCTACGGGCAGGACAGGAATGAATTAATGGTCGCCGTTGCAAAAATGAACCTGCTCCTCCACGGGATAAAGACAGACGCAAAGATATTCTTCGCAGACAGCCTCATAAACCCAGAATTCCTGAAGGAATTAGGGGACTTAGGCGCCGACTACGTCATAGCTAATCCACCATGGAACCAGGACGGTTACGGGGAAGATAAGCTAGGTAAACCAGAATTAAGGAGAATCTACAAGTATGGTTATCCGCCGAACGACAAGGCGGACTGGGCATGGATACAACTAATGCTATACACAGCAAGGAGGAAGGCAGTTGTGGTAATAGACCAGGGTGCATTATTCAGAGGTGGGAAGGAAAGGGAGATAAGGAGTAAGATAATTGATGAGGACCTGGTAGAAGCTGTGATTTTACTCCCTGAGAAACTATTCTACAACACCCAAGCCCCCGGTGCCATATTAGTCTTCAATAAGAGCAAACCACAGGAGAGGAGGGGTAAGATACTATTCATAAACGCAAGCAATGAGTACAAGCCACACCCAGAAGTTAGAAGACTAAGCATACTCGGCGAGGATAACATAAATAAAATCACCAAGGCTTACAGGGAATTCGCTGAGGTACCCGGCTTCTCAAGGATAGTCCCAATAGAGGAGGTGCGGAAGTATGACTACAACCTCAACGTAACGTTGTATGTAACGCTGATAGGGGAAGAGGAGAGCGTTGACTTAGTTAGTGAATGGGGGGAACTAAAAAGGATAGAGCAGGAAAGACAGGATCTCATGAATAAAGTAAACCACATCATGAACGAAATAATCAAAGCCCTGGGTGGATAGCCATGATGTTCCGCAAAGAGACAGAGTTCCAGGAGACAGAGATTGGGAAAATACCGAAAGATTGGAAAATTGAAAGACTAGGACATTTAATTGATTATGTTAAAGGAACTAAACCTAAAAAGTTATATGACCAGAAGATTAACGAGAACTATTTACCTTATCTTACGGCCGAATACATGAGAGGTTTAGAGGCGCCTAAATGGTGCAATCCAGAGGAAGATCCTAATGTAATCAAGGTTAATAGCGATGATGTTATAATGATATGGGATGGTTCCTACGCAGGCCATGTATTTACTGGATTTGATGGGGCTTTGGCATCTACAATGATCAAAATTATTCCAAAATATAATAACCTTGATAAAAAGTTTATGTACTATTATCTTACTATAAACTTCCAAAGATTTAGAGGGACAACTATTGGAACTGGCGTACCACACATAAATAAAAAGATATTTAAGGAATTGTACATACCTTTACCTTCCCTAGAGGAACAGAAAAGGATTGCTGATATTCTTTCGATGATTGATAGTGGTATCGGGACTGTTGATAGGGCTGTTGCTAAGCTTGAGGGGATGAAGAGGACCTTATTAAACGAGCTGCTGACAGGGAGGATTAGGGTTAGGGAGGAGAATGGCAAGTTAACGTTTTATAAAGAAACAGAATTTCAAGACACGGAAATAGGGAAAATACCAAAGGATTGGAAGACCGAGAAACTTAGTAGTCTAGCCACCATCATCATGGGGCAATCTCCTCCATCAACTACTTATAATAAAGAGGGTGAGGGATTGCCGTTTATTCAAGGTAAAATGGAATTTGGAAAGATGTATCCTTCACCGACAACATATACTTCAAGACCTCTTAAAATTGCTGAAAAAGGCGATGTTCTAATGTCGGTAAGAGCGCCTGTGGGCGATGTTAATATTGCGCCGTATAAACTATGTATAGGTAGAGGACTAGCAGCTATACGTTTTAACCCCAAAATGGCAAATAATTTATTTTATTTTTATTATCTTCAAAGTATAAAAAGCAGACTAGAGAGCTTAGGCAAAGGATCGACATTTAAAGCGATAACCAAAAAAGATTTAGAAGAATTAAGAATAGTTTATCTACCTCTTAATGAGCAGAAAGGAATTGCTAACATTCTCTTGACAATTGATAACGCTATCGAGCTCTATTATAGGGAAAAAGAGAGGTTTTTGCGTCTGAGGAGGGGTTTGATGAGCGTTCTCTTGACTGGTAGGGTTAGGGTAATAAGTGATGTTAGGGATGTGGGGATAGTTGCATGAGTGAGGATGAGATTACAGGCAGGCTTTTGGAGGAACTTGAAAAGCGTGGCTGGAGGAGGGCTAGGGAGAAGTGCCCTCCTGAGGGTGAGGTTGTCGCTAGTCCAATACTGAATGAGATTTTTGAGGGGAGTTTTAGGAAATTGAATGAAAAGGCTTTGGTCAACAAGGGTTTAGGGGATAAAGTAGACGACGTGTTAGGTAAGGTTAAGGACGAGATTATCAAGTCTGAACCCTACAAGTTTCTTGAGTATCTGAGAGACGGGTTATTCGTACAGGAGGGTAGAAAGTTTGTTCACGTTACCCTGATCGATTACGAAAATATTGATAACAATGTATTTATGGCATGCAGAAATGTGGCATTCCCTGGTGAAGTAAAACCCAACAAACCAGATGTCGTTCTTTACATTAACGGCATTCCCGTTCTGGTGATCGAGGTTAAGGATCCCTTCAGGCTTGGTGAAAGGGCGATCAGCGAAGGTTATAACCAGCTGTTAAGGTATGAGAGGGAGTCCCTGGACCTCTTTAAGTACGTGCAGATCGGCGTGGTTTACACTACTGATGAGAATTCCGTTTACATGCCGATGTCCAGCGTGTACGGGGGTAAGGATAGGTGGTATGGTAGGTGGCGCGACCCTAACGATAAATATAATATACTTGACCTGCTGGACAGACCTAGAGTCCTCGATATCCTGAGGTGGTTCACTTTCTATAAGGGGCCGAGGAAGGATGAGAAGGTTGTCCCAAGGTATAATCAGTACTGGGCCACGGTTAAAGCTATTGATAGAGTGACTAGCTACCTAGAGGGAGGAGACGAAAGAAATAAGGGACTTATATGGCAGTGGCAGGGCAGCGGTAAAACCTACATAATGTTCTATATTGCTTATCAGTTCTTCAAGAGGTTTTACAACAAGGACCCCATAGTCTTCTTCATCGTAGATAGGAGAGAGCTTCAGAGGCAGCTTCACGATGAGTTCATTAAGGATATTTACGCGGAGGATTTCCAGGAGTATGTAAAGACAGTAGAGTCCATAGAGGAGCTAAAGTACATCCTAAGGGATATTAAGGAGAGAGAGGTGAAGGGACAAAGCGTTACTAGAGGAATTTACGTCTCTCTAGTGCAGAAGTTTAGGCCAGAGGATTTCAAAGATCTACAACCTATTCGGAAGAGGGAAATACTTGTACTACTCGATGAGGCCCACAGAAGCCTCTACGGTATGCTTGGGGCAACGCTCAATAAGCTACTTCCCAACGCCTTAAAGTTCGCGTTCACGGGAACACCCGTTATGGGTTATGAGAGGAACACGTTCAGCTTGTTCGCCTATCCCAAGAGAGGGGAGTATTACTTACACAGGTACTCCATAATGGATTCAATAAGTGATGGCTACACACTACCATTGAAGTACCAGGCTGTTCAGGAAATAGAAAACGCGAAGATCAACGTGTCCCGGGAGGAGATTAAGGAGTTATTGGAGTCCTGGCTTAAGTACGCCAGTGATGTGAGGAGCTTAGATGACAGTGATGTGAGGAGCTTAGATGACCTAGTTGATGAGGTGGCCGTAGCCCCGGAGGAGATTAAGAAGAGGCTCAATAAGATTAAGGTTATCCTAGAGAATGAAGATAGGTTGAGGCAAATAGCTGAGTATATTGCCGATAGAATTAAAGAAGACACCGAGGACTTCAGGTTTAAGGCCATTATCGTTACTGCGAGCCGCCGGGCCTGTGTCATGATAAAAAGGGCCCTTGATGAAGCCCTTGTCAAAAGGTTTGGCAAGAATGCTGAGAGTTGGAGCGAGGTCCTAATGACGTACACGAATAATGACCCTAAGGAGATACGTGACTATATGAATGAATTACTTAAGAAGTGGAGGGGACCTGAGGGCGTTAAGGATTGGGAGGAGGTTAATAGGCATATTCAGGAGAAATTCAAGGATGAAGAATATCCACGCATATTAATCGTGACGGACATGTTAATAACAGGCTTTGACTTCCCAAGGCTCAAGGTGATGTACCTCGATAAGCCACTCTACGAGCATAGACTCCTGCAGGCAATTGCAAGGGTCAATAGACCATATAGGCATGGTGACGTTGAGAAGCAGTTTGGCCTAATAGTTGACTTTGTTGGGTTAATGGAGAACGTCAAGGAGGCCTTGGAGAAGTATGAGTTAATAGATAAGGAAACATATAGTGAGCTCTTCGAAAGGGGCATTACTGGGTTACACACAGCATATGATGAGTTAGCTAGAACCATTGAGGGTATAAAGCAAAGGCTCGCGAAGGGCGTGAGGATCGGTGAACATGAGGTTAGGTTGAACATCGATGATTTGATAGCGCGGGCTAAGCAAGACAAAGATATCTATGAGGAATTAGGGCACGCTGCCTTGGTGCTGGCCCAGGGTTACGTCAACTATGATCTCGAAGCTTTGAAGCTGATGAGTGATATCAAGAGAGCTCAACACTTATATCAAGCATTAGGCGCATTTGAGAAGAAGCTCGACTTTCATGACGACCTGGTGATGCTCCTTAAGCTCTATCAGGGGGTCATGCACTATGCGAGGGGTGTTGGGTTACCTGAGGGCTTCTGGGAGGATCTGCTTAAGCTTGTTCATGAAAGGACGACAATACCTAACATAGGGTTAGCTGGTGAATTAACAATAGACCTCAACACCCTGGAGGAGGTTTTAAAGAGAGTGAGCAGGCTTCAGAGTGATTTACAAGAACCGAAGGCCATGGAAAAGGCCATGGATGTGGCCACTGAGGCCTTACTAACCGTTAGGGGATTCCTAGATCTTGAACCAGCTAACCCTGTCTATGAGGTTATCTATGAAAGATTAAAGGAACTTGAGAAAGAGTGGCGTACCAGCAGGGCACTTAGCAGGAAGACTATTGACGAGCTCACTAGCTTAATAAGAGAGGTTATCTCATATAGGAAGGAGAGAGAGGTGTTAAGCTTAGTGGAGAGGCTCAACTATGATATCAAAAGGTCCTTATCAAGAAAGTTTCAGGTAAGCGATAAGAACATTAAACTTGATAATACTGAGCGTATTATCCAAGAGGTCATTGAAAAGTATAAAGGAGTACGTGCATCAACATTTTACGAGAAGGATAGAAAGAATTTACGGACAGCCCTGTTGCAGGACCTCTTCAATACCCTTAAGGGAGTTAGTTCAGAGGATGTTAAACAAGTGGCATATAACCTTACGAGTTACATAGAGGGTGAGGTTCTACATGAGCTACAGGGACGTCATTAAGAAGGTTCTCTCGGAGTATACTCTCATGCTTGGGATTAGGGATAATGTTAAGGTTAGGGTAAGGAGGTATAAGACGAGGGCAGCGTCAAGCAACATTACGACAGGGACTATATACATAAATAAGGACCTGCTGGACCTCGGCGAGGACGTCATCAGGTACCTGGTACTTCACGAACTGGTGCACATAAAACTGCGCAGCAGGTATCATGACGAGAGGTTCTACACAACGCTATACTTCTTCGTACCCCCCGAGGAGGTAGATGCCATTAGGGAGGTGATTATGAAGAGGATGCTGCAGAACTACGTGACGAACAGAAAAAGCCATTAGTGGGTTGAGAGAAGCTTAGGCTTAATCCTGTTGTAGAATTTTAGAATTCGAGCTTGCCCCCTTACTCGTGATGTTACTGATAGTGTTGGGATTTTCCAGCATTTGCCACACTTACGCCCTATCGCGTCATAAAGCCTAACCCCAGGTCTTATCGGCGTTAAGTCCTCTGAGCCACAGCAGGGGACGCTTGACTAAGCAATCTTCCCCTTAGCTTGTCGTTAATGAGTTTACCTTAAAGTGTTTTTCATGGCACAGTAAGATTATAGTGCGCCGTCTTCCTGAGGCCTTATTGCTAATGGAGTTTCATGACAAGAAATGAATGTAAGAAGCGGACACGAGTCCTGCTGATATTTACTTTTGCCGTCCTATAGTCATTGACTCTTGTAGCCGTCGATCAAGGCTTAGCGTTGACTGGGGTCAATGCGATTTAAGGCTCTCAAGGGTTTAGGCGGGGTGTCAGGGCCGAGGGGCCTTTGCCTTCGGCCTCGGCCTGACCCTTATCACGAACTCCGACTCCCTCCCCTTGGGACTCACGCCCCGGTAGTAGTTGAAGACGCCGTGGCACCTTAGGCACTCCATCCTGCTAACGTTGTAGAATCTGAAGCGCCACGTCCTGAGGACCCTGAACTCGCCCTCGTAGCCGCAGTAAGGGCACTTGGCCAAGCCGTGCCCCTTTCATCGCTTGTGAGCCTAGCCCTAAAGCGTTTTCAGCTGGGCCTGAAGGGCCTTGAAGCCATTGCCCTCCTAGGGCGTATTACGACGGCCCTGGAGAGGGCTTTACCTCAGTCGATCGGGGAGGGCACGTTAATGTACAGGGACGCGTAGCCCACTTAAGCAGCCCTAAAACCCGCTTCAAGGCGTGTTATCATGATCTCCGTCGCCCCTCTATGGCAATAAGACCTATGGGTCCCCTAAGGGCAGGCCAGGAGCTTCGTAGCTGCCAGCGCGTCAGGCCCATGGCTGTTAAGCCTACCACGCAGCGACTTCGCGTCATCGCGTCTATTGGCCTAAAGGTCCTATGGCCTCGAGCTGTCAGAGGCTTAAGTCGTTGTAAACTGGGGAGTTAACGAGCCTAGGGTTCGCAGGAT
>Ga0326758_100376_pt1 | contig 10419 bp, 6 predicted proteins | sample GCRJH_S_FD_207221 | JGI IMG/M metagenome (GOLD analysis project Ga0326758, IMG submission 207221) | Hot spring sediment microbial communities from Geyser Creek Basin, Yellowstone National Park, WY, United States - GCR.JH_S | ecosystem: Environmental > Aquatic > Thermal springs > Near-boiling... | reverse complement strand
TGACCCCCCCCCCCCCGTGAAGACTAATAAGGTAACAACTGAAAGAAACTAAAACGAAGGGCCGTACTTTTTCGGGCGACAGATTCGGAAAGTAACAACTGAAAGAAACTAAAACTGAACGAAAACCTTACCGTCGTGGTCTGTGGATATCGTGTAACAACTGAAAGAAACTAAAACGACCCTAATAGAGAATTGGAGATAAAAGAGGAGCCGTAACAACTGAAAGAAACTAAAACAAAGCGAAAGGGGGGGGGGTATTCAACCCGATTAACCCGTAACAACTGAAAGAAACTAAAACATAAGTATGAGCATGCTGGAGTAGAAGATCTTCATGGTAACAACTGAAAGAAACTAAAACTACAAACCGCCTGTAGTGGTTGTGGGGGGGTGCCCTTGTAACAACTGAAAGAAACTAAAACCCGGCGTAACGGTTCACATAGGTTTGTAGACGAACGGCTGGAAGTCAACGGCGTCCAACACGAACTTCTTAAGGTCGTTCGCTTTCCTGTAGAATTCCCCTCTTACGGTCGTCCTTCTCCTCTTGTAGAGGATGCCGTACAGGTGTTTAGTTACGAGCTCCAGTCCATCCTTCTTGAGGTACCCCTCGCTGTCTAGCGACAGTCTGCTCCTCCTGGCCACCGCGATCACGGCGTGTATAGCGACAGGCTTGAACATCTCCGAGAAGTCGTAGACTAGGGACGGCCTCCTGGGCTGGTTCGCGTGGAGCAGGCCGTAGTAAGGGTCCAGGCCGGCGGCGATCAAGGCGTGGGTCGACAGGGCGTAGATTATCGAGTAGGCGTAGTCAATTGCGCGGTTGATCGGGTCCTCCCCTCTCGGCTTCCTCCCCTCGAACGAGGGCAAGAACTTCTTGAGCTCCTCCCAGGCCTCCCTGCTCAGCGCTGCCTCCTCCAGGATCAGGGACTTCCTGTCCCTGGCGCTTAACCTCACGTCTATTTCCCTCACTTGCGTTTTGTCTATATACGAGAAGTACTTCGCGACGTTGATCATGCCGCGGACTTTCCCCTCTATGAACCTCTTGGCCAGGAGGACTCGGGAGTCCTCGTCGAGGGCGTAGAGCTTCCTCCTTATTTCGGCTATCGTGTTCACGAAAGGGGTGACGAGCACGGCGTCGGCCCTCTTGCCGTGTATCAGTACGGGTATATTTAGGGAGGAAAGGAAGTTTATCACCTCGCTGGACATCTCCACGTTGTTGCCCACGATGACTACCATCTCCAAGTCCAGGGTGGACACCTGCTTGCTGGAGCTGTCCCAGCTTATCAACAGGTCCGAGCCGCGCCTCCTTATTGCGGCGTTCTTCACTATGAGTAACATTATATGAGAATTTTTCTCGAAGGAATTTAAGGATTTAGAGTAGGCTTGGCACGTTAGTCGAAGCCTTTCAGGCCCTGAAGCCGGAGAGGTTTTGACCTTTCGATGAGCCGCGCCTCCCTCGTTGATTCCGGGCCTCCCCGGCGGGGCGACTAGATAGCGAAGTCAGCTGGCAGTATCGAACTTCACCTTAACGAAGCCGAAGCCCGCCGCCCTGCCGGACCCCACGCCCATCTCCATCGCGTTCTCCAGGACCTTCCTTACGGCCTCCTTGGCCCTCTCGGGGACCCCCTTCCTGAGGAAGAACTTGGCGTAGCCTATGACTCCCGGCAACCACTTCCCGTCGTAATAGTACCAGACCTTCGTTACGGTGTTGAGCACGGTGTGCGACTCCACCAGCGCGTACGACAGCCTAATTATGTTCCTCCCGTAGGTCTTCCTGAACACGTCGTAGACGTTGACCGAGAATATCAGGGGAGGGTATGGGAGGAACCTCTTCGCCCTGTCCCCGTCGAGACTGGAGAGCTTGACGAAGGGGTCCACGAATATCGCTGGGGTTACGAAGTAGACCTTGACGCTGCTGAACTCCCTGGGGACCCGCTGCTCCACCTTCTCGTATTCGACCAGCCTGACCCTCACCTGGCTCCCGTACTCCAGCTCGACCCCGCCCATGAGCTTAGTTACCGCCAGGTCTACCTCGGGTTCGAGGCCGCTCTCGTAGCCTATGTAGACGTGGTACAGGCCGTTAACGGCTATGGGGTTAGGACTGCTTTTAGGCTTGCCCGCGGCCTCCCCGAACCTCCTTATCACGACCTTGGGGTAGACGGGCTCCTCCGTCCTTTCCTCGAGGAGGGGGGTTATCCTCAGGGGCTTCGGGGAGGGGGTTCTCTTGTCCTCGAAGATCCTCTCCAGGTTCGGGTTAGCGTTGATCAGCAGGGTCTTGACGAACTTCCCGGTGAAGTCAGTGGTCACGAAGGGCGAGACCCTCAGTTTGAGCCTGACTAGCGGCATTTGGCGAGCACCGCCCCCTGCCTGTATTGAACTCGAGCCCGCTTTATCAGCGTTTCCTCGTTCTGCACTAACCGGGCTCTCCTGACCTCCTTGAGGCCTCGATGGGAGGTCGTGGCCTCCGTTTCCCCCACGGTTAGGGCCGCGGCCGCTATTGCGTTAAAGCTGTCGGTGAGTTTGATCACCGTCGGTAAGCTCAGAGACTTACTTTTACGTGTCGTCAAATTTCAGTGTCGTATTTGATACGGCAAAAAGACTTCGAAAAGCTTATATAAGAGTTTTGCGGGGAAGACAAACGGTGGCGGGCGAAATCGACGAGAGGCTGATCTCGCTGGTGAAGAAGTCCTTAAATAGCATTACTCTTAGGCAGGGGGTTAAGGAGGCCAAGTACAAGTCCCCCCAGTCTTACGCATTCCACTCGCTTTCCGTAGGCACGCTCGCCCTAGATATTTGCAGGGCCGTTCACAGCTCGAGCGAATTGGGTAGAAGCCAGCTGGAGAAGCTTTCCGAAATTTACAAGCTCCCGTACGAAGAGCTGTGCTTCTACGGGGGGTTCCTCCACGACTGGAACAAGCTGGAGGGAGGGGAGGACGCCGCAAAGGAGATAGCGAAGAAGTTGGACCTCCCAGAGGAATTCCTGAGCAGCTTCCCCACTATGGCTGAGGGATCTTTACCGGATAACCTGCACACGCCGACTTGGGTCTCAATCAAGTTGGCTGACATGCTCATGATCAGCGACATACGCAGCGCCAAGGACGTGTTATATTACGCGAGCTCCGACGCTTACAAGAACGCGGTTGAGTCTCTGAGGAACTACGACCTGGAGTTAGGTTACGTTTCCTCGACCTTTAGGCTGTTCACTCTAGTAGCTTCGAAAGACCTTCTAGATAAAATGTTTCCTAAAGACGCCGGTTATTTCCCGTTGATTTCGTACAGTGACGGCCTGGTTTTCCTACGCAGGAAGAACGCCCAGCGGATAGCCCTGAGCAAGGTTTTGGAAGTACTGAACAAGGAGGTCTTCTCCTCGTCTCAAATTATGATTGAAAAAAAAGCAGAGAAAATAAAATATTGTATCACTAAAAAGGAAGACCTTTTCAGGGAAATGAAAAACAACGTGAAGCAGGTGATTTATGATGAGCAGGGCAATATCAGGCAGCCATCTGAGTTAATCAACACGTTATTCCCTAGCAAGGTCTGTAAGCCTTTCGAGGACGTCGTAGGTAACTTGGATAACAAGTCCAAGCTGGAGGTCGCGAAGAGGGTTATAAATGAGTTAAGGGAGAAAGTCCCGTTCGGAGTTCTAATGTACTTCGTTCATAAGTTCAGCAAGAACGATGACGACTACATCAGGAAGGGGCTCGGAATAACTGGGACATCCTTATCCTATCTAGAGAACATCAAGAACGTTCAAGAAACGATCGATAAGGTTCTGGCGCTGTTGGAGAAGAGGTATCAGGCGACTCAGGGCGTAGACGAGACCTTACTATATTACGTAAAGCACTCGTTTGGTGGTGAAGTATTGGATGATCTTCCCTCCCCTAAAAAAATGCCTAAGGACTATTGCGTCGTTTGCGGCATGCCGATATACTCGGATAACCCGGTCAGGTTCGTGCAATACGCCGAAGAGTTGGGGGGTAGGTCCGAGATCTGGATCCCTAGGGAGAAGGGCCTGAAGGAGATCGATAGGGTCAGGGACAGTTGGAAGGTGTGTCCTATCTGCATTTACGAGGCCAACCTAATGAAGGATGAGGTTAAGCCTCCCTACTTCATCGTGACATTCTACCCCGGAGTCCCGATAGACCTTGTGAACATAATAGACTTCGATTTTAGTGCATTTGCTTTTGGCGAAGAGATTGAGTATCGTGTGGACGAAAAGGATTCTTATTTAAAGGATTCTTATTTGGAGGCTTTCGAGAAGTTGGGAGGGAGGTTAGCGCCATCCGAGGAGAAGGTCATGCCTGCCTACTTCTCGTCTAAAGTCATAATTAAGGCAAAAGATGTTGAAAACAAATTTAAGTTGTCCACCAGGTTAACTAAAAGTGAATTAAATAAGCTTTTGCCTTATGCTCCGATGTTTTCAATAATATTCCTTACTTCACCAGTGTCGATTTCCTCAAACATTTACGAAATCCCGATAATTCACGAGAAAATTGTTTCGATAACTTCAACGTACAATTATAATTTTCTGAAAACTTTAAACTCCAATTTGACTACACTGTATTCAATATTCGCGTACTCAGCGAAATATAATGTAATGAGGAAAATATGTAAGTCGGAGTCGGATCTAGACAAGTGCTTGGGGGATCTAACGGCAGAAATGGACTTATATTCTTCCATAGACCCAGCTTTAGGTGTATTGAGTATTGGAATGGGAGTAGGAACTCCGATAGATAAGGAGGAGAGGTTCTTTAAAATATTTTTACCTATTGCTAAGTTTTTGTTACAGGTGGCTGGTATGGTGAGTGAAATGGGAGAAAACATATCGTCTTCAATTTCTTCGATAGCAAATGTGTTAAGAGAGGTAATAAAAAGTCAAAAGGTAAGTAAATACGACGTGACCGGTTTTTTGAGGGAAGGAATAGACGTGTTTTTCAGGACTTCGTCCGTGGTGAAGGATAAGGAGGACAGGATAGGGATCTCGGTCAACGCCTCCATAGCCTCGCTGGAGAACAAGTACTCCCTGGACGACTCCCAGAGGGCCCGCGTATACTCCGCCCTACAGAACATATTCGAGGCGCTCCACAGAATAGAAGAACAGGCCGATAGGAGCCTGGCGATCTCCATAGCTAATACCCTCTCGAATTGGCTATATATTGCGTATAAATCAGTCTCTCAAGGTGATAAATCATGAACGGAATGGAAGCAGTTTCAAAAATCTTGGGTAAAGAAAATCTAAGTCAATTTTTTGCAGATTTAAGTAAGCCTAATAAGGAGAACGCGGTACCTAGAGGTAGAGTAGCCAACGTGTTCCTAGTGATTTTGGCTGAAGGCGAGCTGGTGATAAGGCACGAGGGAGGGGAGGACGTGACCGTAACGACGCTGGACGGAGAGAAGTACCCGATGATACTGCACGAGAAGCTGGTGTCGGCCTGGAGGAGGGAGATGCTGGAGCAGCTGAGGCACGACTATGACACTCATAAAGAAGACATCAACAAAATCAGGGATAAGAACGACGAGTGGCACTGCTCCTTAAGGCCCACGGCCGCTACCGGTAAAAAGGAGGAAAGGATGGGAGGCCTGTGCAGGGAGTGCCCGAACTGCATGGTCTTCGGTTACGCGGTGGGAGAGGAGGAGAAGTACAACCTGAAGAGCAGGATAGAGGGGGACGTGTACCTATCGACGTTGCCTGAGCAGAGGAGCGTAGTAGTAAGGACGTTCAACGCCGTGGACGAGCCGACCCACACCACGTTCATACAGTCGGAGGGGGCCAGAACCGGAGCGCTCTTCAGGCTGTCCCTGATAAGGGTGGGCACCCCGTTCGTAGGGAAAGTGGCGATGAAGGACTTGTCCCCCGCGGAGTTCGCGTTGGCCCTGTACTCGCTGATAAACACCACCAGGATAGGAGGGATCAAGAGCGACTTCGGTAAGGTGAGGATAATCATCCCCGCGATAGCCCTGTGCGACCACGAGGTTTCCTCCGGGTACGAGATGTTCCAGAAGGTCAAGGGGATCGACAGCGTGGGCGAAATAGTGAGGAAGATCAACGAGCACGTGAAGGCCTACGAGAAGGAGTGCCTGGTGTTCACCAAGGACGACTTCGCCCCGATTGTAACGGAAGTGGTGGGTAAGAACAAACACGACATAGTTAAGGAGGCCTGGAGCAACGGCCTGAACTTAAGGGAGAGCATAGAAGAATTCATCGGGTTAAAGAGGGCCAAGGAGGAGAGGACGAAGGCCTCCAAGGCATAGAAGAACTCATCAAGTCAAAGTGACCTCGAATGAAGTTATACAAAGCCGATTTTTACTTACATGGTATTCTTATTTTTTCTACTGAAGTAAGACCCATGATCTCAGCAGGAAATCGAAAAACAGGAAGGAGGAGACGGAAAACTTCACAGTCCATGGGCTCTTACATTTCCCCCTCCCCTCACGTGCACAACTACCCGGTGATGTACGGCATGCTCGGGAAGCCCGCGGAGGCGTACTTCGTCTTCCCTTCCCTGCACTACTTGGATTACCCGGAAAGGAGAGGGAGGGTTAAGACAGGCAAAGGGTTACAGTACACCAGCCTCAGGAAACTGCTGGAGGACTTCAAAAACGGCAGGGATTCCTTCTACTCCTTCCCGCTGTTCCCCGTGAAGTTCTCAGTCTCCTCCTTCCTGCTGTCCGCGGAGTCATGGAGCTACGTCCTGCCCGTCAGAAACCCGACGAAGAACGTGTTCCCGAGGCTCACGAGCTACTCCGCCTTCATGCCCGGGAGCCAGTTCTTCACTTACGTAGTGACTCAGGGCAACGTGAAGCTCCCGCAATGGATAAGGATAGGCAAGAAGAGGTGGGGCATATTCAGGGTCGAGTACGAGGAGGTCAAGATCACCAAGGTGGAGAAGAGGAGGAACGAGCCCACTTCCATACCAATAAACTACAAGGACGCGGAGTTCTTCGGCTTCAAGATCAATTCGTTCTCCAAGGTTTTGGAGACGCCGAACCCGCAGGAGGGGCTGATAGGCTGGGCGGTGCTGGACGAGTGTGAGGTCGTCAACGGCAGGATCTGTCTGCCTATAAGGTGGCGGTGAAATGTCGGAAATGTCGGTCTCCTTGACCGTTAAGGAGGCTTACATAGACTACGGCAACACGATCGTAAACGGCGTAAGGTTAAGGAAGTTCCAGGAGGAGCTCTTTGACTCCCTAGGGAAATACAATAGGATACTGTTAAGGGCTCCCACTGGCTCGGGGAAGACCTTTACATTGATTTTAGGGGCCATCAAGTCCTACCAGGAAAGGAACCTGTACCCGGTCGTGGGCATCTACCCTTCCAAGGCTTTAGTTTACGATCAGGCAAGGAGCGTGCAGGAAACGCTGAAGAGAATGGGACTGAAAGGCTCAGGGGGAAACACCTCTTTTAGTACGGACCAATCGCTGAAGGGAACGGGACAACAAGACGTGGAGCAGATCACCTTCACGGGTAAGCTTAACCTCAACGGAAAAGACATGGGAGAGATCTCGATAAAGGTTTACATACTCACTAAAGAAGTCAAACAAATACCGAGGGAGTTCCAGTCCCCGTCCTCACCTTCGATAGTCCTCACCGTCCCGGAGTACCCCTACATGTTCATGACCGGGATGAACAGGCAGAGCATAGCGTCGCGGATCCTGGAGGCGGCGATGAAGTACTCCTTTGACAATGCCATAAACGAGCTGACCAAACGTGAGGGCGGCGTACCCAGGAGCGAAGTGAGGAAACTACTGGACTACTTCTCCGTGTTCTTCAACGGTTATTGGTTCGTAGACGAGTTCCACCTGTACTCCGGCATTTCGAGGGAGTCGATGCTCACGCTCGTAGAGATGTTCGAGAAATACAACAGCAGGTTTGAAGGTAAAAAAACCATAGTCTTCTCCTCGGCGACTCCAGTACCGTTCAAGTTCGATAAGGTGATAGATGTCAAGACGTCGACGGAGGGCAGCAGGATAAGGGGGAGGACCAAGGTAGTGTTCCACCTAGTGAAGAAAAACCCCCAGCAGAACCTGGTCAACTACGTAGTCAGCAACGCGGCGCAGAGGCAAGGCAGGAAGACAGCGGTCATACTGGACAGGGTTTACTACTTGGCCGATCTCTGCAGTAAGGTGAGCGACGCCGCGGTGCTCTGGGGCATAGACAAGCCCTTCGGGAACTGCAGGAAGGTGGAAGAGGGCCTCGAAAAGGAGGACTTCATAATAGGGAACCAGGCCATGTCCTTCGGCATCGACCTCCCTCTAGAGCTCGGCTTCATCCACGCGCACGACGCGGAGACCTTCATACAGAGGTTCGGGAGGTTCGGGAGGCATGGGGACGCGGAGGTCCACGTGTTCCTGGAAGACGACGACAAGGTCGTGAGGGACCTGAGGGCCCTGGATAACAGGGAGATAACTTACGACGAGTTCCTCCAGTTGGTGAACAAGATCTACGAGAAGAGGGTGGACGACGGGTTAGACGAGATATTCTTCTCGAAGGTGAGGCACGACGTTCTGATCAGGGCCTTCTCCCTCCTTTACGCCATATCCAACGGGGAGCAAGTTTACAACCAGGTGAGGAGTTGGTACCCAGAGAAATTAGACATAAATAGAGTAGATCCTTCGAAGATAAGACCGTCTTTTGATGATTACTTTAAGGTCTTCGCCTACAGGTCAGGAGGCCTCAAGGGAAAGTGGTGCGACGGAAATGAGGACGACCTGTTCTCCATGATAAGGAACTTCAGGTACAGTGAGAACTATTGCTTCACTGACGAGATCCTAAGGGAAAGCCCCGGGATTATACCGAGGAAATCGAAGTCGAAGAACGTCGAGTGCTCTTTCATGCACTTCAGTGAGTTCAGCGAGAACTTGAGGCCGACGCTGGTTCTGAAAAGGCAGGAAAGCTCCCTCCTGATGGGTGGGATGAAGGAGTTCCAGGACTCTTACGTCGTGATCCTCACGAGAGATTGCGTAAATTGGAAGGACTTCACGAAGATGGCTAAGCTAGTCTCGACATACGAGAGCGCGATACCAATCTATGACGACGATATGGATGTGGCCATCGGCCTAGCACTGTTCATATGACTCGCGCGACGCGGCTCGTCCGTTTCCTTGTACCTTACATGATTCCCTGTTCCCATTCGATTTTTAGTCGCTCCTGAAGTTCGAAGGTGAGGGCGTTAGAAGCCAACGGCTTCCCTCACTGAAACGCTTCGTGGAGGTCCTCAGTTTTTAACGGACTAGCCCTTAACTCGACGTAAGGTCTAGAAATCGTTTTACTTTTCCTAGCTTAAGGCACGAGAGGACTCTAGCGACCCATGAAGCGCTCGCCGGGCGTACGGAGCGATAGGTCGCTATACGTCCTTGAGATCACTTTTCCAATTTTTTATTTGTAATTACCAATTAATTCAGCACGTTCAATGAGTTACTTTCCCCTTACCCTCCCGCCCTAGGGGGGTACGATAAACTCCCTTAAACGAGTTAGGGGGAGGGAACGCGTTTAAGGGCAGTGAAGATTTATAAACGCGTAAATGCACGTGTAAATCGAGGGCACGAAGGGTCGGTAACAACTGAAAGAAACTAAAACATCCCATAATACTCATATAAGAAACCATCGGGTAAATAGTAACAACTGAAAGAAACTAAAACACGAATACCCCACCTAAATCATACCATCCATAAAAGTAACAACTGAAAGAAACTAAAACATAGAACCCGAGATCGGTCAGTAGATCGGTGAACGTAACAACTGAAAGAAACTAAAACTTATTCGACGTCCATTTTGTATAGTTAGCGTCGAGGTAACAACTGAAAGAAACTAAAACAGTTCCACCAAACAACATGCGTGAACAATTGGCCTCGTAACAACTGAAAGAAACTAAAACATTATAAACAACAATCAGGACAGGATAATACCGTAACGTAACAACTGAAAGAAACTAAAACCCATTTTTGAGGCAACTAGTCGACGAAGGTAGAATGTAACAACTGAAAGAAACTAAAACAAACTAGCGTCTTGCTTAATGGAGATCCCACCGATTGTAACAACTGAAAGAAACTAAAACCAAAAATGCCCTGTCCGCCTGCGTGTTCACTCTGACGTAACAACTGAAAGAAACTAAAACTGATAGAGCGGAAGAACCTGCAGGGTCTGTCGTTGTAACAACTGAAAGAAACTAAAACATCTGAGTGGCACAGACCCTGACTTCTAAGGATATGTAACAACTGAAAGAAACTAAAACCTGTAAAAACACTGACGACCCAAACACCTAAGTGCGGTAGAAAGATGGTGGAAGTCGCTCATAGGCATTTTCGTTGTTTAAAGTGCGGTTATGAAAACGATCGTGACGTTATTGCTGTAGTTAATCTAAATGGGAGGGGGCCTCTGACCCTCTCGACTGCCCCTCAAATGAGGGATGTAATCCCGAACCGATG
>Ga0326758_100374_pt1 | contig 10461 bp, 5 predicted proteins | sample GCRJH_S_FD_207221 | JGI IMG/M metagenome (GOLD analysis project Ga0326758, IMG submission 207221) | Hot spring sediment microbial communities from Geyser Creek Basin, Yellowstone National Park, WY, United States - GCR.JH_S | ecosystem: Environmental > Aquatic > Thermal springs > Near-boiling... | reverse complement strand
AACTTGCACTGGAAAAGAAAGAAAGAATAGAGCTAGATAGACTGGATGTAAGTACAAGTGAAACCCCAGCAAACTCCCATTTCTCCTGGGGAGTCTTACCTTTTTTCTCCAATCATTGAAACCCTTAGGAATGCAGTAACTTCCACTCGCTCGAAAGCATTAGAAATGGAAGGCGAAGGTTAAAAGACTGTCACTGTATTCCTAGAAGTAGGCACTGCAACTCAAATGACTGTATGGGCTTACCCTGGGCCTGCAACAACCGGTATTCCAACAGGAACTGCCCTTACCTTAGGACAGCAACTGTAGCTGTAGCAGGCGGGAGAGGGCCCGGAACTTAGCTTAGAATGTTCAATCAAAGGGTGAGCCGGGGATTACTATTATCTTCCTAATCCTTCTTTCGCACGTTAGACCCTTTTTGCTCCTATGGATAGAGCTAATGGGAATGCCATTACTTCCACGAAAGCTTGACTGCCCGGCCTAGCTATTGGCTGCCTAAGCATCGAGTTCAAATCCTTATCCTCTTAAGATTACCCCTACATTCCAAGATCAGAGGATGATAAAGACTTAGCTGCCTTAGCGGAAGCATCGGATTCGGATGGTTCAGCCAAAGTTAGTATCCCCGATCCCGACCTAGTCTTAGCACCCACGTGAGGGGATCTTTCCTGCGGAGGGCATGAGGGAGTGAGACTGAGAACCTCATGCTGGCCGTCTTATCCGCCCTAGATTAGATGATTGGTAAATGAAAAACAGGAACTTGGGTACACTTCTTTTTAAGCATGCGTAGGAAAAGTTTGAGCTCCGCCTTCCTACCCGCCATTTCATGGTTGTTTCAGAGGGGATGATGAAAGAGATAAAGAAGGATCTTGATTCCCAAGCGCTTAGTTGGCCTCATGGATGATCGGAATGAGGGGGTTCTACTTCTTGTTGGCAAGCCACTCGACCTTAGTATCGCATAGTAGTTCCAGTCTCCAATAAGCATGGGTCTCCTCACTTATCCCTCTCCCAACCGGATCTCCTTTATTATGGGTTCAAAGCCTATATGCTCGCTCTTGCCTATGCTCTCGATGACCTGTCCATACGCTCGCTTCTGCCTATGCACTCGAAATAAAAAAGTCCATACGCTCGCTTTCAATCTCGTGTTCGTATCGTCCAGTGCTCGAGTGATCGGATGCCCTCGTTCTGGGCTCGCTTTACTCCGGGCTCGTACACTTTTCACGATCCAAGGATCAAGTACTACGCTCGTACCCTTCTCGAGGGAAGAAGCCCTCCTACCCTTTACTCGAGCGATTAAGGAGCTCCTACTTCATGCTCAATTCTGTCAAGCGCCGGCCTTTATGCTCGACTAAGAAGCTCATTCAGGCGCTCGTCCTACTTGATCGATTAAGTACTGCCGCTCGTATCCGTGACGCTCGAGAAGCCGCTCGTACCCTCGGCCATACGCTCGTACTTTTTTTACTGATCGAGTCACGCTTCGGCCTTGACTTCCTCCCTTTTGCCAGTTTCACTAACGGAGATTGACAAATCACACTTTGACTACGGGGAAAGATACACCTTCAACAGAGAAAAGACTACTCATATCCAGGAAAAGTCGAGATAAGCCTAACGGAACCAGAGTCGATGAACCTCGAACTACTACTACTAACAAAGAAAGAGAGACTAATTACCTTACAACTCTGCCTATTCCGAAATCCATTACCTGCCTAAGATGCCAAGTCGGGGGAGAATCTTAAAGGCACATAGTCGACTTACCTTCGAACGAATAGGACCAAAAAAGAATACGTCCCTCATCGAGTGATCGGACATTGATCGATTCAGGACTGAGCCCCTCAGGCCTTACCGATTAGGCAGGAAAACGACCTTTCTGGCTATCTTCGTCCTGGGGGGGGCTTAGGATTCAGTACTTATCGCTTAGGAAAAAGACCCTTCTGGCTTAGCTGCTCATCCTGTAGGCACTTAGCTCGAGACTTCGGGTCTCGTACAGTGGCTTACAAAGCAGCTTACTAGCGCTTTCAAGTGGCTTAGGCTTGCTAAAGGATGGCCATAAGCTGGCTTTTTTGGAGCTTAGCCTAGGATAGTACCAGAAAAGGTCCGCCCCCTCCCCAAACCTCTCCCCGATCGGTCCTTCGTTACGCTCTCATTTCCTAACTTTGACTCCCGTGTGTGGTTACCTCGCTCGAGACCTGCTCGATTGATTAAGTCGGACTTGCTCGATTCAAGGGATGAGTTCGTCCAGTGCTCGCTGTACTCGAGTCCATCGCTCGTCCTTGCCAACATCGAGCAAGTACGCCTGAATCGAGAAGTCAAGCACGAGCTGAAGCCCCTATCACGTAAGGCTCCCTCGAGCTTGTACGAAGGAAGGACTTATTTAGAACTCATTCGAGCCCCTGACATCCGGTTACGGTACTTACCGGCTAGACAGAGACAGAGAGAGATTGAATTATTAACAGCCAAGACAGATCATAGGCCAGAAAGGTCAGTCTTTTATCTTTGCGTTGCTAGGCGTCTTAGTGTAGACTTACTTAGGACTAGTATGGTGAGCTCGCTACCGTAGACTACGCGTTCAATTGCGGTTGGCTCGTTACGTGGACTTGAAGACTAAACACTCGCAGGCTTTCTGTCTAGATTCGGATACCGCTCGCGGGCTGTTCGCTCGCACTGAATCTGCCATCAAGCTTGCGAAAGGATATTTTAAAATCAGAGCTCGACAATTCATCTTTACCCCCCCTTCACTCGCTATTGATTTGCTCTATAAACGCGTGAGCTCACTTGCTTTGAGAATCCATCCGCGGGCCTTGCTTTCTTTCTCTTTTCCTCCGAAGGTCTTTTCCTGTTGTTTGAGAGAAAGCGTAGTGCGCGTCCGCTCTAAGCATCTGCATCCGCGCGCTCTCATTCGCGTATTCTAAATACAAGTAAAGACTAGAGCGGAGCGCATAAGGCACTCAAGCGTGCTTCAAGTGAGAAAAATTTGATAAACTTATTCGCTTACGCGCACTGCTGCTTCCACCTTTCGTACATTTATACTGGTCCAGACATTCGAATAGCGAACGAAAGACCAGGAGATTGGATCTAGAAAGCACTTCACGCAGGGTTGACGGCAGTGTGGCCCTCATTCAGCTGGAAGTAGGAAATCAATCCCGGCACGACCGATGACTTAGTCTCCTTCTCCGCTTCGACTCAACCACCTAACCTCTTAGAAAAGATCCGATAGATAGCAGCTACCTAAGGCGCTTTTAAGCCCTTCACCAATCACGGTCTTTCATCTAGTAAGTCCTAGTACTATGTTCTCCAAGCTTGACTAATAGAATAGGCAGGCCTTTTAGAGAGCAGTAGAATTAAGGGTTAGCTCTGCCTTGTTGTGATAGGGGGGTGAGGGGAACTGCTCAGAAATGTTTTAGAAAAGCCGAAACCAGTGCCATCCTCAAATAACCCAATGGGCGTACGAATATCCGCTTCGAAAGGACCAAGAGAGTCTTTATCTCCGCTACTCTTCGCATCTCGAAAGAGAAATGGTAACGGGGAAGGTGCGGAGCGGCGATTGACCTAATAGGAAGACATGGGCCATTACTACTATGGTGACACCTATAGCTGTCTCGAATTCTAAAAGCTTAGAAAGGCAAGTGTTAACTTGTGTAAGGAGATATTTCAACATACTTTTTTCGATGAAAATGGGAGAACTTGAGGAAGCAAGAACTCTTAGGCAACTCGAAAAGGAGCGAATTGACTGCCATCCCCACCCAATAATCTTTCCCTATTAGCTTCTTCCTTAGTTACTGTTTTACCTTCCCTAAGGCGGTATAACAATAAGTAAGGAGCGCCCCTAAGGTAAGGGCGGGGGGTAGGCGGAGACTGTTTCTGAGGAACGAATCTCCGTAGCTCAGTACTTCAAGCACTGCCTTTCCGTCTTTCTTTTCTTGAAGATACCTATAATAGGAGGCTGATAGTAGTATAGAGAGGATCGAAAAGCCAACGACGAAGGGAAAAGACAGAGTGGAAAAGAGGGAGTAGACGAGAGGCCCGAGAGTGGCCAATATCCCTGGTACTGAACAGCGGGATGACTACAAAATCTTCTGAAACTTTTTCTTGTTCCGTTCCTGATCAACTTGTGGAAAAACAACTAAAGGCAATAAAAGAAGAGTCCCCGCGTCCCAAGCAAGCAAACCGAACTTCCTCTGATTGGTTTGTGGAAAAACTAAGGGGCCGAAGGAGCTCTTGAAGGAGCCCACCTCGAATACGCTACTTCTAAAGCTCTCCTTGCTCCATCTCCTTCTTTTCGAAAATCGATGTGGGGGTGATAGTCCGAGTTAAGCATATAGCTAGTCTTCCTTCTGAGCTAAAGGAATGCTTACCGAAGGGCATATCCATCCTATATTATATATAAGTCCTAGGGAATTGATTTGATAAGATCAGCTGGCCGGTCATCAGCGATAAGGGAAAGTTAATAGAGCTTGTCCGGCACAGCACATGCGACGTCCTTCCCCACTGAATCCGTTCGTTCGGAAAAAGAACTCTTTTTTTTTCCCACGGCTGAGACAAAACGCCCCCTACTTGCTCATTCGCTCATGGCTCGCCCCTGTAGCTGTTGGGCTTATGCACTCAGGTGCGCTAAAATACGTCATGGTTTTTTGGTTTTCTGGGTAGTCACCGGAGCCATAATAAAATCAGACCTGTGAGACCTCCCAGGATCCAGCTTGGAAAAGCTATTGGATTATCTGTCAATATGGGTGGCCGATAAAACAACCCTCGAAGAAGACACGATGTCAAAACACACATTTCCATAGAATGCCGTACTTTACTTATAAAAATTAGAAATCGTCGATGAAAATGACGGAAGTTTCGACAACCGGCCCATCGAAGAGCTCCTGGACTTGCGCATCAGGCTTTAAAGCAAGCTACCGTGTGGTACCAGTAGAGCTGCTCGAGCCACATCTTAACCCAATTGACGGTACGCTCAAGGATTTCCACTTCCCGGTGAGATCCTCAGGTTTTTCCTTTGGCTTTCACTCTCGTCGGACGTAGTCAGTCCACTATCAGACCCTTCGACGTGACGGATTGAGGTTGCTTGCAAGGCCCCGCCCCAACCAAAAGTCTAATGGGAGTGGAAGTGGAGAAGAACGGCCAGGTTTTCCCAAGACCACAAACAAGCGTTCGAGAACGCCGATGCGGAAGCGAACTAAGAGTCCGATAACCAGCTCCACCTAAACGAGCAAGTACACTTTCTTAATTGAGTACTTGTCACGAAGGAGAGCTAATCCCAGAGTCCATCTGGACATTCTCTATGCTCGAACTGATACTGGAGATAAATCTAAAGTACCCCCTCGCTCGCACAAAGAATCTCTTAGCGAACTCAAAGACCCCTGTGTTAGAGATCAAGGACTTTTGGTGAGAAATAGCACGTCCCAAATCCGCTAACACACTCGCATACTCAGAAGCAACCCGCGATAACAATGTCATCACCTAATACAGCATAGGCCTGAAACCGGCGACCGGGATAAAGCCGCTCCGCTGCCAACCACACTACCATATGATGTGATAGTGTGAACAAAGGCCAAAACAAGAAGAGGGGGATCCGAGAGGTTGCCCAGTTACAAAGCAGACAGCTGCCGGCTTGGGTAGCACTGATAAAGTTTTATACCCCCATGATGTAGTCTGGACACGGAACTTGCCAAGGTAGGTCCAAAGAAATTGACATGATTGCCATTAACAACGTTAACGGCCACCGATCCGTAGCGTTCATCATAGCAATAATAAACATCACTGAACCTTTTAACCGGGACAAAGGTCCCTCTCTCTTGATTAAACCATCGGTCGGTAAACGACGGAGAATTTCAATCATGGTACGGGCCCTCTGATTTAAAAAAAATGGCCTATGGCAAAGATCCTTCTCTTCCCCCCACCCTCTTCCACTATTCCAATCCTACTGAAATGAATAGTCAATTCCGGAAGGGAAGCCGGTAAATACCTTCCCACGCACCTTTCGAACCAATCAAGGTCACGCCCAGAAAGTCTTCATAGGATCATAGGCGTATCCCAAAGCATGCCTGCTTTCAGACGCTCGTGCTTCTTTCGAGGCCACTAAAAGGTACTTTAAATCAAACTGAAAGGAAATAGCTCCTAAAGACTGAGTCCCTTCAACTTAATTAGCGTATGTAACCATAGAACGAGTACAGCAAAGAGGGAAGGTTTCGGGAAATAGAGGGACTCTTCCCGTATTGCAAGCAACCTTAAGAAAGCGTTCAGTCCCCCATGCTTCAAAAGTAAATTCTCAACTACCGTTTACCTTTTTTTTAGTATGAGCTCTCTCAATGAAAGCGTTTCGGCGGGGCTAAGTTGGTTAGAGTTCTGTTCGCCAGAAGTAGCGTCCCGGTGGAATAAGTCGAAGTTGCGGGATCCTGGGTACAACGAGACCGAAACTACGGAAGGAAATGGGAGCCCCACATCTGATGTGAAGTGAAGGAGAGCTCGCGGCGATTCCATTCTGTGGGCGCCAGAATCACCGATCTCTTCGCATTTCACCGCTCCACCGGAAATTCCCTCTGCCCCTACCGTACTCCAGCTTGGCAGTTTCCACCGCCTGTCCAGGGTTGAGCCCTGGGATTTGACGGCGGACTTAAAAAGCCACCTACAGATTGATTCTAAAAAGAAGAAATAGAAGTAACGGCGAGAGTGGGTCCCGTGACTTCCCGGCCAGAGGAGAGGTTTCAGTCAACTGCTGCCCCTCTTCCGGCTTTGAAGCAAGTGACGGGGTCGGTTTCGGAAAAGCAGCCGAGACTCTGTGCCTAGTTAGGTTAGAATCGTTGAGCGAGTCACCACTTAGGACTTTGAGGTGAGCAGTTTTAATATGAATGCTTCTGGAATCACTTTCGAATCTGATCCCGTTGGTTGGACGGACTAGGCCCTCCAATTCATGAAAGAGGTGAAGGAGGATAGGCTCTGAAGCCCGGTCTCAGGCAAGAAAGAGAAAGAAAGAAAGACAATCACGACTGTCTGGTCTGTCCGTTCCTCAAAGCAAGGAGCGGAACCCTACCTATGATGACTCACTTTAGGTTGAACCTGATCTGAGATCTCTCCCGTCTTCAAAAACCAAGCAATGAAGCCAACTCTCACCTTCGATTGATAGATGAAGAGCCCCGCCAAACCAATGAAAGTTGAGAAAGATTTTTCATCTTGAAATGAAGCTAAGAGCGCATCTGGTCTTCACGAAAAAAGCGACGGGTTACGGGCTCATCTCATATGTCCGATTCAGGCATCTCTCTTATTGACGCAATTGGAAGATCAGGATTTTTTTCTCAAGCGGGATCAGATCCGGCTTTAGCGAGAACAGCTGTAATTGAATCGGGAACGGAAAGACTTCAAGTCAGAAAGTCAGCCTGAGAAAAAGCCCTTTCTTGATCTATGATATTTGAAGAGATTTTTTTTGATCTCTTAGAGGCCTTCGCTTTCTAGATTCAATTGAGGTCTAAAAGTCGATTCGGGAACGGACCCGATTCATGAACAGGGGAAGCATAAACTATAGATTCTCCAATCCCTTGACTTTCTCTTCTCTTGGTGGTGAATGAGTTAACCCGCTAGACTAGAGGGAATCGGCCAGCCGCGCCCTTCCATTAGCAGTGAGCTTTAGTCGACCAGAGGAAACTGGGGCATAGGTGAAGGAACGAGAGCCACTCCACTATCTCCTCGGGCATCTTCCAGCGCTGGCCCTGTTTCGGCTTATAGCAGAGCAGCAGACAGGTGAGAAAGAGGAGGATCGAAAGAAAGCAAGAACGAAAGTCTGTGATATACGAGATGGGAATGGAGTTGTCCCAACCTGTCTTTGATTCCAGGATCGATAGCAGCTCGACTTCCGGCATTGATGAGCTAGAGGAGCAAGCAGAACGGGAAAACAGGGACAGAGGCAATGAGTTCCACTGCCATCCATTACTTCAGTTAAGTGCACGCCTTCCGGTAAAGGAAGTCCGGGCCATCAAGTAATCAAGCAGCAAGTTCAGTCTTTTCAGGGCGAGCTGACCGCAGAAACCGTAGACTTCCATGATGAACCCACCTTAGCCACCTCCGATCAGACAGAAAGATGCGATCGTTAGAGATTCGACGATTCCCGGTTGGACCTATTCAAGCGATTGAACGAGATACTCGACAACTAGAAAGACGCACTTGAATACTGAATGCTATGAGTCGAGAGAGAAAGAATGAATATCACCAACCATAAAGACGATAAAAGAAGGCACTCCCGTTCCCCCGAAATCATCTTCTGTGCGTGGTTATCCAATCATGATGTGGTAGGCTTAGTAGGGCTCGAACCTACAATCTAACCGTTATGAGCGGTACGTTTCAACCAATTAAACTATAAGCCCCTACGGATCTCTACATGCAATTCGCTCACTTCGGGAAGAGCGGACGGAAGGCGACGGGGAGGCCTTTGCTCTATCTGCTTCTTCCTCTTCTCAGGAATGAAGAATTAGATAAAAAAAAATGGATTATATTATTATATATATAATATTCTATATCTATTATTAGAATTAATAATATAATTAAGCAAGCGGCCCTTTTGCGACTCAAACTGCCGGTACGCTTTCCGGCTCGCAACGACTCAAACGGGCGGAGGCTCTCTATTTGCTTGCACTGCCGGCTGTTCGCCTTTAGTTAGAAGTAGAAGTCGCTCTTTGCCCCACACTTCTAAAAAAGTATGGATTAATTAAGTAAGAAAAAAAAACTTGGTTACGGGAACCGAAGGTTAGGCCGACTACTTACTTTCTCCTTACCCTTAACAGGATTGTCTCCTACCGATCGAGGAAAGGCTTAGAATCCATGCTTTGACCGGTAATGTCCAATCTAAGAACGTCTTGTGCCTTTTCCTGGGCCCCCTTCATTCTGACTTAGCTAATTCAATTCTTTCTATTTCTAATGGGCTTATACTTTTTTCTATATCCCCTGAGAAAAGAAAGTCCTGCTATATCTAATGTATTTTTTCCAGGACCGCTTGCTTCTGATCGCGCTTTAGAGTCTGTGCCGGTTGATGATCCTCAGTCGCAAGGTCAAAGAGGGTCTGATTTCTAGCATCTATGAAATCACTAAGTCTGGTAGGCTTCTGCACATGAAAGGCGTAATGGTTCATTCAAGATATTATATTTTCTGTCAGCTGCTGAAAAGAGGCTACAGAGGCCGGTCTGACGGTACCTGAACCAAACGACCGCAGGACCATGTAAAGATGGAACAAGTCTGGCCAACAAGCATAGGACTCAAGTGTAAGCGAGCGCTGTGTTCTCGGGTGTGCTGAACTTGGATGAAGGTCGACCAGACCGCCTTTCCCTGAAAGGTTAAAAAAGAGCGCTTATAAGACAGATGCCATAGGAAAGACATTCTGGCTTTTTGACTTGACTGACTTCTATTCCCTAGCCTTAACGCTGCCTTAGCTGCCACAAGACGTTCAAGCACTGCGAGTCGTGCTTCTAGCGAGGAAGCACTCCTCTATAAATTGCACCCACATAACATAGGGAGTCTTACTCGCCGATCGAATTATCTGAGAAGACCAATCGTCGAAGCTATTTCCCACAGGAAAGGAAGTTCTCGACTGAAACATGTGTGAACCGTAAACCGATCCCTCTTGATAGACCTACTTACGTCACTCGAGCTTATCTCTGTTTCCGGTTGAGCAAGACAATCCCTTGAAAAGGCGCATATCTCCTTTCATTTTTGATAACTCCAGCACCTGGGATTACCGGGTATACTACAGCACCAGGTTAGAGGGAATTATAGAACAGAACGCGGGGTTGGCTGGTTTGCTTATGCTATCCCGCTTCCTCTAGCTGGTTTAGAACCTTCCCATACTGATAATGAAATAGATCTAGCTCTAGTACCAGGTCTACCCCCTACTCTAGAACCTACAGCGCTGGTGGGATTACTAACTACGCATACATACCGTCACTTTAGCTCTAGAACTCGAAAGAGGGGCTTACTTGTTGGCAGGTTGGCTTCTTCTATCCTCACCTTGCTTCCTTTAGGCGTGTGCAATCAGTCTTGCTTGCTTTACCCTATTGCTATTGCTAGCATTAGCACTACCTCGACGTCCCACAGCTGATTCTCAAGCAGCAGATTCTGGGCATGGAGATCCAATTTCTGATTCACCTGTTCCAAGGAAGAGATAGAATATCTAATTCAATTAGCAGATCAGATGTAGCATTAGTTCTTTAATACTTTATTTAAGGTGCGAATGCGGGAAGGTGCCTAGCCTTTACATATGAATCTGACTCTACCTTATTCAATTCAAGTAGGCTGTTTTCGGGATAGTGCTAACCTTCCTAGAATATAAGTCTTTCGATATAATAATCTAATCAGGCTAGAATCTTCTTCCTTTCTATCCCTTGATGTGAAGAAAGGGGAAGGGATCGTCATGCAAGAACTAGAAGAGGCTCCTCTAAGAGGTGGTCCTTCCTTCTATTGATCGGTTGAGTCGACGAGAGCTTTCCG
>Ga0326758_100373_pt1 | contig 10477 bp, 9 predicted proteins | sample GCRJH_S_FD_207221 | JGI IMG/M metagenome (GOLD analysis project Ga0326758, IMG submission 207221) | Hot spring sediment microbial communities from Geyser Creek Basin, Yellowstone National Park, WY, United States - GCR.JH_S | ecosystem: Environmental > Aquatic > Thermal springs > Near-boiling... | reverse complement strand
TAACGAGATAATGAACTTCAGTTTAGACGGCAAAAAAGAGCCTATCAATTTCATGTCTTCAGCAGTAATTATCCTAAATGTCTTAAAAAGGAGTATAACGGAGAGAAGTAAAAGAAAGTCAAGATAAGGAGGGTCTACAAAAACCTCATAAAAAGCTATTAAAGGCATCATGAACAATATGGCACTCTCCCTCTTGCCCAAAACGAAAGTATCTTCCTTTAAAGCGTAAACTAAGACGAAGGAAGAGGAGATTGTCGATACGATAACCTGAGAAATCGCTCCACCCATTATTCCTATTCTAGGAATTAAGAGGAAAGAAGTTAATAAAACCAGACCTCCGTTAAGTAGTGAAAGGATGAGGAAAGGCCTTAACGACTTCTTAGCCGCTATAATGAAATTCGTTAAAGAGCCTATGGGAAAAGGCAAAGTAGTAGCTAAAAGGAGGAGGATCAGAACTTTAATTCCGGAAATATAAGTAGGGAAGAATTTCTCAACGATTAAAACGGCTATAGGTATTGAAATAATGACGGCGAGAAAGGTAATTAAAGACAGCACGCGGAAGGAGATAGAAGACATCTTCTTTTCATCCTTTCCCAAAGCCTTGTAAAATGATGCTGTGGGTAACAGCACTACGCTCATTGAACCTAAAACCATTGAAGGTACTCCAGCTACTAAAGCAGAAAACTGGTATAAACCCAGGTAGTATGAGCCCAGCAGATAAGCAGTAGTTACTCTGTCTCCTTGTGAAGAGAGGAAAGTTGCTGAAGAAGATAGATAAAGAGGTAAGCCTTCCTTGAAGTGCTTAGAGAGAAAAGCAAAGTCAAAAGAAGGTAATATTAACCCCACTTTCCTACTGAGAAAAGCGTAGTTCATGAAAACTGAGATAATCCCTCCCAAAGTCCATACTTCAATGAAAAGGTAAATGTTGTGAGAGAGGACGGCAATTATTGAGATTCCCCACCTTATTATTAGGAAGAGATTTCCTGTTATCGCTGTCTCAGTGAACATGTCCATTCCAACCATTATAGAGCCCATAACATTGTTAAGCAAGTAAAGGAAAAGGTAAGGTATTGCTAACCTAACGTAATTAGGGAAAAGGAGGAAAATAAGAAAAAGCGGTAAGACAAGGAAAGGGAAAGAAAGAAACTTACCTATTATGCTCTTGCTTATCTCTTTCCTTGCGTAAAGGTAAGAAACTTCTCTCGTTATTATTTGTCCGGGAATAAAGTAAAAGAAGGTAGAAGTTACTACTTCAAGGAGTTGAATTACTGCGACTTTTCCGAAGAATTCTGGGTTAGTAATCTTAGCTGTAATGATGAAGAAGATTAAAGCAACTATGACGTTGGTAGTAGTTACACTAAGACTCTTTAAAGCGTTCTTTATAGGATTCATCTAAATAAATGCACACAGGCAATATTTTAAATTTAAAGCGACAGAATATTATGTAGTAGTTACTGTTATATTATCATTATACTCTTTATTTTTGTAGTGATTTGCATGTATAAAATCGAATAATATAGTCATGCAATTTCAACTATATTATTAGAATTACCGCCGATAATATTTCTTATTTTATGCTTTTACTTGAACTGAATAACACATTTCTGTAATCATAAGTTGAAAAATAAGGATTATAGAGTGTGTCTGACCATTTTGTTTATTTAGATTTAATTAGAAAATCAAGGAAAATTGCTTTCGAATTGGTAAGATTTTTTATAAAATTTTAATAATTTTTATTAAAACAATTAATAAGAGTGTATGTAACGTTCTTGACTAAATTTGAAATAAATGAAATTGTTGGGCATATAGATAGTGTCGTCATTAGGGTATAAATTTATTAAACGTTGATTCTATATATAAAGAATTAACAATAAATTCGAATATTATATAAAGTCTAAAAATTGTAGAAATATAAATAAGCAAGTGACGACACTATCGGCATATACTCGAATTGTGAAAGAAAACCTTAAATTGACGATCTACGAAGAAATTTATAAATGTCAAGTATAACTTTACGAGGAAAAATAGCAGAGCAATTATATGAGATAGCATCTTCAACTGGATTGACTCCAGAAAGTTATATCGTGTCATTATTACAGAATAAAAATAAAAAAAGAGTAGAATATTTACCCCTTGAATATAAGGCAAAGATCGCTGAATTAGTTATCGAAGCAGCCTATAATACTTTTAAAAGAGTTGTGGTAGTTTGGAGTGGTGGGAAAGACAGTACATTGTCATTATATTTCGCTAGAAAAGTTTCTGAAAAATTAGGCAAACCGTTAGAAGCGATAATAATAGATCATTACATGCATTTCGATGAAACATGGAAATTTATTGATGAAGTAAAGAAAGACTGGAACGTTAACTTAATAGTTAAAGGTAATGAAAGGTTAAAAGGGCATAAGTATGGAGATGTAATAAAGATATCAGATCTTTCAGAAAAAGATAGAAAAGAGTTAGAGAATGTAGGATATTCTAAGGATACTTTCCTTTATGCATTAAATAATATTGCTGCTAATCACCTCTTAAAAACAGTTCCACTCAAGGAGGCTATTGAAGAATACAATATAGATGCATTAATAGTAGGAGACAGATGGGATGAAAATCCTGCACGCTCAACAGAAACCTTCTTCTCAGCCAGAGAGAACCCTAAACACTTTAGAGTTCATCCAATCTTGTTATTTACCGAGAGAGATGTATGGAATTTTATCTTAACAAATAAATTACCTATTCACCCACTTTATTATAAGGGATTTAGGAGCATTGATGACAAATATGAGACTAAGCCAACTGATACTAAACCTGCATGGGAACAGGACCTAGAAAACACTCCAGAAAGAGCAGGCAGGGCACAAGATAAAGAGAACATAATGGAGATATTGAGAAGACATGGGTATATGTAATGAAATTATCTCATCTAAAAGAGTTAAGAAATATTAGAAAACTGAGTAATTTTTTTGATAATACGTATTCTGCAATACTACAATATATTGAGAAGAAGCCATTAATAACTTTAAAAGTTGAAGGTAATGCTATAAAGGTAAGTAGAAGATTATTTGAACAATTAGCCTATTCTATCTTAAATAACAAGGTAACGTCCCTAGATTTGTCTGAGGAACAAATGGTAATAAATAAGGAAATTAGAATATTTAGATGCGATGTAGACGGGTTAAGTTACTTTGATGATAATCTACTTTTAGCTCTAAATCTTTCTGAAGAAGCTAAGAAATTAGGATGGAGAGTAGAAGACGGGCTATGGACTAATGGAAAAGTAAAGTTTCTTGTAATGCTAGGCAGTGTGGAGATAGTGTCGTCATTAGAGTATAAATTTATTAAACGTTGATTCTATATATATATAAAGAATTAATAATAAATTCGAATATTATATAAGGTCTAAAAATTATAGAAATATAAATAAGCAAATGACGACACTATCTCCACACTGAGAAAAGTGATATTAATTGTTCCTTTATTTCATCTAACTCCGGTAAGTTTAAGAAAAAATAGGTATAATAAACATGCATTTATTTTTTCTTTAATGCAAAGAAGCGGTGCATTTCTAGAGATATTGTTCGCAGATATTTATCTTACTGAAAGCACTTATATTGAGAAATATATACGAAGATTTAGGAAAAAATCTCATGTAATAGTCAAACAGTTAGGTATTGAAAAGAAATATATACCAGATTTGCAACAAATCTTAACTACGTCTAAAGATATTAATTTTCTATACGTAGGAGGTCTAGATATATTAAAAGGTATTAAGGATATTCTTGAGGCATTAAAACCAATTAGTAAAAATTACTCATTAGTCTTAGCGGGTTATGGCGACAAGGAATGGATAAAAAAATTATCGAAAAAGAAGATATTAAAAATGTTAGTATCTACACTAATATATCTGAGGACGAGAAATTTAAATTATATCTTAGATCAAAAGTTTATGTATTTCCTTCAGTGGCAGATGGAATACCTATAACATTTCATGAAGCATGGGCTTATGGTGATTTAGTAGTAGCTTATATGCTACCTACATATGTTGACGTAAGGGATAGAATTTTTGGGGTTCCGCAATTAGACATTAGAAGCTTGCGAGAAAAAATGGTTTTTGCCTTATTAAACTATGATAAATATAAAGATTTAATAATAAGTAATTATTGGTATGCTGTGAAAAATTCTAATTCAGATGAAAATATACATGATATATGTAATAAGATCTTACATTATTTAAATCAACATATTTGAGTTTTTATTATCCGCGATTATTTCTATGAAAATAGTTCTTTTATTCTTTGTATATAATCTAGATCGAAATATTGTGACGATTCCACTAACTGGTCTATATCTAAATCGTAAATTAAATGTTTATTAGCATTAGATATTCTAACTCTGTGAGTATAGTAATTCCTTATTTCGGAGTCAGTGAGTTTAAAATACGACTTTATAGTCTTTAATGAGTGTTGAGGTCCATAAGACTCGGATATTACAAATTTATTATCAATAACTAGCTTCTCATCATATATTATTGATTTAATGATAAAATATATTGAAGATAAAGAAATAATATTTTCCTTGATTTCTATTCTTTTGTTTACAGTCTTAGGATATCTTATATAAAACGGAACTCTCAATAACTCATCACTTAAATAAAAGCCATGATGAACCCTATTACATTCTCCAATATGATTTCCGTGATCAGATGTGACTATGATTAATGTATCATCTACATTCACCTTTTTATTTAATTCGGATATTATATTTAATACGCAATTAGCAGCATTATCTGCATGCAAACCATAGTATTGTTTATAGTGCTTTACTATATCATTTTCTGCTGAACCAAAAAATATCGATCTTAGAAAATTGTAAACATATTTTTCGTAAACGTCTTTTCCTATAACCTTATTAGAATACGGCTCGTGAGCCTCCATTACGTTTATGAAAAGGAAAAAACCTATCATCTAATTTAATCTGGCGTAATTTTTTAAGTATTAAGTTGCACCCTTTATGTAAGATCTTTGACCTATAATAAAGGTAATTTCTCAGAGAGTTGTTGGATAATTTATATTTAATAATCAAATTTATCTCGTCTAATTTCCTCTCTTTTATGAGGTCACTTAATAGCTTAATCCTAGATTTATAACGAGTGTATTTATCTAATAGATTTATCAGCTTATCATCAATTATCGCAAGTGGAGGGAAGGTAACTAAATAATTTGAGTGAAAAGTAAAACCAAATATGGGCGTTATGAACGCATTAGCAGAAATTCCTATGGTTCTATAGTTCTCGTCCTTGAGTAATGAGATAAGATTATCAAATTTATTCATAGCGAGCTTACCTAATTTACCGTAATCTTCAACAAAATCATTTACTCCATAATACTCATGAACTCCGTGAAAATACGGGTAAAGTCCAGTAAACATACTTATATGAGCCGGTAGTGTCCAGGGAGACGGCGTAAAGGCATTATCAATTTTATTAAAGCCAATTTCGAGAAGTTTATCGAGTTTCGACGAGTAATCCTTTCTCAGAGTATCTGTTACTATCAAAACGATATTAGGTTTCATTATTTTCATTGTTTTTACTATGCTAAAAAACTTAATGCCTATTATGAGAAACGAAAGCTGTAAAATATACAGTAGATCTGAACAAAGTTTTGATCAAATGTAAAATGATAGATAATATTATACTTCGAAGAGTTTTTGGTTATCTTTTTCTAAATCTCCTAGTAAACCATACTTAATAGCCCTAAAAATCCATTTACCACTCTTTCTATACCCAAGAACTTCGCACATGATGAATAGATCGCCTATAATCATTTTCCAAAAACTAGAATATATCCTTCTTCTTATCCATAAGTATATATCATTACGTAACATGAGATAATATCTTAGGAAATTGGAGTAATACCCATACTGTTTGTACTTTTCACGATCTTTATCATTCCTATGTAACATGAGCATTAGAGCTACCAGTAATTTCCCGCATAGCCTCGAATAATATTTTGACCTTTCCCCGGGCTTATGTAAGATCATTCTCTCCCTATAAACTAGAGGTAAATATCCAAATTTTTCAGCCCTATAAGTGTATTCAAAATCTAACCTATCAAGAAATAAGCTCTCCAAGAAAGGTTGTCTTAACGCATAATCTACGTTCAATATCATACCGCTATTGACTACCCCCCTAGCTGTGTAAAAGTTAGAGTTTGGGATTTCCTTGTCTATTAGAGCGTTATCTATATTCACACTTAATATTATTGGCAGTGGACCTCCCTTTTCTTTTAGCTCTTTAGCTTCTCTTACAACTTTGCTGGGAGCAAAATTATCAAGAATAGTCGTGTCTTGATCCAAAAACATAATATAATCTTCTCCCAGTTCTTTAGCAATTTCCGCCGCTTTATTATAAGCCTTTCCGAGACCATAATTCTTATCAAAAGGAATAAAGTAGTCTGACAAAAATTGCACTTTATTTAGTGGTTTTCTAGTCGAATGATTATCTACGACAAGAATCTTTACTCTCTCCTCTTTTTCTCTAATTTTCTTTATAATGCCAGCAACAAAGTCTTCTTCGGGATTATAAGTTACGATTGTAATTAACATCACAGATAAAAGTTTAAAGGAGGTTTTAAATATTTCCACTGGAAGTGCCATGATTAAAATTAGCGTAATAGTTCAATAAATTCTGATGATATTATACTCTACTTGAGGAGGATAATTAGGAACAAGAAATTGATAATAATAATGAACAACCCGAGATTACATGGTGAGAGGGTTAGGGAGTTGCTGGCGGAGAATAATTGGAAATCCTTGTACTTCCCCCTTATTCTCCTCATAAGAGCCATGCTGATGGACCTTGGGTTATCCTCAAGAATATGCTGTATTCCAAGTTCTACGTTAATCATAGATATAAGAGATATTGTAGGCACTTTAATCTTTTGCTCAAATTTTACTTGCTCAATTTTCACGCTAGATCCAATAATGTGAGCAGAAGGGCTAACAGTATTAGCATTAGGATTGTCTGAAGAAATAATAGATTCTGTTACACATATTTCCTAATGATCTCTCATACACGCGTTCTATATTAAAATATATAAGTTTGTAGGAACTCGAGTTTAATATATTTAAAAATACATCTATATCTTCTACCTTATTAAAAATGAACATTGGCGATTTATTCGTTCTATGTTAGGTTTTTAGGTTATAAGAGAAGTACTAAGTGGTCTTTAAGGATTGCTAAATATGGTATACTTGGAGATCTAGATAAGAATAAGGTTTCATCAAGCAATACCCCATTGTTTCCTATTACGTAATATGCGATTATTATTAGAAATTCTTCGAAGAAAGCGATTTTTTCGCATAATAATGGTAGATAAATTATATTAAAAAATTTACTTTGATAAAAATAATAAATTCGATAAGAAAGTATATTTACATGATTTGAATACATGTGGCCCTCCAGCACCTACAACTGAATTAACCTTCTTATTGTCAACATTTAGGAGCTTTATTAGAAATAATTATTCATCTTGTATTGTATTTTAATGCTATCGCCATACCCTTATTAACACCTCTTGGATAATTAAAATATTCGCCCTTATTCTCAACTAATATTCCTAGAAAATTTTCAATGAACTCCAGTAGATTTATTGTTAGTTTGTCTTTAATATCTGGCGTAGGAACTATAAATACTATTTCTGAGTCTCCTTCTTTTTCAACTATGTTTATTTCAGCTGAAGGTCTAGATCTAGACCATTTAATTAAATCGCCAGCGTCGTTAAAACAATAATAGAATTTTATAATGTCGTTAATATTATCACTGAAATAGAGTCTATCTGGATCTTCTTTGCAAGTAATTTGCATCAAAAAATCTAGTAATAAAACGATACTTAAAAACATTGTTCTTCATTAGAATTAATACGACTGCTATGATTATTAATATGTAAAAGTAAATTATATATATGTATTGCAAAATATTTTTCGCATTATAATTAATTATGATAGTAGATGAATTTGTCATTATAATAAATGACTCATTCGAATAACCAGGTACTATTTTATCGTAATTATTTATATACTCATTTATTCCAGATTGATAATTTTCTCGTATCAGAACAGGTATAAGTGAATTATAATCTTCTTTAGCTATTTTTATAATGATCACGCTGGGATTTTCATTCTCTACTTCTAGTCTGGGAACGTTATTTAGCTTTATAACTGTAATATCGCTATAACTATATAATATTGTATAATTCTGTAAGGACTCAATGATTTCTTTTTCATAGCTAGAGCTTACCAAAGCAGCTGAGGAGTAATTAACAAAACTTAAGTTTAAGGCAGAAAGTAATACGTGAAATTCCGAAACATTAGTCCATAAAGGTTCTGAAATATTTACAAAAATAATATATTTAGGGATAACTGCTATAGTTTCGGAAGAGAAATTGTATACCAATATTTGTGAATTATTATAAATAATTGAGGAGGAAGGAAGTATGCTAGTTAGCTCTTCTATCTCCACTTTATTTATGTAATTAGTGAAGTAGTATTTTGGGATAAAATTTTTAGTAATAACGATATAGTTTATTCCTAATAGTCTTGCGGCATTTAAAAATGGTTGATAAGAAGATAAATTAAACCATGGATAAATAGTAATAAACCATTCTAATGAATAACAGTTATATGGAAAATACGACGCATATACATCCCCATTAAATAATGTTTGCCAAAATCCTGCTCCTACGTACGTATTGTTAAGAGAAAAATTGTATGCAACATAAACTCCACTCGTGGGAAAAACTAGGATTCTTGGATTTTTGTATGGCCCATCATTTATGATGTTTGAGACTTTCCATAAGTAATTGGGCGGATCCCATGCTCTGCCTAAACTTAGCTGGCCAGAATAGTAAGGATATATCTGTGCAAAAATAATAATTAATAACATAATTGCAGATATTATTTTTGTTCCTTTTCTTTTTATAGAAACTAATCCATTCCCTAATGATATTGAAGCAGAAATGAATAATACAAATGTAAAAGAAAGCCATGGAATATCTAAACTCCATAAATAGGGAATATGTGAATATAAACTAATGTATGATGGGAAGAGATAAGGGGCTGCTAACCAGGCTGACAGTAAAAGAAAAGTCATTAAACTAATATAATAGATCTTAGGAATATTTCTATTTTGACTGATAGCTGGTAATACTAGTAACGTTACAAATAAACCACTAATAAAAATATAGTAATAGGGAATTAGGGAAATAGTATTAGAAGGTAAATATGTTAAAGTTAGTACATTAAAAATTGAGCCATTAAATGACTGCATGTAGAATTTTAATACGTTCACATAGTATTTTTCTTTTACGTGGGAAGAAAAATAACTCACTGCACCGTAATAAGAAGGAAGTAATGATATGATATTCAGTGAAACTAGAATTATCACACTAGCTACTAAAAGAATCAGCTTTCTCCTTACCCTGAGATTTGATGAGAATAATAGCCCTATAAAAAATATCCCAATAGTCACATAAGTTGTAAGCACTAAAGTTAATACGGATCCTATAAAAATTATGAGTAGTAATGAGGCTGCAAGTATTTCTAGAAATTTTACTATTAGGTTGTCATTGTCCATTGTTATTGAATCTATAAAATAAATTATCCATGGGAATATTGCATGAATGGGTATAAATGTACTAGGTAGTAGGAGAAGTTCATAATAGAGATTCAGTCCAGAATTTAGAAATATCTCCGCTCCTATTGTCACAATAAATGAAAATATGCCAATATTAATATTATATCTTTGACTATTTTTATATATCAATAGAGATAGTGCAGAGTTACCTATGAATGTGGTTACTAAAAAACTTACCATTTCTCCATATTTATTGAAAAAAGGAAAATAAAATAAACCATATATTATTAATATAATATTATTTCCAATTGATCCGCCATTAACATTAGTAAAGAAGGGCTGATAATTGTAAAAATAGGACATGCTAAGCGGAAATACGTTGTCTCCTACACTGTAAAAAATATATTTATGGAATAAAATAAGTTCAGTTATTAATGCGGAAAATGTACTTGACAGAAGAACGAAATTATACTTATTGTGAATCAGCCTATACATGCTGTTGATGTTCATTTTTCTACCCTTAACTTTTTAAGTTGTTTTAATAAATTTTTTTATTGTTAGATACGTTGTCTATCTCGGTATGCATAGTTACATATAATCCTGATACTAAAATACTATTCGAGATTATTCATATCCTAAAAAACGCTCGTCTCCCCATAATTCTAATTGATAATAACTCCTCTGATAAAAACTTTTTAAGCTTATTACAAAGCGTGAACACTATGATACCTTTAGAAAACAATGTTGGTTTAGGTAAAGCATATAATATCTGCTGTAAAGTTTCTAAAGAATTAGGGGCAGAATGGGTATTGTTTCTTGATCAAGATTCATTACCCTTAGAACCTTTTAGTG
>Ga0326758_100370_pt1 | contig 10646 bp, 14 predicted proteins | sample GCRJH_S_FD_207221 | JGI IMG/M metagenome (GOLD analysis project Ga0326758, IMG submission 207221) | Hot spring sediment microbial communities from Geyser Creek Basin, Yellowstone National Park, WY, United States - GCR.JH_S | ecosystem: Environmental > Aquatic > Thermal springs > Near-boiling... | reverse complement strand
GAATGATTAGCATTTAAGTTTCTTAGATGTTGGTATTCCACTTATGTAAGAAGTAATAAGCTGTTTATTATTTAAATCATAAATGGATGGTAATTATGATATGAATATTAACTAATCTATTAGAATAAACGGGAATTTTCGTATTCTATTGAGAAGAATTTTTATCTTTTAACACACTATCAACCTTGTGTAATGGTTTGTTCAAGATAAATGATAGATAAGATAGTACTTCACTTTCTAAAATATTTGTACATTCTAGTTACATAAATTAGTTATTAATTAATATATAATTTTATTAACATTCCTTGTCATTAAGAGCAACTGATTTATATCACCAGATACCTACAAATTAAAATGATTTGTATAATAATAATGAGAAGATTCCAAATTTATTTTTTATAATCATTAAAAAATCATTAAGTAATCTTCTCTCTGATCAGCTCTAAAACTAAGATACTCATGTGTTTATATTCTTTCTAGGAAAAAACTATGTATGAGTTCGCTTGATGAGATAAGAAAGGAATTGGAAAGTCTTAACTCGCAAATACTTAATCATCAAATATTAAAAATCGCTGAAGACGGTAAATTGACGAGAAGAGGCATAGAAGCTTTCGTCATAAATCAATGGTATATAGTTAACCATGATTTAAGGTCGTTGGCTATAGGCCTTTCTAGAAGCAGTCTAGAAGAACTTGACATATTTAAAGTACTGCTTGATGGCGATTATAACGCTCTAAAAGAACTTATGAAATTAATGAAGGAGTTGAACATAGAAATAAGAGATCCCTTAACTTATGAAGTTTCTCCTCAAGCAGTAAGTTATACTCATTACTTAGCCTGGTTGGCTGACTATGCTAAGCCTGCAGAGTTTTTATTTGCTGGGATAGTTAATTTACCCGTTTGGGCACAAGTAGTAACAAAATTCGGAGACCTTCTTAAAATCAAGTACGGAATTAAGGAAGTAGGGTTCTTTGAAGCCTTTAAAGTCTCTTATTCCGAGTTAGAGAATAAAATATCAAGATTAATAGAAAATATCCCTATAGAAAGGTTAAGAAACGTTGCATATACGATACAATTTTATGAGAAAAGTTTTTGGGATGCAATATTATCTTATTAACATGAGTATATTTAAGTAGAGTTAAAAACGATAAGGACTTACTGTTTTATTTGATCTCTTACAATGATAGAACGTCCGAAGTTTTTATTTAAAGAATTAGCCTTTACTAAACTTGTCACATATTATTATAATAATTATTCCTATTAATAATTCAAAATAAGCGAAATTTCCCAAAGTATTGGAAAGATTTTCGTTATTATAAAATATTCCAGCAAGGATAAGTAATACAATGGCTGTTAATATGATCGCTTTTCCTAAATTTTTCGTTTTTCCACCCTATTGAGCAGTGTGTAAAATGCTAATATAAGTAAGACACTTAGAATTAGAGCTTGATAATTATAATTAATTTCAGTGTTGTCACTTTTTGATATAGGCAATTTTATATACAGTGTTTTTCCCGGCGCTATCGGTATTGTACTCCCGTTTAACGTAAAGTTCTCATTATTTTCTACGTAAGATAATACAAGGTGGTTATACATGTCGACATACATTTTAATCCCATTATGGTATACTATCTCTGCGCAAACTCCTTTGAACGTTATCGGCTTTCCGCTGGAATTTGTACAGATTATTTCGCACAGTGGCATTGCTGCAGTATAATTTAATATCACACCATTCGTATCGATATTTGTAATGTTTACTACTACACTATTTCCTTGAACGCTTATTATTTTAATTAAAAGAAAATAAAGTAGAGTGTGTCCCTGCATTACTGTGTAAAATAATGTTTGCCCAACGAGATCCATGAGTACTCATCTCTCGTGATAGTTTTAAATTTGTTTTTCACTTTCGACTTGTAGTCACTTGGATAAGAAGTAAGCCAAAACACTTGAGACACCGAAAAATACTAGGAAATATAACCAAACCGCCGCAATTATTTTATCTTCTGGATATTTCGAAAGCATGAAGACTACTGGAGCAGTTATTGAGAACGCTATAAGGAGTTTGAATATCGAAAACTCTAAGGAATTGCTGAACGTTACCTTAGTTAGTATCTTCAGGAACGTATTTTTCCTTAGCCTATACGTTCCAGGGATCTTATATGCAATTTTCTTTCCTTCATCAGTTAATATGTATTCAACTTTATTCCTTAGTAATCCCTTTTTGTTTATTTTCTTAAAATATTTGTATTTTGTAGAGAATATATCTAAGTAATTTATCAGTGTCCTTTTAGATATTCCTAATTCCTTGCACAAAGAACTAATAGGAACTTTATAATTATTTAGAACAGATGCCTTAACTATTTCAACGAAGTAATAGTAATGTGTTATATTATTTAATATATCTTCTGCGGGGTCGACATCTATTGCTTGAATTTGTTGTGTCGTTATCCCACTAAGCTTTTCCATTAACTTTTTGCCATTTTCAGACAAGGTGTATATATCATATTTTACTCTTTCAACTAATCCTTTATCAATTAATTTTCTTATAGAATCTACAACGCTCTTTTTATTAACTCCTATTTCCTTAGCAATTTCCGATGTGCTCATAGGTCCTTTTATGAAGAGTGCTAATACTATCTTCCATTGGTATACTCCTTTTGCAAAATCTATACTCTCGTCTAGTTCCTTAAGTGTATTAATGAAATTTACAAGCGACATCTAAGAAACATTATACATTTTCGGGTATAAAAATAATATTGGTTTTTAAACAATGTTAAAATGATCTTTATAACGCTTATATGAAATTATAAATTTATTTTATACAAAATGTCGACTGCTAAGAATTCTGCCTCATAAAAATATAAATATATGCAGTAAAAGGAGGATAGTGATGAAAGAAATAATTGTAGTTACGTTATCAGCATTATTGTCTTCACTAGGATTTTATTTTTCTAAACCTATATTATTTTTACCTTCTTTATTTTTGATTATAATGGTATATATAATAAGTAAAATGCCAAAAATAAGAAGTCAAGAAGATGTTAGAAAATTTTTAGTAAAATACGTAAAGATAAGTAACGAAGAGGAAGTATGCAATAAAAAAATAATTTATACTCAAGACGCTAGCCTCTTTGTGTTTTTCCCTTCAAGAGTTAAGAGTGATGTAGCATTAGTAGATGAGAAGTATTGTATTATAAAAAAAGGTAATGAAGTCTTAGTTTATGATGTTTATCAAGGTATTGATGAAGCCGTTAGGATTTTGTGCTGATGTTTTTTAAATATTCCTGAAGGGCGTCTCTAATTAAGTCACTTCTATTTTTAAATCCTAGAATCTCTGTTGCTTTATCTATTTGAGCTAAGAGCTCTTCCTCTATCTTCATTGTTACTATTACGCTATTATTGAATTCTATTTCATATTCTAGCTCATTTAATTTTTTTACTACTTCAACCATTTTAGGTCACCTAAAGGTAAGTAATATTTATACATATAAGATTTCAAAAAAGGAATTTTTACATAATTTATTTCGTCAACATTAAAATTCTCATTTTCTTGTGCGAAGTTCACCACTAGAACTTTCCTTAAATCTGCAGGAGATAATGAAGTGATGAATCTATCGTAAGTCTTTGCCAAGTCTAACGTTTTCTGCATAAAGAGTGGAGGAGTTACAAAAATCACATTAATTGTTGACTCTCTCCTGATTTCGTAATATACTTTGTTTTCTATAGGAATGATTTTGTTGAATGGATTAGAGGAGTCAATTATTACATTATCTTCATTCCTAAGTAACTTAGAATAAATGCTTTCGAAATATTTATTATCTATTTTACTATTTCCAATGGATATTATCTTGAATTCTCCTTCTTTTAGAAGATTAGTTAATGTTAGAGTATAGTCAAGGTCTATTACTATTCCAGATTTAAGGAAGTCCTTGATTATACTATAAGCTATTGTAGACTTTCCGCTTCCTCCTTTTAAGCCTGTTACTAGTATCCTCATATGCTAACACCGTTATAAATGTATGGAAAACTATTCAAACTCATATATAATCCCCATATTATGAAAAATAGAATGATCGGCTTTCCTAGGTTTTTTAGTTTTGAAACACCCACAGCAGCTGGTATGAATAACGGAATATCTATTATTAGGTTTTGAACTATAGCTAATGGAATTATAGCCAATATTGAAGTAGCGTATATAGTGTAAATCAGCTTGTGAGTCCCGTCAAGTCCGTAAATTGAAATAAAGTAATAAAGGAAAGCATTAGCTGAGCCCCAACTCAGTAGCGATAATTGGGAGTAAATATTACTAAAGGAATCTCCAAGAGGTACTGGTAAAATTCCACTAAAGATTAAGATAAGTCCTATTATGAACATTGGTGATGTATATTTAACATAGTCTAAGTAGGATTTTTTCATGTCGTGGAATATTATATATTCTGCGAGAATGTAAAGTATTACTCCACCTTCTAGTTGAGCCCACGCATAAACGTGAGATAAAAGAGAGGCGTAAGATAACACTACTGACGTCTTTAGTTCGTTCTTAAGTAAGTAACTTAAACCTAGGAAGAATAATGAAATTGAAAACAAATTCGAGTCTAAACCTGAGTACAAGAAAGTAAGTAATGAAGGAGATACTGCAGCCATTAATGCAGATAAAGGTCCTAAGTCCTTCTGTAATGAGTTCCCCAATTTATATGCAGAAAAAATATAGAACAGTGCTAACGGAATAATTTCTAACTGAGATAATATTTTTGCATTAATAATAGTAGATAAAAGTAAAAGTAGAGATAAATATAGGGGCCTTGTATATAAGAACCAGCATAACTTAGGTTTAGTTAGCCACTGATAATAAAATCTCCAATCAACAGTTTCTGGATAATGAAAAACGTTAAATGGCGTAAGCGGTAAAAGTACTATAATTGAACCTACGATGAAAGGTAAATACCAAGGTATAGTTAAAGCCTTATATGTTAGCTTTCTTCCTATTCCGTATATTATGCCCAAGAACATTAACGGAACTGTTACTACTGTAAATCCGTCCTGAACTAAGATTGAAGGTAGGATTAAATAATTAACATAAGCGCGGAAAATGTAAAATAAAATATAAGCTATGCCTAAGGAGTCGATTATTATGAAAATAGTTCTTAACCCTTTCGCGTTTTTGAGCGTCGTAAGGGAAACTAGGAAAATCAACGGACTGATGAACTGTGGAGGAATAACGTATGCTAAAAGAGAGATAGGAATTAAAAAGAGATAGTATCCGTAGTTTAAGGACATGAATATTGCAGAAAATACTAAGAGCATTCTAGCTAAATCGTCGTTAACAAAATAACCCGTATAAGTTATCCTTCCTAGGGTAAAATTAACACCATAAGTTAATATTAACGCTAAACTTGAAAAATAGATAGAAACCCAGCTATAATTATTAGCTCTCATCATAGAAATCTCCTCAATACAAAGAAGATACTTGCGCTTAGGATTATTCCTAGCACCAGATATGTATTTACGCAAAAGAGATCCTCATAACCAGCTAAGCAATTCAAGTTAGGCAAATTCTCGCTAGCTATACCAGGATAATTTGCATACTTGAGTTTGATAGTTTCATTACCACATATTTTTTCCAGGATTACCCCATTTTTGCTTACTATAATATTTCCTTTTTTATATGCACAAACATTTATTTCTCCACAAGAGTAATGAGTATAATTTCCTGAAGGATATGAAAATAAAGTAGATAATGAAACATATGCAGTACAGTTTAATATTGTGTGAGTATTTGGATTAACCCAAATTATGTGAAAGATACTAGTATTAGTAAATATATAGAATACATAAAGAGCAGTATGATTATATTGAATAATTTCATATCCTAGGAAATACATGAGATTTCTTCTGTCTTAATGCTTTTAAATAATCCGTTTAGTTTCGACTATCAGTCTACGAAAGATTTTATGGCATATAATTTTACAATTTTTATATTAGAAAAAATAAAAATTCTTAAAAAAGATAAGGCAGAGACGGGTAGTCGAAACTAATCACCATATTTAAAAAGTGTAATTTCTCTTTTCCTTTTAGAAAGTGAGAAAATGAAAAACATAATACATAGATATAATAAATTAGTAAGGAGAAAAGGTCTAGCAGGACTAGATACAGCAATAATATTAATAGCATTTATTATAACTGCATCAGTACTAGCATTTGTAGCAATAAACATGGGATTGTTCGTAACACAGAAAGCAAAAACTACTATAAACAAAGGTGATGAGACAGCATCGACTGCATTACAGCTAAGTAGCTCTATATTATATGCTACCAACTTCCCAACAGATACAATTAGTTATTGGATATACTTTACAATATCGCCTAGCGCAGGAGTATCTAGCATATATTTGTCTCCGGCTACAACTTCAATCTCCTTCCTAGCATCAGCTAGCGGAATTTCATGCTCTAATATATATGCATGTACATTGTTAAGCTGTACACATGACTTATATTTGTCTAGCCAAACTGCAGGGACACAGACATATTACTATTACGCTAGTCCATATGCTGCCTTACTGGCATTGCACTGTAAAACTAAAAATGAATATATATCCATAACTACTACTCCTCCTAATAATGGCCATTGTTTCACTTTCACATACTGTGGTACAACATACTACGCTTATGTAACCTCAACTAAGCCAGTAGCAATAACGTTCCCAGTGGCTGGAGATCCTTTAGTAGGTAGTGATATAGTTCCTGCCGGTTCGACAGTCGGAGTTATAATACTATTCCCTCCAACAACTCCAGTTTTCCAGTATCAAACAATTACTATACAAATAATACCAAACATAGGAGCTCCATTAACACTATCTGAATACGTATACCAACCAGAGGCAAGCGTGAGCGTGATAGGATAAAGTTAGATTTTTTATTATTTTTATTTGAGAGGTGATGAAAATGTTTTTGAGCTTACCTTCAAATCCCATATTTGATGTGTTATTATTAGTAAGTTTGCCCCTTGCGGTGTTTTTCGTCATGTTGTTCCTTTACTTGTTTAAATTTAATAAATCCAGACCTCAACAAACTCCTATTCAACCTCAAGTGCAACAACAAACTCAACCTCAACAGAACGTTGTAATAGACATAAGTAAGATAACTGGTAGAATAGACAAGATGCAGAGCGATTTATCTAAAGTTATTGTTGATAGTAATAATGAAGTAAAAGAGAGTATACAAAACTTAGGTAAAAACCTAGAGGAATTAGCTTTAGCAATAAAGGCCTCAAAGAGCGATGAAGAATCTCCTTTTAATATTGAAGGAATAGCTAATCAAGGTAAGGAAGAAGTAGTAGCTGATAGAGCTATAATAAATCAAAATTTACCTAACAACATAGATTTGAAGAAAATTATTCAATTGGCTGTTCTTTTATTTGTTATGGATTACGATAAGGAAAAAATAATATCATTATTTAGGCTTGATCTTCTTTCTTCAAAAGATGTGGAAATTATTGAAAAAATTGAGGAAATCTTAGCTAAAAATAGGGCTAAAATTTCCGCATCGGATTTAGCATTAGTTGCTTATGATATAGCTAAAGTTAGTAACACTGTCGATAACGACGTAGTAAAGTACATTTCATTAGTGTTGGGTGATATGAATGGCGGGAGAAGTAATCAGTGAATCCATTTTGATAATTGCAAGTATTGTGCTAGCTGGAATTCTTGCTGGTGCAATATTTTATGCAGTAACTTTTGTTAGCACTGGCTTTGATTCTGCATCAGTAAATATGGCTCAAAAGCTCACTACGTCGCTTACTATAGTTTATGCCACCAATACTTCTTCCACTACTGTAGTATTTTATATACAAAACGTAGGACAGACTCCAATATACATGTCGTTTTCTACAGTGTATTTTGGGAAGGTATATGAATTACAGCAGATAGGTTATAATTCTGTGCCGGGCTGGAGTACTACAACTACTGTACTTTATCCAGGGAGTACTGCACAAGTTACCATTACCTTATCTTGTACTTTACAACAAAATCAGTACTATGAAATAATGTTTGTTGCGCCAAATGGTTACGAGACAACTTACGTCTTTGAGGTGATGTGATGGGACTATCAACTATTATGGCTTTTTCACTAATTTCTGTCATCGCAATAACTTTAATTGCGGTAGTTTTACTCAATTTAGGCTTTTCAGCTAACTTGATATATAATGCTGAAAATTTAAAGCAGAATATCAGTCTGGGTCAGTTAAATTCACGAATAACGATACTTTCGGTAACAGTTAGTAATAATCTTCTTTATGTGAATTTAGCTAATAATGGCTCTGTAACATTATGGAATTTCTGTCATTTTGCTGTCATAGTTAAGTATTACGCTAATGTTAGCGGTACAGAAAAATTAATAGTATCTTTGTATAACTATTCTAAAACACCGTCTGCATATCAGTGGTCCTCTTCAGGAATATTAAACCCAGATTCTACCGCAAAGTTTACGGTAGTATTACCTTATCCTCCTTATGCTAACACTAACGCTGTCGTCATAGTTTCTACTAACTATGGCACTGTAGCTGTATGGAGAGGAATCTTATGAGGGATGAGAAGTGATAGTAAACACGGGTAACGAGGAACTAGATAGGAGACTTGGAGGGATTCCTTTTCCTTCCTTAATACTAATAGAGGGAGATCACGGTACAGGCAAGAGTGTAATATCAGCCCAAATAGCTTATGGCTTTCTAATGGCGGGCATGAAGGGTTATATAATAACAACTGAACAATCGACCTACGGGTATCTAAAGAAGATGAGCGAAGTTAAGGTTGATTTAATACCTTTCTTTTTAAAAGGGCAACTGGGCGTAGCACCAGTTAATACCTCTAGATTTAGCTGGAACTCAGTCATTGCAAAAAAGCTTTTATACCTCATTCTTAGCTTTATTAAGAAAGTTAAAGATTTTGTTGTAATTGATAGCCTTACGGTCATTTCCACGTTTTCTACGGAAGAGGACTTAATGGAATTCTTTAGAGGTTTAAGAGTTTATGTTAGCGAAGGAAAAGCAATAATAGTTACTATTCACCCTCAATTTCCAGAAGATTTGCAAACTAGGATAAAGAGTGAAGTAGATGTTTACTTTAAGCTAAGTGCTGCAACTATAGGCAACACTAGGGTGAAAGTGTTGGAAAAGGTTAAGATAACAGAGGGAATCATTGGATCAGATAGTATATCGTTCAACGTAGACCCAGCGTTGGGAATAAAGGTTGTTCCGCTTAGCCTTTCGAGGGCGTAAAAATGGAGGATTTCCTTGAGGAATATATAAGTAAATTAGAAGAAAAACCTCAGATTGTGAACGATCCTACTCAATATAAAGGTTCTAAGGTATTTAACATAATTTATAAAGTATCAGATTTAATATATATTCATGCTCTAAGTAAAAGATCTGATGATGGATATTATCAATATATAGTTATAGAACCTCCGAGACCAGATCAAAAGGTTTTGGAGCAAATAGAAATAGAATTTGCTAAAGCTTTAAACTATAAAGAGAAGCCTCCGGTTTCTATAGAAGAAAGAGAAAAGAAAATGAGACAAATACTTAGTAAAATAAAGATAAAAGGCGGGAACAGAGAATATATTATTTATCATTTTATAAGAGATAAATTATATGCAGGTCCGATAGAACCTTTAATAAGAGACCCTTATATAGAAGACATTAGCCTACCGGGTATAGGAAATGTATATATAGTACATAAGATCTTTGGCCCTATGATAACGTCAATAAAAATTTCTAATCAGCAAGAATTGGACGATTTGATAGTGACTTTGAGCGAAAAGACTATGAGACCGGTATCGCATAATAGGCCAATTATTGACGCGTCACTTCCAGACGGCTCTAGGGTTAACTTTGTCTACGGTATGGATGTGAGCAGGAGAGGATCAAATATGACAGTGAGGAAGTTTACGAAGGTCCCCATTAGCATAACACAGCTAGTAGCCTTTGGGACAATGACTCCTTTACTTGCAGCTTATCTATGGATGATGCTAGATGAAGGTATGAATGTATTCGTTTGCGGAGAAACAGCTTCTGGTAAAACTACAACATTAAACGCTATAACAACTTTCATTCCTCCTAATTTAAAGATAATTACAATTGAAGACACTCCAGAATTAACTGTTCCCCATCAAAACTGGGTTGCAGAAGTAACTAGAGAGACCGGAGGTGAGGGTGAAATAAAACTCTTTGATTTGCTTAAGGCCGCATTGAGGCAAAGACCTAATTATATTTTAGTCGGAGAAATAAGAGATAAGGAAGGTAATGTAGCTTTTCAAGCAATGCAGACCGGTCACTCCGTAATGGCAACTTTTCACGCTGCGAATATTAGGACGTTAGTTCAGAGACTTAGCGGATATCCCATAGAAGTTCCTAAATCTTATATAAACAACCTTAACATTGCTTTATTTCAAAGCGCGCTTTATGATAAGAAAGGAAATTTAGTTAGAAGAGTGATCGAAGTTGATGAAATAATTGACGTAGATCCTGTAACAAACGATGTCATTTACGTTCCATCATTTACGTATGACCCCGTGTATGATAAGATAGTTTTTGCTGGTAAAGGATCTTCATATCTCATAGAGAATAAAATAGCCATAAGGAGGGGAATAGA
>Ga0326758_100365_pt1 | contig 10829 bp, 11 predicted proteins | sample GCRJH_S_FD_207221 | JGI IMG/M metagenome (GOLD analysis project Ga0326758, IMG submission 207221) | Hot spring sediment microbial communities from Geyser Creek Basin, Yellowstone National Park, WY, United States - GCR.JH_S | ecosystem: Environmental > Aquatic > Thermal springs > Near-boiling... | reverse complement strand
TCCTGACCAGCGAGGCGAGGGCTACCCAGACAGTGCCCTTCGGGAGGCCGGTGGCCTTCATGACCTCCTCCCTCGTGTGGGCCCCTGTCTCAACGGCCTTAAGTATGGCCTGCTGGACCCTCCCGATCCTCCTTGACCTGCCGTCAAGGGACCTCTGGGCGGCGGGGAGCCAGATCACCGCGGGCCCCTGGGTGGTCACGGTGCCGTCAGCGTAGCACGTGACGTCCCCGAACCTCACGACAACGCCTACGCTCTCGCACGGGACGGCCTCTGACAAGCCCTTCCCCTCAGCTGAGGAGAGCTCATGATACAATGGCTTGGGGGAGGTTTTTATCCTTCAGGCGACATATCGTCCTGGGCCCGTAGCTCAGCCAGGACCAGAGCGCCGGCCTTCGGAGCCGGAGGTCCCGGGTTCAAGTCCCGGCGGGCCCGTGGGCCCTGGTCCTTCAAGCGGCCTGAAGAGGCATGCAGGTCCAGGAGGAGAAGCTCTGACAGGCGTGGCTTTTTAGAAGGCCGTCGAGAGGCTGGTCCTTTCACACAGTAGGCCCTTAAGCCTTCTCCTGCCTCCCTGGACAAGGCCGATGAAGAGACCATCAGTGGTTAGACCTTGTGGGGTGAAGAAGGGTTACCCCTCGAGGCCCTCCCCTTATGCCTCTGCCTGCCGTCCCCCTCTTCTTGCCTGGCCATACACTAAGCCCGAGGGCGCGCCTGGCCGAGCGGAACCACGGGTCCAAGGTAGACCTTGACCGCTTCGGTGAGGCCCCAGTAATTGCCATCTAGCCGCTGTAGGTGAACTGGCAGCTCGCCTGGTAGCCCGAGGCCGTGAACACTGTGACCCTGTAGGGCTCGTATGGGTTAAGGGCCATAACGTACATGACTATGGGCACGTAGTGCCTGGGCGACACGTATAATTGGGTCGTGTTAGAGGCGACCTCAAAGCCAGAGCTGTCATACAGGTATGCGCTCGCAATCTCGACTCCCGAGGTGCCGTTGTTGTAGGCCAACGCGTAGACCTCAAGCAGTCCCTGGGGAGTGCTAACAGCGCCGCAGGACAGCAGCGAGACCCTCTGCTGTTCAACTGATATACCGGGCGACCCCACCTGTGATGATATTATAGGGGCCAGCCTGGCAAGCAGGGCGGCCACGAGTATGGCCGCCATAAACATAGCTATCGCTGTCAAGTTCTCCCTCACTGGAAGCCCTGAGAGCCTCGGTCTCCTCAAGCTGGGACCAGTAATACCCTGTGGATTGGGGGTATTACGGGGGTCAGGCCCAGGCCTTAAGTAAACTCCATGTATATCATGACATAACCTTATGTACAAGGAGGCCCACCATAATATCCATGGCCTGAGAGCATGCCCTTGAGAAACAGACCCTGGAGAAACAGGAGGGCAATGGTGGGCATCGACACGGCCATAATCCTCATAGCGTTCGTCCTGGTGGCCGCCGCGGTGGCGTTCGTGGTTCTCGATATGGGAATGAGCGCGGCCCAGAAGGCTAAGCAGACTATGGAGGGCGGCCTCCAGCAGGCTTCAACAGCGCTGCAGGTCGATGGCGATGTTATGGCTTACGTTAACACAAGCGGTAATGTGCAGGTTATATACATACCGCTGGGCGTGACCCCTGGCACCGGCTACGTGAGCTTTGCCAAGAGCTTATTGTCGGTATCGCTGATAGCCGGCAACATGAGCTACGCTAACATATACAACGGCGTCGCTGGGGTGATCACTAATCAAAGCCTGACCACTATTGCAGATAGCCTCGAAGGTAAGGGGGCTGTCGCCGAGGTCTACTTCATACATGGCAACATAACGCCCTTCGTGCTGGGTCCCTACGGCCAGGCTCTGCTGGTTATACACCTGCCGTACGGGCTGCCTGCATATAAGAGCTTCACGGTCACAATATCTCCCAGCATAGGAGGGGCCATCACTGTAAGCAGGATCATACCGCCTGACAACGTGACCAACACTGTAATAGACCTCGGATGAGGTGCGCGGCTTTGCGCACCGAGAGATCTAACAGACAACCTTTTTTTGTAGCTGAGGGCTCTGCCAGGGCAGTGAGCGAGGTCTCAGCTGCCCTGGCGGGCCTCTTCCTCGCACTTGGTGTTGTGGGAGGGCTTGTAATTGTCGAGGGCCGCGGCCTTCTGACGTTCACGCTTGGAATAACGGCCCTAGTGGTCGCGGCCCTCGACGTTCCTGTGCCCCTCTCACTTATGTTTAGCGTTAAGGGCAACTGCAGCCCCCCAGCTTTTTTCCTCTCGAGGCCAGGCCCCTCAGCGAGGAGCTCGGCCCAGCAAGGTTCACGCCTGTGGGGGCCCTGGAGTCTTTCCTTCTCAGAAAGGTCACGCTTACAAGGGGGTGTGCGACCATGAGCGAGCAGCAGAGGCCCCAGGAGCAGCAACAGCAGGCCGCCCAGGGCCCTGAGGAGCTCACGGAGGTGGCCAGGATGCTGAGGGACGCCGCCGCGCAGCTCAGGTCGATAATTGATAGCCTCAACAACCCCTTGGCCGCCATAGCTGTCAGTGCGATGCAGCCACAGCCTCAGGCCAGGCAGGAGTCGCCCAGCAGGGCACAGGCAGGAGTCGCAGGGCGCGCCGAGGCCCAACGGCCCTTGACAGAGGAGCAGCCAAGCGAGGTAAAGGCTGCAGTCCCATTGACGGTAGCCCCTTTCCAAGCTGGAGAGCCAAGGCAGGCGGCCTACCAGGGCGTCAGTGTGGAGAAGGTCATGAAACTTCTGGGCCTCTTCGCTGACATGAGCATGTTGTCAACCGACTTCTTTGAGAATGTGGTAAAGGCTATGGGATCCCTTGGGGTGTTAAGCGAGGGCGAGAGGGACGCCCTGGTTTACCTACTTAATACTATGAAGCTTGGGATTGACAAGGGCCTGTCGCCCCAGGAAGTTATCTCGCTCCTAGCCATACTCTTCAGTGAGGCTGGGGTAAGCAACGATGATGTCATAAGGGGCGGCCTGGCCAAGATGATACTCTCGAAGCTCAGAAGGCAGGAGGAGTCGAGGTGAGAGCTTGAGCGACGTTGCTGTGAGCCACACGATCTTCATAATAGTTACCGTGATACTGGCCTCGGCGGTGAGCGCCGCGGTTATATTTAAGACATATCAGATAATGAGCGCTTACTCTCAGAGGTCCAGCGCCGAGGCCCAGTCGCTGGAGACGCAGCTGACCCCTGTGTACGCCTACTACAACGCCTCCGACTCCTCCTACTACATCTTCATCAGGAACAGCGGCTACGTCACTTTAACTCAAGCAGAGCTCAGCTATGTTGAGGTCTTCCTTGGTCCCGCCAACGGCACCCTGAACATGTATATCTACTCGCAGTCAGGCGGCCGGGGGACCTGGGGACTGGTCACCATCTACGGCTCCCAGGGGGGCCAGCTGAGCCCAGGCGCCATGGCTGAGATAGTCGTGAGGACTGGGGCTAACTTCGGCAACACCGTTCACGTCATAGTGTCGCTGCCGGACGGCCAGGAGTTCAGCGCATACCTTCAGCAGTCCCCTTAGGTGGGACGCGTGGGCGTCGAGGTAGCTGTAGGCATAGCAATAGCTGCGGTTGCCCTGGTCGTAGTGCTCGGGTCTCTGGCTGGGATGATATTAAATGCCTACCAGGTTGCGTCGCTGTTTCACAGCTACCAGCCCCTGGCTTACGTCAGGGTGTCCTCGGCGCTCCTTGCTGCTAATAACAGGACACTGCTCGTAAATATAACAAACTACGGCCAGGAGCCCCTGTACCTGGTCGGGGACACCTATGTTATAGTCCTTTACAACACGTCCACGGGGCCCGAGGTCCAGGTGTTCAACCTGACCTCAAGCCCTCCTGTGCTCTACTTCGTGGGCAGCTACTCAGCTCAGTACTCGGCCGGCTCAGGGCTCATGCCGGGCGAGACGCTGGAGCTCAACCTGACGCTGTCACAGCAGGCCCTAAGGACCCAGCCAATAACGGTAACAGTGGTACCCCTTAAAGCACCTCCTGCACAGTATACCTTTACACCGGGCCCCCTAGCGTGATACTCAGCACCGGGAACGAGGAGGTGGATTCAAGGCTTGGAGGAGGCATACCTCACCCAAGCCTTATAGCCATTGAGGGCGACAATGGCTCGGGCAAAACCAGCGTTGCGCTCCTGCTCACCCAGGCCTACCTTAGGGCGGGCCTCTCGGTGACTTACTTCACTAACGAGGGAAGCAGCTACACGTTCATAAGCAAGGCTAAGGAGTCGGGCTTCGACCTCTTCAGTTACTTCATCAGGGGGTCACTGAGGGTCTACACCATGAACGTGGGGATTCCAGTGACTAGGGACACAGCCGAGAGGCTCCTGGGGGCCCTCGCTTACGTGTTCACCTCAGGGAAGCTGAACTCCGACGCAGCTGTGATAGACACGCTCTCATACCTGTCATCGGCTGCTCCAGAGGGCTCGATAAAGATGCTCTTCGAGGCCCTTAGGAAGTCTGCTGACAGAGGCATGAGCGTGATTGTCACGTTTCACCCTAGCACGCTGCCGAAGGCCCTCTCGGAGCCCATAAAGGCTACCTGTGATGGCTACATCAGGCTAAGCGAGGCGAACCTCGGCGGCAGGAGGCTAAAGGTGCTGACGATGGTTAAGTTCAAGGGCCTCCCCTCTGGGGCCCAGAGCTCCATAACCTTTGACGTGGACCCCGCCTTTGGCATCAAGGTGATACCAATAGTTCTGTCCTAAGGTGATGGCTTTTGAGGTTCAGCCTGCTGCCCAGAAGGCGTAGAGGCGCTGAACCTTCAGAGGCCAAAGAGCCGGACTTCGGCGAAAGACCCCAGTACCTACAGGACTACGTATCGAAGGTCAGCGGCGAGCTGGGGGAGCCTGTTTACATGGAGAAGCTTGACCCCTCGCTGAAGAAGCAGAGGACCTACAACGTAGTTTACCCAGTGGGAGGTGGCGTTTTCATCCATGCCTACTCGGTCAAGGGTAGCGACATGGGTAAGTACGTAGTCGTAGAGCCCCCAAGGCCCTCGCCTGAGCTCATGAGGGCGATAGATGTAGCCCTGGCGAACGTGATAAGCGGCGAGGCCCCGGAGTCGGCGGAGGAGAGGAAGAGGCTCCTCCTCTCGCTCCTGGACAGGATACTTGAGCCTACGGACTCTGACGTGGACTACTCGTCACTGGCCAGCGACATTGAGCTCAGGAGGGTTCCAGTGAAGAGGGAGTGGGCTGACTACGTAAAGTACCACGTTATCAGGGACAAGATAGGGGTTGGGGTGCTGGAGCCCTTCCTCAGGGACCCCTACCTTGAGGACATATCGGCCAGCGGCGTCGGTAACATATACATAGTGCACAAGATATTCAACAGGATGGAGAGCAACGTGGGCTTCTCCTCAGAGGACGAGCTGGACGCCTTCGTGCTCAGGCTCGGCGAGAAGATAGGGAAGCCCATAACCAGGGCCAGGCCAATAGTGGACGCTACGCTGCCTGACGGAAGCAGGTTAAACATAGTGTTTGGCTCTGACGTGAGCCTGAGGGGCACAAACTTCACGATAAGGAAGGCGTCAAAGGTGCCCATAAGCGTGACCCAGCTGATAGACTGGGGCACCATAGATGAGAGGGTCGCGGCCTATGCGTGGATGCTGCTGAGGGAGGGCATGAGCGGCTTCATCTGTGGCGAGACGGCCTCGGGGAAGACCACAGCATTAAACGCCATAGCTGTCTTCATAAGGCCCACATATAAGGTTGTGACCATTGAGGACACAGCTGAGGTCCAACTGCCCCACCCCAACTGGACCAGGGAGCTTGCCAGGGACACTGGGAGGCCTGAGACGAGCGTCTCCCTCTTCGACCTCCTCAGGGCAGCCCTGAGGCAGAGGCCTGACTACATAATTGTCGGTGAGATAAGGGGCGCCGAGGGCGCCGTGGCATTTCAGGCCATGCAGACGGGCCACCCTGTGCTCTCCACCTTCCACGCGGGCGACTTCACCAGGCTTATACAGAGGCTCACCGGGCACCCCATAGACATACCTAAGCCCTACATGGACAACCTGAACTTCGCCTGGTTCCAGGCGTCCACATACTCTAAGACGGGCCTGCTGGTCAGGAGGATGACGGCGCTTTACGAGATTGTGGGCTATGACCCTAACACGGACTCCGTGAGCGCAATTCCCGTGTTCACCTGGGACCCCTCTACGGACCGCTTTATCTTCTCGGGCAGGGGGTCCAGCTACCTCCTCGAGGAGAAGATAGCGAGGATGAGGGGCCTCCCCAGGAGGGACTACAGGCTCATATATGACGAGCTCGACATGAGGGCCGCCTTCCTCAGGGAGCTGGTCAACAGGAAGGTCTTTGACTACTTCCAGGTGTTCAAGGCCGTGGTGAAGGCTGAGAGCCTGGGCGTGGAGAGGGCCCTGGCGGAGCTGAGGGCAGGGAGGCTTGAACTGTCTTGAGCCCCAGGGCAGCAAAGCTTAAGATGCCAAGGGTAGGTCCGCTCCACGCCTCAGCGATACTCATAGCTGTTGGCCTCCTGCTGATGGCGTTAAGCAGGGGTAGGCTTGAGGTCCTCTCGCTGCTCATATTGCTCTCTGGCGCAGGGGTTCTCATCTACTGGCTGCTCTTTCATAGGACTTACATAAGGCTTGACATAGACTTCCTGTACTCCCTGCTTCACATGTACATCGTCTCTACGGGGTTCCAGCCGCCGGGCGAGATAGTTAAGAGCGCCTCCAAGGGACCCTATGGTCACTATTCAAAGGTCTACAGGAGGGCCGCGGAGCTCGCAAAGAGATGGGGCTACACGGTGCCCGAGGCCCTCTCTCTGTCATCAAGGGGCGAGAGGAACAAGGCCTTCAGGGAGTTCATGGAGAGACTCGCAATAATATCGGCGGTGGGCGAGGAGGTGAAGTCCTTTCTAAAGGTCGAGTACGAGACCATAAAGTTCAATTACCAGAATTACTATAACAGGAGCCTCGACTCGCTCAACGTGCTCTACGGAGCCTATGCCTCAACAATGGTTTCAGTGATCTTTGCAGTCACTACAATGATGCTTCTGTTCTTCTTCTTTGGCGGCACCAGCCTTAGGATAGTTATACTGAGCTACATTGCAGCTCTGATTGCCATAGTGTTGCTGGGCGTGCTCGTTATACTGAAGGCCCCTAAGGACCTCTTTGAGGCCAGGAGGTCCAGGAACCCCACAGCGCTCCTAGCCGACCTGCTTGCTGTGGCCGGGCTCGTGCTGGGCGTGATTATATCATATATTATACTGTCCCACGGGGTTAACTACGTCACCGTGGGTATCTCATTCATAGTGTTTGGCCTACTCTTTATACCGGCAGGCTATATCATAAACAACATGGAGAACATGATAGACGAGTATGACAAGTTCTTCCCGGTCGTTATAAGGAGCCTGGGGATATACCTGTCCCAGGTGCCAGACCTGAGACAGGCAGTCAGGGAGCTATCCAGGATAGAGGTAGGCAGGCTTAGGAAGCTGTTAGAGAGCCTGCAGGCCTCCCTCACCATGGGCGTCGACAAGAGCGTGGCCATGGCTAAGTTCGCGGCGCAGACCAGAAGTGAGAACATATACAGGTCGCTTCTGGTGTTCTCGGAAGCCATTGATCACGGAGGTGACCTAAATGAGGCGGGCGTGGCGCTCTCCGACCACATGAACCTCCTGCTTACACTGAGGGAGAGGAAGCTGCAGGTGACCGGTAACTTCCTCTCAACGCTTATACTCATGCACGTCAGCGTGATAGCAATAATGGCCTTCATGGCTGAGATGATGTACTACTTCTCGCAGCTACTCATACCCCTGAGGGCCAGCGTAAGCGCCTCCCTCGCTAACGTCTTTGTCTTTGGCAACATTAACGTGCCTCTGCTGGAGTCCTCGACCATAATATTTGCAGCTGTGATAACAATCATAAACGCCTTCATAATCGCTGTTACCAAGGTTGGGAGCCCCAGGTCATTCTACCTCTTCCTGGCAATACTGTTAATACTGACCGGAGGCACTATAGTTGGGGTGGCCGTCCTGATGTCATACCTTTTCCACATATTCCCAGTGGCCACTGTAGGCCTTCCCTAAGCTCTACCTCCTGCGCTAAACATCATCCCTAGGTAAGCCAGCCTCGGGGTCCTGCTTAAAGCAGGATAACGCTTTCTACTTAGCGCCGCTGGCGGCCTACGCGACCTACTCAGCGGCGTGGTCATACATGAAGTTAGCAAGATATACGGCCTTACCTCGCGGTACCTCCAGCCTTTAGCCTCGTGAACTTAGTTACATCCTTGTTTACAGCATAGAAGGTCAATAGTTCAACCATGTTCCTATGCATGCCCCCAAGCTCGACGAAGGCCCTGCAAAAGTCCTTCTAGGTAACGGCGCAGCCCTGATAACAACTGTTCTAGTAGCTTTATTCACTCTTCTCAGCCTCCTTAGGTGTTGAGCCTGCCTCTACTAAGTCCACTCCGAGAGGCGAGAGGAAGGCAAAGGCGCGCCTGCCGTTCTACGAGTGGAGGGCTATGCGGAGCCATGAGAGTTCTTTCACACAGTAGGCCCTTAAGCCTTCTCCTGCCTCCCTGGACAAGGCCGATGAAGAGACCATCAGTGGTTAGACCTTGTGGGGTGAAGAAGGGTTACCCCTCGAGGCCCTCCCCTTATGCCTCTGCCTGCCGTCCCCCTCTTCTTGCCTGGCCATACACTAAGCCCGAGGGCGCGCTGAGGTACGAGAGGGACAAGACGCTGGAGGAGGCCGTGAGGTGCGTCGCGAGAAGCCTCGGCCTCACCTACATAGACCCCGAGAGGCTCTACGTCGTAAGGAGCTACGGCTCCAGGTCAAGAGCCACAGCAAGGATATACATGATGCCCTCTGCCTGGAGGTTCGCCCTCAACATGGGGCCCGTCTACCTCATAGAGTTCATATCAGAGAGGTTCGACAGGCTGACGCCAATGGGGAAGGCGGAGGTCATAGTACACGAGCTCCTCCACATACCCCCTGCGTTTAGCGGCGGCCTGAGGCCCCACGGGAGGCTCGTCAACGACGGGCTCGCCCGAAGGCTGACCTCGAGGGTTGACGAGAGCTGCCTGAGGCTTTTAGGCGGCCACGGCGAGGGCGGTAGTGCAGTCACCTGAGCCCAATCGCGGCGAAGGGCGCCTGCCCACGGTGCTATCGGTAGTGCCTGTAGATGCCCAGGGGCCTTAGGAGGCCTGAAAACCTGCTGAGCTAAGGACCTCCTTGGGAGCGGCCAGGCCTCGAGCTCTCAGGGCCCGAACACCTGTTTAAGCCCCTCCATTAGCACTGACCTGCAGTCGACCTTCAGGCTGCCAGCGAGGACAGGCCCCTCAGAGGGAGCCAGCTCGCCCCAGACCCTGAGGGGCTCAAGTGAAAACTTGCCGCCCTTAGCATAGAGGTAGAGGACGTTATCGTAGTAGGTCGAGAGCGGCGCCCTCCAGGCGTCCTCCCTGGGCAAGGCGTAGAGGTGGAAGGTAATTATGCCCATGGAGGCCCTACGCACCAGCACCCTGTAAGTGGCGTTAAGGTAGTCGCTAGGGGTCATGAACCTGCGAAGCATGTGGACGCCCTCGGCCACGACTACGTCGGGCCTGAAGTCCCTGTCGCTCGTGTAAGCCCTCAGCTCAAGGTCCCCTGCTGTCGTCAACGAGGCGTCATGACTCTCCACTGACAGGTTGCCAAGTTTGTCGCCCAGAAGGTCACCGCAGGCCGCAAGCAGGTCCTTCATGCTGGCGACGCTATGAATGTAAGAGATGTACCTCACCCTCAGGCCTGAGGCCACTGCCGGCGCCACTAGGTAGTAGACGGAGAACCTGAGCGGGTCGACTGAGGGGTCGTAAAGTATGAGGGTCCCCATGCCCGGCCTCAGCGTCAGCTCGCCCAGCCTGCACGTCCTCTCGGACCTGGCGCCGCTCGGCAACGCCTCACGCCTCAGAGGGGGAGGGAGCTCAATACCCCTCGCGGTAAACGTGTAGGGCATAGAGGCGTACTCAACGCTCGTCCCCCTCATCTTCCTTATCTCGGCGTACCTCTCCATCTTGCCCTTGACGTAACGGTACTTCATTATTATGACGCCGTCTGCTATGAACTCCTCGGGGCCCAGCTGGGATGACTCAGCCCCGAAGGGGAGCTCTGCTATCAGAAGAGAGGTCGCTCCCCTGAGCTTAAGGCCGAGGTAAAGCGCTGAGTGAAGCACCTCCCTCACCCTCGTCGGGTCCTTGGCCAGCTGTTCAACGGTGGTCACGCTGTCTATGACGACGCGCCTCGCCTTCATGGAGTCGACCTGGAGAAGGATGTCCTCGATCAGGTTGCTCAGCGTCCCAGGGTCGCTCACGTTGAGCGCCTCATAGTACCTGAAGAGCCCCTTCTCCTCCAGCGGCCTGAAGTCCATGCCGAATGAGAGCGCGTTCTCGATGAACACGCTCCTGGGCTCGACGAAGCTCACGTATATTGAGGGCTCCCCGGAGGAGGCACCGGCGTAAACGAACTGGGACGCAAGGGTGGTCTTCCCGGCCCCAGGGTAGCCGGCAACCAGGATGACCGAGCCCATCGGCACACCGCTTGCGAACAGCTCGTCAAGGCCTGGGACGCCTAGCCTGATCCTCTGCCTCTCGTAGCTCAACGGGGCCCTCTTTCCTATAGTTAGCACTTTATTTTAAGCTAACGCTTCGAAAGGAACACATTACCTGAACCTGACTAAGTTAACGAGCCGAAGGTAACGCCCTATCCCTTGAGCCGCTCGGCCAGGTCGTAGAGGGCGCACGAGAGGGCGCAGGCCACGTCCCAGGCCTTGAGCGGCTCCCCTCCCCTTATCCTGACCCTCTTGGTCGCCAGGGACAGCACGTCCTT
>Ga0326758_100364_pt1 | contig 10878 bp, 11 predicted proteins | sample GCRJH_S_FD_207221 | JGI IMG/M metagenome (GOLD analysis project Ga0326758, IMG submission 207221) | Hot spring sediment microbial communities from Geyser Creek Basin, Yellowstone National Park, WY, United States - GCR.JH_S | ecosystem: Environmental > Aquatic > Thermal springs > Near-boiling... | reverse complement strand
TGGCCGGATCGGAGAACATGTTCAAGTTCAGCAGGATTTCGTTCTTGTAGCCCCTCCGCCTCAGCATCGTAACGATGAGTCTCGAATCGCTCCTCTCATCCCCCGTCGTCCTGGGCCTCTCGGTGGCAGTCTTGCCGTGCTGATCATCGATGTCCGATTCGAACCCCTCTGACCAACTCCCCACACCCCGAGCTCTCAAGGCTAAAGGAATATACAAACGTTCGCTGACCTTCACTGGGCTCCCACTGAGCGTTATCATCTGTTTTCCCTTCGTGCTATTATCATTTTATCGTTATATTGCTGGGGGTTTTAAAAATATTTATACCCATTTTCAGTATTTTCAAATACCAGCAATTGACCTACGTAACGTAATTAACGAATTGAGAAAGCAGCGAGTGATGAGAGTGGACGAACGACCCTCACGGAAGGAAAGCCTTGCAGCTCCTCGTCACACAGTAGCGTCTAAATTTTAAATCCGCTGGGGAGGCAATTAACTCGCCGCGGTCGTCTAGCCCGGTCAACGGAGGCGGGGCCGAAAGGATTCGGGCCTTTCGAGCCCGAGACCCGGGTTCAAATCCCGGCCGCGGCACTAGTTTTCCCTTAAATTGAAATGGAGTAACGTTCTCTATAAACATAAGGGATCTGCAACAGTAAAGGGTATTTTGTAGTACTCTCACCATCTTATAGGTGAGTTTAACGTGAGGCTTGATAAAATTAGAAGTAAACCGTAAAGGTTCAAATTATAAGAGGTACTTTTTACGTTAAAGCATGAATTTATACTTAAGTGAAGGTACTATGATTTTTTCTTTAACTCCCAATACGCCTTATCAAACGCTCCATTAACCATGTTTAATAATTCATTGAGCTGATCTATTTTTTCAAAATGTAAGATAATAGTGAATGCATTAGTATTTCCGTTTTTTCCTGTAAAGTAAATTTTGGGATTCTTCAGTTGATTTTTAGAAAAAGAGTCTTGAATATAAGATTCAGCCAAGTCTAATAGGTTATTTGCGGGAACATCTGCGTTTACTAGTAATTGATATGGATATGCTAAGGAACTCTCTGATTCTAACTTCTGAAATACTGTATTTCCCAAAAATGCGGAATTAGGAATTCTTATTATATTTCCATTAATTGTCTTAACTTCTGTGAATAAAATGGAAACCTTAGTCACTTCTCCGATTATTGGGGAACCCCAAATCCAAGAGATTAGGGATACTGCATCATTAGGCTTGACTGTCTTACTCGTAGTTACTAACAATCCAGATAAAACGTTCTGGGCTATGGTTTGGACTGCTAAGCCTATTACAATTCCTCCAACTGCACCTCCTACTAAGACACCAGTTAGATTTACCTTTAACGCTGCTAATATAGCCACTACTAGTATAGTATAAAAAACGACATCTAAAACCACCCTAACTGTTGAAGCCACATTTCTCTCTAATTTGCTTAGAAAAGCTTGATTTATTAAATCCCGAAATATTTTAATTATAAAATATCCTCCTACTGCTATAATAATTACAGTTATTCCAGTCTGAGCATCAATAAAGTATGTGGAGTCCTTTGGAAAGGTTAAAGATAACGTCTCCAACAACGACCTAAGGGCGTAATCTAAAACAGCTAATATTACAATAATAATGAGAATTCTCACGTAGGGCTTGTGGTTCATAGAAGAATTATTTAATGGAGGGTAATAAAGCATAACCCTATTGTTAGGTTTAAAACTATGTCAAGAAATACAAAATCCTTACAGAATTTTCATTCTAGAATTTCCTTAACCTTCTTAAATAGTGAACGATTCCCTAGGACTATTAACCGATCACCACGTTGAGTTCGGAGCCCCTGCTGAAGAGGGGATCTATCTTATTATCCCTAATAATGGCTAGCCAGATCTGTAGTACACGAATTCGACTAATTTGTTTTATATGATGAAGGCGTTCGGTGAAACTCCTTGAAGGAAGGTAGTCCCCGCAAACGACGTGGGGAGGAGTGATGAGGCCGAGTTACGTTAACCACGATGAAGGCAGAGCTCTATCTAGGCTTTGCCAAGAATTATCATTCTGAAACTGATATTGGCATCTTACGTCAATTATTTCTTCTAATAACTTATCTGTTATCATATATTTTCTATCCTCTTTCGCCAAGAAAGAGTACTCTAATAAGTTGTTTATTATGTCGCTCACGGTTCCGTCGTTTATCTCTCTCCCTTCCAAAGCTTCGAGGGAGTTCTTAATGTCCTTCCAACCGCATCCTTTCCTGCAAGTTTCTATTACCTTTAAATATCTCCTCTTGTCTCTGTTCCCTTCCCTTATGAAGTTGCAGAATTCCCTAGAGAGTAACCTTTTTGCGTATCTCTTCGTCTCTAAAACAGCCTTTTCCTTCGTCTCTACCGTGCTTTATGTAGATATAACCGAAATAAGTTAGCCAGCCTGGATTTCCTCCTAGAATATCAAAGATTCTCTCAGAATCAGGGAAATTTATTCCTTGTTCTCTGAATCCCTCCTCTAAGAACCTAATTGCTGCCCCCCTGCTAAAGGGCAGCAAATTAATTTCTACATGCGTCCTCCCGAGGAGGGGCGAATCTTCCTCTTCTAATTTTAAAAATTTATCTCTAACTCTGACTTCTGAACCAGTTATTATGAAACTCAAATTCTTTAAATCGTCGTAAGCATAAGCGATGGAAGGTAAAATACTGTATCCTCTGAGCCTCATTAACTCCTGCGCCTCATCAATTACGATGTGCATAGTTTCTCCCTTTTCACTTGCCCAATCGTCCAATTCCGAAAACAAATCGGATAACTCGACTTTTTCTTTTCCCCAACTGAAACTTACTGAAAACCCCATAACCTGAACTCCCTGTATGTGGCGAAGATAAGACAGGAGATCCTTATCTTTTCTGGTGATCTCGTTTATTTCTCTTTCCAAAAGATTTAACGAAATCTTTATATACAATGTAATCTTTATTTTCAAACCTTCTCATATCTAAAAATATAGGTTGACTTAGTATCGTTTAAAACTGATTTTATTAATGACGTCTTCCCTGTCCTTCTAAGTCCAATTATGACAATTAAAGGTGAGTCCAGTGAACTTTTGAGTAATGAGATTTCTGATTCTCTGTCAAACAAGTCCTTCAAATTATCCTTCGGTCTCGGGTCGAATAACACTTCACTTACCCACTGGTAAGTAACTTACCCCCTCCCAAGTTTTATGGTTATCTAACAGGTAGAGAAGTACGGCAGTAATTTCATCCATTTAAAATTTAGTTAAAATTTTCCTAAATTCTTGGAAATTTTATTGTAGTGTTTATTAAGGTTAACTGCTTCTGTTAACTAGCGGGGTACCATGCATGTACTATTGCTAATTGTTAAGAGGTGTTGAAAATGTTCATTAGTGAACCGAATTTCTATTATTATTTAGCTTTTAATACTATTCCATTTACTCTTGCTGTAATTCTCGGATTCCTTACTGTTTATCCTATGGTAAAAAAGGAGGATGCAAGAAAGAGGGTAAGGAAGGTCATTATAGGATATTATGGCGCAGGGGTCTCATTAGGCTCCCTGGGACTTCTCGTTTATAAGTACGTTTTTCACCAGATTGCACCATTATACGTTTCTTTAGCGGTGGCGTTAAGCGTTATGACCGTTACCGCCATTATAGGTTTCATGTACGCTGGTATTACCCCCGACTTCTTCAACAATCCTCACAAGTTGGAAACGACAAGAGTTGCAGTCGGCGTGATGATTTCTGTAACGGGGATAGCGCTAGCAGTCATCCTATTTCTTTGACGAACATCATAGTTATTCAATTTTTGATTGAATCATTTTATTCAAATCAGCATTTCCCGTAGACCGCAAATTCATTATTCCGAAATTAACTATAGGAAATTAAAAGTTGGATAGAATAGTGAGGAGGTGACGTACTCCCTCAGTTTAACCACCCGGCAAGTAATGAAATTAATCATGCGCAATGGAAGAACTATTGCCCGTATTCTCTTGGAGCGAAGAAGTTTCCAAGTGTTTTCGATGATCGCTCCTTTAGTGATTTGTTTTTCCTACTCACAAACTTCTCCATGAAAAAGTACATAAATGTGGGAAAACTCATGGGGCGAACGCGGTCTCGTTCGGATATATGGTGGCGAAGACGGTTGTGTTAAAGCCTTCAATCTCCAAGACTAAGGTATAGTTCCACACGTATTGAGGCAGTGAGAAATTATATATTAAGGGTTGGGGTAGCCCTCCAATAGTCTGCGGCGTAGAGACCGTGAATTTAACCGCTTTAATAACCGAGGTTATGTTGTACCATACGCCTTTATTATCGTAGTACACGGCCGTTAACGTGTAGTTACCGTTTCCTTTTAAAACCAATAAATAAGGTGTCTTGATAGGAGTCGAATTAAAGAAAATCAATATCCCTCCCCCGTTAACTTGATTGTGTATTATGCTAGCGTAGTCGTATTTTTTAGCTGAGGGTACCGGGTAATTGATTAACAACAAATACAACGGAATTAATATTATGACAATTAAGATAACTAATGTTATTAAGCCAATATATTCTGACTGCGCCTTCATTCTTTCTCGCCTATAACGGATACCACTGATACGTTTCTCCGTAGTAAGCTTCAACCGTCAATGTAGAATTTATATATAAGTACGATGGTATGTTAGGGAAATTGTAGGTTTGAGAACCTTGCGGAGTGACAATTTTTAAAGTTGTTACGCCATAACTGTAACTTCCTTTGAGTATGCTCGTATAGATGGCGCTGTAGTTACCGCCCATTATCCAATAGGATTGCCCGTAATTATACACCGTGCCGTTCAGTACGACGTTCACCTGCCCCGGCAAATTATGGCCAATAAACGTTACATAATAGTAATTATATTTATTGACGTAATTGATGTAAAGTGTTTCATTCGTATTCGGAGGAGCGAACAGTATCGCTGAGTAAGTGACGTAAGCCTTTCCGTTATACGTCATGTTCTTGAACGTGTAATACTTTATGACGCCGTTCCCTTTTTGCGTAGTGTCGTTGAACTGCAGCGTTAACACTGTCACGTTGAAATAACCGGCGGGAATTTGTATTGTAGCGCTTCCGTACACGGTGTACAGACGTCCGTCAACGGATACGTTCACCCCTACGTTTTTATCGGTGGTTTGTATAGTTAATGTAATATACGACCGTAACAGAGTGTAGTTCGCTACCAATACTAGTGAACTGTTCTCTAGAGTCACTCGTATGGCGAGCGTGTTGGTCCCGTTTACTGCGGCTTTGCCTATTAGCACCCAATTCTTAAACACACCCGTAATTATGCTACCGTTCGGTTCCTGATAGTACACGTACTGCGGCGCTTTCACTACAAACGTACCTGTTCTGTTCGGAAAACTGACCGGTGTCGTGTAGTTCTTAAAGGTCCCGGTTATGTTAGTAGTGACATTGGTAGAGGCCATTATAGGACCGCTAGGTGAATATATTTGAGTTACTATTTCTACTCCACCAACGCTTACTGTAGAGGAATAAGGCCCTATTGTGGAGCCGGGTTGCAGGAAGTAAATATTGCCTAAGGAGGTCACGATAATTATAGGTCTACCTTGTACGTAAGTCGGTATTTGCAGAATTCGATTGCTACTCAACACGATGGGGTACTTTAAGTCAGTTATATTGACCCACAGACCGTTACTATTTAAGTATAGGATACCTACAATTGTAATATTACTTCGAGGTACTAAAGTACCGTTAGTGTACTCGACATATATATGATTACCGCTGTAAAAGAACGAAGGGTGTCCGGTTGTCACCTGCTTATTCTGTAGGTCCTTTAAGTAGATATAGTTATTCGAGATTAGCGCGTTGTTGATATTAGCTTGAGATACGCTTATGAGATAATACAGAACCGGTATCGCTAATGATACTAATAGTATTATGATTATTAAGACTGAAACAGCGTTCGAAAGGCCTTTCTTAAGCATACTATCACCCCTAGACAGGGACACCACCATATTCCCATTCCTGTTCGTTCACAATTATTATGGGTGAACTAACAGTAAGAGTGAAGTAATTACCTAAGCTTGAAGATACAGAATACTGATTGCTACTATAGGGAGTATTGACGACTACTGTAGACGAATTCGATCCTAGAAGTCCGTAGAAAGTCTGTTGGGTTCCATTAACGGATAGTTTAATCTGTTGGTTGCAGATTAAATTCCAGTGATCCGCTACAAAGGTTAGGCTAGTGTTGGCTTTGAAGTATATTCGTTGTGGCACATAGTTCTTGACCGGGCCTAATTTTATGCTAGTTGAAGTTCCCGTAACATTTACTTGCAACAATTGACCCGCAATGTTACCCAATACTGGCGTCGTGTTACTAATCAGTTTCACACGCGGTGGAAAATAAAATTTGTTGTAGACCACTAGTAAGTAATATGTTTGTACCGGCTTATAGTTACCGTATATAGTTCCGGACGAGTTTACGAACACCGTGTTGTTACTTATAATCTGGATTTCACTAGTGCTCGAACTCAACCCACTGAATTGATAACATATTATTTCTCCTCCATTAAGCTTGAAACTCCCATAAGTGTAGTTAAACGTTACGTTGTACTTGGTCGGGAACTGAATAATGTGATATCCGTAAGTTAAGTTCAAAGTGATTCCGGAACTTCCGACGTAATACGTGCGATTGTCGATGATTTCTGGCATTGTAGAGTTGAGTGAAGTAAGTGTAGCTCCTCCTTGAGAAATGGTGGTCCCCAAGGGGATGTTCGACGGTACGATCTTGACCGTGAACTTCTGCAAGTTAGCCTTGTAGATTGCGGTAAGTACCGCCGCTCCCGTGACCGTGAAAGTTGTTGATAATGAGTTCGGATTTCTTACTGTCCCGTTTCCTGCTACGCTCCAGTTCTGGAACACGGCGGTCAACCCGTAATTAGGCAGGAATATCGTGCTGGAGTTCTTGATAGCCACGGAATAAGTCCCTGGATCGACGTACAATATTTTGGGCGTCAGGAACGATAAGTAACCCTGAAACGTCACTGATAAGCTGACGGGAATGAATTTACTACCGTTTACCACGAAAGCCGTTATGTAAACCGGAACCTTGCCGGCCGGTCCGGAAATCGTTACTGTTGTTATTGACGTATTCGGGTTGAGGAAGTAGATGTTACCGTAACCGGTTACGATAATTATGGGTTTGTTGAAAGCCTGCTTAGGCAACGGTAGAGTAGTGCTGTAAGCCACCACTAGCACGCTTTGATTCAGTATTGGAACCCACTCGGTCCCGTTGAAGTAGTATATCTGCGTTATGTTAAAGGGAGTCGGGACTGATGCGAACATGAATTGCAACGATGGGTTAGTGGAGGAGTTATAATAGACGTTGGGATTCCCTATGAAAACTTGGTTGTTTTGTTCGGACGCCAATTCGGAAACGCCTTCGGTAGAGATCTTGGCTTGAGAACTGTACACGGGGACAGAGCTAAAGATGATGAAAGCCGGAACTACGACCAGCAAGATTAACAAGAGGAGAATTATTGCGATGATTATTGTAGATAATCCTCTCACTGTCGAGTCACCCTGATGAAAGTATGGCCCGCTCTGAACGAATATCCACCGCTATTGCCTAATATCCATATCGTTAAGATGCTAACAGAGAGAGCGTTAGAGTTCTTCCCTTGAACTTTAACGGTAATCGCTGAGTTTAGGGGTACGCTGAACGCGGTAACCGAATTATTCATGTAGTGCCTTCTCTCCTGAAGCGTAAATAGGTTGAGGAAATAAAGAGTTTGGAAGCTAGTCCATCAAACGATCCAGCTGCATCACTCCCTGTTTCACTTCGTTTCGGCAACGGTTCCACTGGAGCTACGGACAAGGAGGACAAAGGATTAGCCTGCCGTTCGGCTGCGCTAAAAGCCTCCTCGGTCGTAAGTAACGCCGTAATGAACTTAGACATTAATTTAGCCCTGTATTATAACAGCCGTAACGACTATATATATTTCTCCCACGCTTAATGCCCCTGTTATGTCAATAAATCACAATAACCTTATATGTAATTTTACGTTAAATTTATACAATGGAAAGCTCAATTGTAGCGGTACTACTTTTAATAGCGACGTTGGTCTTGGCGCTCGGTGCCTTCGCGCTCTATTCTGTCTCGTTCTCTGACCAATATTATACTGTATCCGTACAAGAGTATCTCATTGGAATATCGAAGTTTATCAGCATCGAAGTCTCACAACCGACTTACGCAGGTATACCGCCTAGTTACAACTATTTTAACGTGAGCTACGTGATGTGGATTCAGTCGCCCACCAAGACCTTGACGGTCGTTGCTTTCGTCACGTCTCCACAGCCTAATCCGTCGTATATAGTACCTTCAAGTAATCAAAACGCCTCTTTGTTCACCTCCAGTTTAAACGGCTATTCCGGTTTACGCCCCTTCAACTTAAACGCTACTGTATATCTACCGCAAGGAGGACAACCTTTAGCAAATATACACGTGGTGGCGTATAACGTAAGTAGTAACTCTACCTATGTTTTATCTGCTGTCGTAAGGCCAAGCCAAATAATCATGCTATGGCTTCTATATTATTACGATGGCGAATGGTATAGGCTAGATTACGTTTATTTGAGCCCGTTCAGTAGCGGCATCGGCGTTTATGTAATTACGGGTAGCGGTATAAACAAGGGTAACAGCGGTACTTTAAATAACCCGACACCACACATATACCTTTCTCAAACCGGCTTTCAATTAGGTATGTGGTTCGAAGTCATAATTACGCAACAAAGCCCCACACGTTTGTTGAACGCCACTTTTATACCAACGGGTAACAGCGTTGGGAAAGAGTTTTCGGTTATACTGTATACGCAAAGCTCTTCAGTTTACGTGAATGTATCTGGGACAGTGAAACTACTATTTAATAACCTGAAAGCTGGACAATCATATTTCTTCAACTTCACGAGCGGTTCAAACTTCCATTTAAGTCAAGCTGCGGAATTCACGATATATAACAAACAAGGTCAACTACTCAATTCTTCGGTAATGAGTCTACCTTCACAGATAAACGGATATACCTTGATCCTTACTTTCGGATCTAAAACTATATCGAACGGGATTTATCAAGCCTTCGTAGAAACTATTAAGAATCAAGGAGGCACTAACTCGTTCTGGAACGTCTCAAATATCGCTATTTACAACGGACCTCTATATAATAATACTTATTTATTCAACTGGACCATTGCGCATAATCCGAGTCTTTACGCCTTAGCCTATTGGTATTTCGTTTGGCCTTATAATAATCCTCCACCTCAACTGTCCGGCATATTGTGGTATTGGCCTTCTGGTCCGTCAAACTACCCAGACATCTACTATATTCCCGAGACCGGTACTAACACGTACGTGATAGGTTAAAATCCCAAAAGTGCGAGATGTCGGCTAGTCACCCTACACGACGTACGTTTTTATCGCGCGTCCTATACGATGAGGTTAGCCAGTTCATCGATCGTAATAAACGATGATCACTCCTCGTGCTTTTTTAAGAAGTTCCGGAGCCTTTGTCAATTTTTTAAAACGGAATGCGATCGAATGACGTGTCGATGTCTTACAATCAGAATGCGGAGCGCCCCGACTGAGTGTATTACTAGAATTGTTTATATATACTAGGTTTAGTAGTAAGCCATGGAAAGGGTGAAGGTCACTAGGATCTACCGAGTTACAATCCCCGCGTGAGTAAGGAACAGGCTGGGCATACACGAGGGGGATATCTTGGAATTCCATTTAGAAGATGACAAGATTATAATTAAGAAGGTTTCATCCGTTAGACCGAGAATTAGGTTGGGAAGGAGGTTGACCGTTGAGGAGATCCAAAGGGACATAGAAAGGGGTTTAAATGAGGGCGGTCATTGACACGAGCGTTTTGATTTACGACCTAGTGGAGGACTCGGAGTTCCATAAGGAGGCCGAGGAGTTATTGGACAGCCTTGAGGAGTGGCTGATCCCCTCCATAGTCGTTCATGAGTTCGTCTGGTTCCTGAGGGCTAACGGAATCGACAACGTGGAGTACGTGAGAAGTTACGTAACTAACGACGAAGGTTAAAATATTGTGCGATAACGATGACGTCATAGGCAGAGCTCTGGAAATACTGATCAAGGAAAGGCTCAGCTTATCGAGATACAACGATGTCGTGATTTTAGCTCACGCCATAGAGAGCGAATCACCTTTAGCTACGAAGGACGAGGCGCTGAAGGGCCTCGCCAGAAGACACGGAGTTGAGGCTATCTAACGGATCGTTGGATCGAAGATCCCCTCACTTACCCTTAGTTTAAATATCGAGTGGCCCGAGCTTAGGTCGGGCCTCCCATGGAGAACGCCGTGATCGTGGTCGTGGGCGCCGACAGGCCTGGAATCGTCGCGGGGATCGCGTCGAAGCTGGCCGAGAACAACGCAAACATCATCGACATCTCCCAGACCGTGGTGAGGGGGATCTTCGCCATGGTGATGGTGGTCGACATTTCCCAATGCAAGGTCTCACTGGCCGAGCTGAGGAGGCAGTTGCAGGAGAAGGGCAGGGAGCTGGGGGTCGAGGTTCAGGCCTATCACGAGGAGGTCTTCAGGTACATGGAGAGGGTGTGACGGATGAGGTACACCGCCGAGGAGATCATCGAGGTCTATAGGATGCTCAGCGAGGAGCAGCTCGACATAAGGTCCGTCACCCTGAGCGTCAACACCCTCTTCGCGATCGCCGGAAACCTGGAGGCGACCCTCAAGAGGCTCGAGTCCTTGGGGGGAACGCTCGAGAGGTTCGTCAAGGCGGTGGACGAGGTCTCGGGGAAGTACGGGATCAGGATAGTGACCAAGAGGGTCGCGGTGTCCCCGATACAGTTCTTCCTC
>Ga0326758_100363_pt1 | contig 10911 bp, 17 predicted proteins | sample GCRJH_S_FD_207221 | JGI IMG/M metagenome (GOLD analysis project Ga0326758, IMG submission 207221) | Hot spring sediment microbial communities from Geyser Creek Basin, Yellowstone National Park, WY, United States - GCR.JH_S | ecosystem: Environmental > Aquatic > Thermal springs > Near-boiling... | reverse complement strand
GTGTGTTGCGGGTGGTGAATCCATTTATACATGGCTTAGGATGTATAGGGACCTACTCGATTAATAACCTTAGCAATACCATGTTTAAATTAAAATCATTAATTGTTTTTTATTTTGGTGGGATAGCATGAAAGCATTGTTCCCTGTGTTTTCGAAACCGCGGGATGTTAGTGAGTTTTTCAAGGTTAGACCTTGGGAAAACCCACCGTTTAAGAAAAACAGGGCTATCATGGTTGATGTTGGCGTGAAGAAACCCAGGACTGGTAATTACAGGGAAAATGTTGTGAACAATATTAACATGAGTGAGTACTACAGTTATGTTAGGCGTTTCTGGAATGACATCACCCTTTTCGTAGTACCCGATAGTCATGATATTAATGAGCACTTTAAGAGGATGGACGCTTCGATTGAGTACTTTAGAAGGACGAGGTTCTATAGTGTTATGAGGTATGGCTACCCCATCATTGTTTGTCACTATTGTGATGACGCCAGAGTGTTCAATGAAACAATCAGGAGGGCGTTGTTGGTTAGGGAGTTGTGGGGTTCTGTGGTTATTGGCATACCTGGTACAATAGTAACATCAATAAAGGGTAAGTTTAAGTGCATTGAGGACATTACCAGGTGTAACATGTTTATTGCTTCTTTAATCAATAGGTTGGTTGGTGTTGGGTTTAGCCGTGAAGCACATATCTTGGGTATTAGGAAGCGGACATTCACGTATTTGCATGAGGTTGGCTTGGCGAGGTATGTTCTAAGTGCTGACACTGACGCTTTTAACCTGGCGCCGACAATGAACGCAAAGAGGGAGTTACAGAGAGTGTGCCCTGGTTGTTACCAGGTTACCAATGACCCAGGGCTTTTGGATAAGTGGTACCTTGAGTGGTTTAAGCCCTATGAGCCGATTCTCACGATTGAGGAGTGGTTAGTAAAGCCCCAAGCCCCTTAGGGCTATTAAGTAAGCCGACGCCGTGTGCCTATCAAAACCATACCGCCTCATTACCCTATCATGCTTTTTCGAGTTTGTAGTGCCCCTTGGGCTTACATAACCAACCCTAATTGAGTACAGTGGCGCCTTCATGGCTACCTTCTCAATAATCGAACTCCTAAAGATGGAGACTTTATAATTAAAGTATTTATTCCACCTATCACCGTTCTTAACCCACAACAGCCTTAACCTACCTAGGACCTCTGGGTTCTCCAGGTATAAGGTCTTGACACCGTGGTTGTAGGCGTAATCAAGCATTTCATGAACCCTCATGCTAATCACATTCCACGCCTTGTCCCTGGGGAAACCACGCGTTATAGCCTCGCTGAACCAGAATGTTTTGTGGTCTATGAGTTTGCCATTACTATCAGTAACCACGAGGTTTAACCTATCCGCATTAACATCGACACCGCCGAAGTACCTACCAGGATTGTGCCTGTGCTTGGTATTGTATTTGAAATAGATATCCATGGGGATTGTGATTTGGACCTCACCGTGAACCCACAGTTGGTTGTCCCTAGCACCGTAGTCCTTAATCACGACCTTACCCATATACTTAATATTCTTACTAAGGATTGCATTCATTAACTTAACATAATTATCAGGCACGGTTGGCTTAACAACAACCCTACTAATACCCCCATCATACCTGACAGTGGCGATGTGAAACTCGAAATTGGGCTTCAACGCAATACTATTGTGATGGTTCTCGAACTCGTATTGCAGGAACATGAGCCAATCGTTTAATTCAACCCTCCTGAAGTCAATGCCTAATGCCTTGCATGATTTGTAAATACTCATTACAAGGATTACGGCACTGTCGGCATACCTGCGATTCGGGATTATTTTATATGCAGTGTGCCTGTATGTCCTTACCCAGTCGATGCGGGTTGTGGGTAGTTTTTGCCTTTGTTTTGCTAGTGATAGTACACGGTGGGTTGCTGTTTTGAACCACCATCCTGTTGATAATAGCTCGCTGGCGGTGTTTCCGTTGGCGTTGAACGGTAGCTTCAGTGTTATGCCTTCCACGTTTGTTTTACTTTCAGTTAGATTTATAAATCTATTCCGCATACCCTTATTGGTTACCCCAGGTTTCCGAGACCCGCAGGGGCTGGGAACCGCGGGCGACCGTTGGGGAGCCTCTGTGGTGAGGGGACCTGGGGAGACCTGCCGGGAAGGAGACGGCGGGTGGGCAACCGTAATCCGCCGTCTCTGGAGAGGCAGGAATTGGGGGTTGTGCCCGCTGTAGTACCCGCTAGGCTTATAACCATTTAATAAAACTTTAACCACCAATGAGTGAGAAATACACTTACTACAGGATTATACAGCTGGGTGGGCACTCAGAGGCGTTATTCCTCGAATGGCACGACCCACATAAAACCACGCTTAAGGCATTCATTAGCATGCGTTCGATAAACAGGGGCAGTGAGATTACAATCTCAATGCCGATGCAAATGAGTAGGTGGTTCGCATTGCACAGGGAGTTGCTGGATTACTTACCACCGCGTGTCCTGGTGGTTATTCCATTCAACATAGAGAGTGAGTGGGATATTAATGTGATAGCAAATATACTAAAGGCATTTTATGGGTTCATGGATGCGAGGGTTCTTTACGAGAATGGCGTTAGACCAGGTAGGGTTAAGTCTGTAATAGATGGTTTAGAGCCTCACTACAGGTTGATGTTGGGTGCAAGGACACGGACTGTTTTGAGTGTTGGTGATTTGTATAATGCGTTGCGTATGGCGAGTAAAAGTAATAAACTCGCTATTGTGTGATTAATTGTGAGTAGTGAGGTGCTTCTTGACATTGGGGATTTTATTCTTTATGTTATTGTACTACCGTTACTAACCACGGTTGGTATTCTCCTGACCGCGTTCGGCATAGCCCAGCTGGTGGGTGCAGGGAAAACGGTGCCATTTTTGAAGTCATTGCCTGTGTTTAAGGCGTCAATATTTTCGATTTCGATATCGGTACCGCTCACCCTGGTGGTTGGGCTGGGTTTGTTCGCCCTGGTGGCTGTCTTAATAGAAAAGACCAGGGAGGTCGTTATAGAGCTTTAGAAGTACTCGGTCTTTTTACTGCCCGTTGGCGTGAGCATTAGGCTGGCAAGCACGCGTGCGAACACCCCGTCCTCACTAACTTGGTTTCTCCCGCGTACCTTATCCTCACTGTCCTCACTATTTTTTGTGGCACCACCAGCTGGTGGTGGGGGTGGCGTGTTAGCGATTTCAGACAGTTTAACTGAACCAAGCATGGCGGTTAGTTCTTCCTCACCAACCTCACCCCTCAGGAACTTGTAATACACCTCAGTCATTGCGTGAATCCTACCTGCCTTTTCACTGATTTCGTGGAATGTGCCGTCCTCCATTGCGCGTAGTAATGCCATGTTGAGTGCCAATACCCTGATGGCTATTTCTTCAGGGTTTGAGCCATCACCAACAGCCGACGCTATAGCCCTAATCAACCTACTAATCCTAGCATCAACAATTAAACTCTCCTCTGGGTTGTCTGGCGCGGTCTTTCCAGTCTTTTTGTGCCAAACCTCCCATGCTACCCAGACAGGTGGTGTGATGAGTCTTGATATGTAATTAACACTCGCCAGGTGCCTAGCGAGTGTGTAGAGGAATTTTAGGAAGTCCGCGTTTCTAATGAAAATGTTTAGGTTAGCTTTTGCGTACCCGTCCCTCGTGTAGGCAATAGGGAAAACGCTATCCTTAGTTGCATACTGTGTTTCCTTTTTAGGCACAGTGTTTTCCCCAGCTGGGGCTTAAAATATCTAACAGCCCCTCCCACCCTATATATCCAACACTCTAGTTAGTACATATACCACATATACTCATAAACTAAAGATAGGGGTGGGTTTCTACTTGGTGTTGCCTCGGTGGGGTATGGGAATACACCGAGTATATACCCGTGGATATACCCGTGTTTTGCCTCTTTGCGTGCTTTTCTTACGGTAAATGTTTAAATAATTCCCAGTAGTTAGGAGTGCGTATGGAGAGTAAATTGGATACAATGGTCATGGTTAGTGAGGCACTGGCGTTTACACTACCCGTGGCTTTCGCCTCAGTACTGGGTTGGGGCGCTTACACTCACCTAAAGATTCTAGACCTGTCCTATACTCTCCAATCCAGTGGTGTTGGTGCTGTTTTTCAGTACATTGTGTTTAGTATCTTGTGGGTTGCGTTTTTCTGGCTTGTTGTGGCTAGTGTTATTGCGGGCGGTATGGAAATGGCAACGTCAGGAGCCAGACCATTTCTGGAATTATTCGGTTTGCCTATTCCGAAATCAACGCCTGAGCAGGGGTTCAGGACTATGTTCACGGCGATTATAGCGTGGGAGTTGGTGAATGTAATATTACAGTCTGTCTTCGGACTTACACCGCCGTCGCCCGTTTCGGCTTTTGTGCCTAAATTAATGAGTATTGGTGGCTTGGGTACAATATTGGGTATGGGGCTTGGTGCCGTGATTTTGGTGCCAATTATGCTTCGTGCAATCATACCGCCTGATGTAGTCATTGAGCTGTAGGGTGGTTTAATGAGTACTTCCGTGCTTGTTGTAACGTTTGAGTTTTTTCTCATATCGTTGATTGTTAATCTAGTACTTACAATAATATACGCCGTGTACTTGATAATTGAGGAAAAGAGGCTTACTGGTTTCGTGAGTACTAGGCGTATTCTGGAGTCTTCTCTCACTATTACTGGGGCTGTTATGTCTGCGATGTGGTTCATGATAATATTCATTATATTCTATGGACCGTTGATATTTGGTACTGTGGCTTCGGCGTTGGTTGTGTTGTTCACGTATGCTCATAGTCACTTTTTGCCTAGTAGGCTTACGGAGTTGGTGGCTTCGGGTAATATCTTGGCTTTAGCTGTGGTGTCTTATGTGGTTGGTGGTCCTACCCTGGTGGTGTTTACTCTCGAAATGATTGTTGTATCGCTTGTTGTTGCGGAGGGCTTGATGGAGCTCATAGACAGGTGGTTGGGCTAGTTTGGGTGTGTGTTAAAATGATTTCTTTCAAATTTCTACCCCCTGTGCATTACTTTCACCCAACTTCTTTCTCGTTGGGTGTCAAATAATCATGCCTATGGTGTGGGTTTACGGTATTATCGTGGGTTTACGGTGTCTTTACATTTTACTAGTGTACCATGGTTTTTACACTTTTACCTCGGTTTACCCACTATACATCGTGGGGGTAAAAACCGTGTTTTCTCTTTATTACAGGTGTAGTGTTTACGTGTATTTTTCGAGAGATTTTTTTAATTAGAGTGTTTAGAACTGGGGGGTAAAGGAGGTAAAAGGTTGCCTACGGAAAAAGGGTTTACAAAGTTTAATTTTTGTTTTTGTGTATGTAAACCCTATGGTGGGTTCTCGGTTTTTTCGTTGGGGGTTGTGTTTATCGCTAGGTTTTTAAGTGGGTGTTTTTGTTTCTGTGTTGATGGGTGAGGCATCAGGTGGTGGTGAGCCTAGGATTGTGGTTGGTGTGCCCTCTATACTTAATATATTTAATAGGTATAGGTTGTTTTTCACGGTTTCTATTGCATATGCTGTGGCTTTCTTTATTGTTTATTTCGGTATTCCCCACCTGATGTACCTGTGGTGGGGGTATAATGTTGGTAGTAGCACGGCAATTGGTTATTACATGTCGTTTGCTGTCCCTCTAATGATGACTGTGCCTTTGTTATTAATCGCAATTGGTTTGATTGTTCATGTTGCTTCCGAGGTTACGGACCCTGTTGCTAATGCTGTTAGGCAGGTTGCCGTTAAGAAGCTTATCGAGGATAAGAGGTTTAGTGATAAGATTGATAGGATGGCGGAGAATTACTTGAATGAGCATCTTGATAGGTATGGGATTGTTAAGGTGGTTAAGCCTGGTGCCAGAGGTAGGGTGTTGATGGTGTTTAAGAGGGGGGAGCATAGGGATGTTGTTGTTATGTAGGTAAATCCTTAAATAATACTTGTTTTGTTATTGTTTTGATGTCCACTGCAACACAGAAGAGGACACAGCAAACACAGACTAGTGTAATTCCTGCGTTTGTGGTTACTGAGAAGAATGATGTGGATTATGTTTGTGTTTTGCCTATTGACCCCGCGTCGAATGTTGTTGTGGTGGATACGTCTTATTGTACTATAAATAGGGGTGATAGGAATACTGTGGCTACTAGGTTGTATAATTTGTTCAAGTCGGCTGGGGTTCCTGTGGTTAAGCGTGGTTGATTGTTAATCGTTAGCCTTATTTTCTTGTTTTAAATCATTGCTTGATGGTTAAGGTGTTTGTTATTGATAGGGTTCATAAGGCGCATGTTGTCCTTAGTTGCCCACCTGATGTTATGTACATTATTAGCGAGCCTGTTCAGTGTAAGCTTGTGGCTTCTACGATTGAGGTTAAGATAGAGGCTAGTGGGTTCATGGCTTTCTTGATGCGTGTGTTCAGGATTAAGCCGATTGTCACGTTTAGTAGGGAGCCTGGGATTTATGATGTGATTGTTTATGGTAACGACATGATTATCCACGGTGTCATTGAGACCAGGGAGGGTGTTATCAACGTCCGTCCTGACATTGTTTTTAGGGACATGAGTGAGTACAAGGAGGTTTCCAGGTTTGTTCAGGATACGTATGAGAAGTTCGTGGATACGTTGAATAATGCCCTTAACCTCACGTCGGTTGTGGCTACCGCGCCTCTTAAGTATATTGATAATTTGATTAATTCAATGAGTGGGGCTACTGCCATGGTTCAATCGTTGGGTAATCATAATGTCAAGCTTGTTGAGCTTATTAATAGTGCGTTGGGTGGTGCTAATCTCTCTATTGATGAGATTATTCGTGCGATTAATGAGATTTTGAGTAAGGGTAGGTGGTTACTTGCACCGCCACCGCCGACGCAGGCGTTTCAGGCGTCACCGCCGTTGTCAGCACCGTCCCAGCAACAATCACAACAGGGTGGTGGGTGATGGCGTCAATGAGTGAGTTGGATGTTATGGGTTTTTTGGAGCGTGTGAACCGCACGTTGTCGGTTGTGCAATTGGTTATTGAGAAGTATATGGTGCCTGTCCTGATGGCTTACCAGCAATCCAGGACTTTTGTCATTTATTGGTTTAATGGCGAGCAATTAACTTTGTTGGGTACTCAGTACACGCCTATTGAGGCTGAGGCGTTGTTTGTGGCTAGGCAGATTGAGGATTACCCCGCTGTTAGGGAGGAGACAGTTAGTAAGTGGGGGGTTAGTCTCGATGCTTATTTGACTGTGTTGCCTGAGCCTGGTAACCCTGTCCTGGCTAGGTTTGGTCCTTTGTACTGTCCCGATTTGAGCGTGAAGTGTTTGATTGATCATATACCGCAGTTCATTTACTTGAACTGCGTTGGTGATAAACCGCCTGAGGATAAGAGTGCGATTATGATTGAGGTAATGAGTGATGCCAATAGGTTGGCGTGTGCTAATGACACGGCTAATCAAATACGTTTCTTGGTTAGGGTGGATATTGAGGCGATACTGAGTAACCTGAGGGATTTGGCTATCATGGCGTTGGCGTTTAATGAGGCTGTCCAACTACCGCCTAGGTTGTCATTAATTATTGATACGTATGCCATGGAGTCCATGAATAAGGTTGATAACATAATGAGTAAGAGGGCTGGTACTGTGTTCGTGGTGCCCCCTGCTCTGGTTATTAGTATGGTTAGGGATGCGTATAATGCCGTGGCGTCTCTGGTACAGAATTTGACCTCTGCCGTGATGGCTAGGTCCGCGGTTAGGGGGTGATTTGTTTTGTTCACTAGTTCGTTATTTAGAGGTTCCTCTATGAAACGTGTTTATGAACCTCGATTGTCTTGATGGAAAAACTTAAATATAACCTTCACAAGTCATTAACCGACCAGTATGGCAGTTGCCCTACCTCCACAGGTCACGAACGCAATCGCACCAAAGTACTACGAGAAGCAAGCCGCGGGATTCTGCAACTTCCTAGCTAGCATAGGCATAGCGCCAAGCCCTGACCAATGTACTCCGTTACAGAGACAGTACCTGGAGTCAAAGAACGCTATTGGTAAGTGGTACACTGGCTTGACAATGTACTACAGGGTGCTCACTAGCGGTGTTGGTGCTACTCCTGTTGTAAGATAAGCGTAAAAGGTGGTTGCTGTGGCTAACACTTTAACGATTAAAATCCCTAAGGGTTCTTTGCAATCCATGGACTGTGGCACTCTTAATAACCTCATTGGTTTATTCCAATACGCCTGTAACGTCCGTAATGACCAAACTGCTTGTAAGCAGTTGGATTACCTAAAGGCTGTGGCGAGTTCGAAGGGTTGTACCGTGTAGCCTAGTACTCTTTAAACCCAACCGATAAGTTAAAAACCACCTTTTTCTTCTTTTTCTTGGTATGGGTGTGCTTAGGATTATAGGGATTGCCTTCCTGGCTTTCTTGATACTCATTGTAGGCGTGCCTATATTACTATTCATAGCGGGTCTAACGGCACCGCTTTGGGGCGCCCTCTACCAAGCCTCGCTCCATGCTTTTGGTCCAGATAGCACACTCACGTGGGTTGTGTATTGGATTTATCAGTTCACCCAGGCGTGTAATCAGTATGTTGTTCATTACCTGGTGGGTAATGGTCCTGGTGGTGCTGGTTCTAGTGCGCCTAGTAGCTCTGGTGGTGCTAACGGTGGTTGTAAATGAGTGAGCCTGGGGCGCCTAGGGTTAGGAAGGCTCCTGTTGCTAGGAATAGGTGGGTGCCTTGTGGTAGGGATGGTGCCAGGGTTGGTGTTTATATTGTGTCGTTTTATGATTGTCCTCATTGTATGGAGTTGCTCAGTAGCTACAGGTTTAGGTTGTATATGGATATTATCAGGAGGCAGTATGCCACGGCTGTGGTTAGGCTTATTATACAGGCTAAGTCGTATGGGGCACAGCAGTATGAGGTTGTTGCTGATTGGTTTGACAGGTGTGTTGCGAATTACGCGTTATGGTTGGCTAGACACCAGGGGTATGGCTTTATAAGTGGTGATACGTCTCAGTTTTGGCTTCAGTACAACGCGACCTCGCCCGTTATCTTGTTGGTGCCTCCTGAGCCTAAGACGCCTACTGTCTTGCCGTTGGAAATGGCTCAATACTTACTAGCGAGTAAGCCAGGCAAAAAAGAGTGGGAGTTCGCAATGAAATATATTGTGTCGTATATTGTGGGTAAAATATACACTCCACCGCCCGAGGAAAAGAGGCGTAGGAGGGGGGCTGTGTGGTTCGTAGGAGGTACATGAGTAAGTGTGATTATTGTCGTGCCATTGGTTATGACTGTAGGGAGACCAGGTGTGAGATTGAGTATGCGAAGTATGTGATAATGGTTAATGCTCTCTATGACTGGCTCTCGAAAAGCATTGATGTAAAGCTTTACCTAGACACTGAGTTCAGTAGGGAGAGTGTTATCACGGCTAGTAAGGAATTAAGGATACTGAAGAGGGATGGTAGGTTGCTTGAGTACCTGGTGAAGCGTGTCATACCCTACCTAAGCGTGTCCAGTGGACAAGGGCTGTCGTAGAATCCCTCAGTAAATCCTTTTATATTTCTAATTATTCTTACTCGCACGTATGAGTAACAAAGGCAAAACATACATGGAGAGTGAGACATACGTCCCAAGGTGGTTCGTTTGGTTCGGTATGATAGTGGCTTTGCTGTCACCATACGTAATGGCTTTCATCGTGATAGCCCTACTGACAGGCAATATACTGCTGTACCTATTCTCTGACATACTTGGTTTGATAATTGCCCTGCTCGCTGTTCCAATGGTCTCACTAATAATAATTGGCTATGCATATTTGTGGTATGCCAGGGACCCGTATTGGTATAAGGATGCGGAGAACACAATACCCAACGTCTTGGCGTTATTGTTCATAATTGGCTACCCAATCGCGTTTGTGATGTCCCTGAATTCCTCGATGGGCGTGTACTTTGTTGGCGCCTACTTGCTCGTGATTTTTGTCGCAACATTCCTGTACAGGTGGCAACCCAGGGTTCCTACTAGGACGGGTTATAAGTTTGCCCTGTTCTGGGCTGGGGTTGCTGTGGTTGTTGTCACAACCATCTCGGGGCTAGATATATACATAAACCACGGGTTGAACGCGTTAATCACCGCATTGTTCTCATTAAATTGGTATAAATACGTGATGCCTTACGCAATGGCTCCTTTCCTGGTTGAACGCATGGGGTTCACGAATGTTTTGCAAATAATACCAACAATCGGCTTGATGGCTTTTGTTGTGGGCTTTAGCGAAGAGGGTTGGGCTAGGATGTCAATACCTTTGCTTGCTAGGTACTTTGACAATAATGTAATGCTTAGCGTGTGGTGGCTGGGCACCACGTGGATTTCGTTACATGCTGTTGTCATTGCAATAGAAATTGCCGAACTTGGTGGATTGCTCGGTATCATAAGTGCCTTTCTTGCGATACCGATTGAGTTAATCATACTGTCTGTGATTTCAATATTCATATTCTACGTCTTTGCCAAGACGGGTGATTATGTTTCTGCCGCGCTTGCTCATGGCTTTTATGACATGCTTGTTTCGTTGGGGGCTATCGGTTTTATCGTGGGTATTGCCTTCATTATTATTTACTGGAAATATAGGCATGTTTCGTGAAGTCATTGTTTTTTAATCGTTAAAATCTTAAATATTCCTCTTCTCTCTTTATCCTCGCTATGAGTAGGAATATACTGTATATAATAGGAGTAATAACACTGGCGGTTGTCCTGGGTGTAGGTCATGCGGTAATGGCTTATGTTAGTTGGTCACCAACTATATCGCCTACATACGCTACATCAATTGTTAGTGACTTACAGGCTAGCTACACGTGGGGTACTTCATCTGCTTTGTCGGCTACATCGAGCAACCCACTCTACGTTTACGTTCCTGGTAACATCTACCTGGGTAGTTACGC
>Ga0326758_100361_pt1 | contig 10931 bp, 8 predicted proteins | sample GCRJH_S_FD_207221 | JGI IMG/M metagenome (GOLD analysis project Ga0326758, IMG submission 207221) | Hot spring sediment microbial communities from Geyser Creek Basin, Yellowstone National Park, WY, United States - GCR.JH_S | ecosystem: Environmental > Aquatic > Thermal springs > Near-boiling... | reverse complement strand
CGAGAAGTCTAAGCCATAATGCGATGGCACCGCATGATAAAGATAAGTTAAGTCGCCTCTGGGTTTAGGAGGCATCTTTGAGTGAACCTCTACGTAGGAGTTTCTTGGTAACTCCTCTAGCTTTTTGATCTTATTGAGCAGGGACAGCCTCTCCTCGAACTCCACTAAGACGAAGTCTTCCTCGTCCTCCTCCCGAGGCAGCCCCTCCACGACGTTAAGGCCCCTCCTCCTAAGCCTGTAGATCAGGTGCCTGGCGTACTCCGTGATCCCGTCGTTCTCAAGGTTGGGGTGGTAGACGTAGATTGTGTTCACATGCCTCCTGCTCTCGGCCTTCCTGTTGTTGAAGACCAGAACACTTCCCTCGTCGTTGGCCAGCATGAAGCTGTCCCCTAACAACTTTATGTAGTCCTCCCTCGCCTCCAGGGCTTCTTCGCTCAGTAAGAACAGGTAGAGCCTGGCGTTAGGCTTTGATATCCTAGCGAGCTCGGCAGAGGCCTCGCTGGGGAGCCTTTTACTCGAGTTCATGAAAAGCGCTACCCCGTCGAACAGGGAGTGGGGAAACCTGACCTCGCTTAGGTTTGCCTTAATGTACTTTATCCTCCAGTAGAGGGGCAGGTCGTAGACCTCGTCTGTTTCACCTAGCGCCACGACCTTAGAGTTTAGGTTGCCTATAACGTTCGGTACCGAACTTAACTCCTTACTTACGTTCAGCAGCAGAACCCGTCTGTTAGCGAGCGAGTCGGCGTTGCTCTTCAGGAAGGCCTCAGCGTTACCTACCAGCTTCTTCTCGTAGTTGTCAAGCATCTTTCTCACCTTGACAGCTTTAGCTGAAGTGATCCTCTCATCATAGTTGTAATACAGAACTTGTTTTAAGCCTTACATCTGCAAAGTCATGTGCGATGTAATAACGTGAGGACACTTTGTAACCGTTCACGTTCATTACTATTGATGCGGCGAAGGATTAGAATATGGGTTAAGAAAGGTTCTACTTTACGATTCCGTAGATCTTCACGCTCGAACTTAAAGCAGAAGGCACTGCACGTGAAAACGCCGGTGCGCTACCACTGAAAAAGAGGCGACTTGCGCAACAAGGGTTAAAGGTCAGCACGTCCTACCTGCTTTAAACTCTCTCAAGTAAACTGGCTTGTGGGGCTACTACATTGAAAATAGCGGTAATTCACTCGTTCTTTGAGGAGGCCGACGAGGGCTAGGGAGGCAGCCAAGAGCCTCAGCTACGAGAGCTCAAGATAAAGCTTAGCGAGGCCATCAACTCTCTAATCAGTAGCCTCGCAGCTAGATAGTATGGTAACCTTCTTGTGAAAGATAGCAGCGTCTTAAGTCTTCACTGCGTCTTTTGAGGATCTGGCATAGGGAGGCCCAGAAGGGACCAGGTCCTTGATACCAACCCTTTCAGACTAGCAGGCGTCGCCTCCATCAGGGCCACGTAGTCGTCAGCTCTAAGGACCCTGAGAGCCCTCACAGAGGCCACCAGGGCCACGCCGCCAATTACTATGTAGAGGGGCAGGAGGACTAAGCTGAAGCTCGTGGCCGCTTCAACAACGAGCGTGACCACAAGGGTTGTGATAGCCACCGAGATGGTCTTAGCGTACTCTTTAAGGTCAATCTTCAGGAGACCCAGCGACCTGGCCTTTGGGGCGGCCACGCCAAGGAAGCCAACGAGCCTCGCTAGGACATACGCGACTGCAGCGCCTGTAGCGAGCCAACGCGCAATCAGCGGCGGGCTCAGCGCAGCTATGACGGCCGCAGACACTATGACCTGAGTGCCAAGCGTCCTCGTGGCCTTCCTGGCCTGGAGGGCCTGGGTTATAGGCAGGTCGTAGTTCATGGCAGCGTGGCCCATCATGAGGACGGCGAAGGCCTCCCAGTCGTGGACGAAGGCTGGGCCGAGAAGGAGCTGTATCAGGGGCCTGCCGAGGGCAGCCAGGAGGAAGAAGGGGGGCACTGTGAGCGCCGTGACGTACCTTATCGCTGCCGCAACAGTCTCCCCGTTCAGCGTGCCGCTCTCCTCAAACTTGACGAAGAAGGGGTAGATGGCGCCCGACAGGGAGTTATAAACGACCGTTTGGAGCGTAACTGAGCCTATCATTATAATAGAGTAGGAGCCCATCTCAGCTAGGCCAATGTACCTCAGGACAAAGAGCTTGTCGATGCTCTGAAGTACCGTCGCCATGAGGTAACCTATGGCTATGGGGACAGCGATGGAGAGAGCCGGGAGCAGAGGAGCCTTATTCCTGCTTCCAACTACAAAGTCCAAAGACCAATAGGTTCCGAGGGCTGCTGAGGCAGCGTCGCCAGCTATCCAGCCGGCTATCAGGCCTGCGGGGCCGAAGCCGGCAAAGAGGAGGGCAAGGCCCACGCCGTACCTAGTAAAAGCCCAGACGACCTGTGTAAGGCCCCACCTGCCGAACCTTGTGGAGGCCTGAAAGGCCACGTAGTAAACATAGTTATAGTAAGCATATACTACTAGGTCAAGGGCCATAAGCCTTAGTAGCCAGGCGTAGCGGGTCGTGCCATAATATAGCTCTGAGAAAGGCGACGCGAGGGCCCAGATGGCCACGGCTATGGCAACGCTAGAAACTAGAACTATCGCAAGGCCCCTAATGTATAGCCCCCTCGCCTCCTCAAGCCTGCCCGTCTGATAGTAGCCTATGACGTACCTGGCTACACCAAATATGGGCCATACAAGGAGCGGCAGGAGCAGCGTGAAGAGTGTGCCAGCAGCTGCGTAGGCCCCAAGGTCCTTGAGACTCAGGACCCTCACTATAATCAGGTAGAAGGCCGCCTGCAGGGCCAGGGTTACCACGTAGCCGCTTAACAGCTTCGTGGCGCCGGCTAATACCCTGGCCCTGTATGACGTACGGCTACTCCCAGGCGATAGGCTATAGCAAGGATAAAAAAGACTTGAGGATTATATCAAGGCGAAGGCTTTACTTTGTTTTAGGGACTGCTACATCTTAGCTTTGCAGTTAGGACTGCAAAAGGTCTAACTCTTAGCCTTAGGTCACGCTAGCTCCTTAATCACCTTGTTAAGCCTTATCTTGAACCTCTCGTAGCTGAAGCCCTTTGCCACCTTCCTCGCCCTCGCCGACAAGACCTTAAGCCTCCCAGGGTCGTTAAGTGGTGACCTAATGATATGAGCAGCTTCCTCAACGCTCGTGTACCCAAGGCCCTGATCAATTCTTGAAGCTATGTCTGTCCAGCCTCCCCCGTCCCTGTAGACCACGGGCACGAGGCCTGTTGCCGCAGCCTCAGCACAATAGCTATGCCGAAGTACTCAACTAGAGGTGAATGCAGATATATCGAGGTCTGGGACATAAGCTCAAGCATCCTTTTCTTAGGGACGTCCATCTCTAGGTGGAAGTTCCTCAGGCCTTTAGACCTCTCCTCTATAAGGTCAAGAATTCTCCTCGAAGAGGGGCCTGTACTTCCGACTAGATAAAAGTCGGCCTCAGGCACAAGCTTAGCCACCTCCGGATCTCCGTCACCCTCTTGCCCCGGTCTATCCTGCTCACAGTCAGCACAACCTTGCCCCTCTCGCCGTCTATTGACGACAGCTCCTCGACGTTAACTGGGGGGTGAACAACGTAGACCCTCTGGCTTCCATAGGTCCTTCTCACACACTCAGCCGTCCGTGAACTATTGGTCATTATAGACTTAGTTCTATCAGCGATCGATCTTGACCACCAAGCTATCAATGAGTTATAGACCCTTTCATGCAAACTTAGCTTAAGGTGCTTACAAGAATAATACCTTGGGAGCTCCGCGAGCAGGAAGGCACATAGGTGGCGTCAGCCCACTTAAGGGGCACGCCAATGAAGGTCTCGATTATTAGGTCATAGTGATGTCTAAGCTTTTATAGTGCTTTCCAGATATAGCGCCGTCAGGAGTAGCCCGAGCAGCCACGCTCTGTTGAAGAGCCTGTTTATCAGCTCTATCAGCGGCTCCCTGAGAACAGTTGGCCTCGTATGTTATCCATGCCACCCGCCAGCACTTCCCAGGCCCTCTCGTTCAAGCGGGCAGTGTAGAGGTTGACCTCGTAGCCGAGATCTCTCGGGCCCTGTACATGTCGAGGGTTAGCCTCTCAGCCCCATTGACCCCTTCGTGGCGCGGGTAGACTAACGCTATCCTCACGGGCCTCTCCAACGACAAGGGGCCTTAGGCTATTAAAAGTGAAGCGCCAGCAAGGGCTTTTCGCACAAAGGCTATTAGGTCTTAACTAAAGCCAATCAAAAACGCTCTTACTATGCCTTTAACATTACCTAGAAGTCCTCATAAGGCCTCTAATGCCCTGCTTTGCTAAAGGGCCGCTTAAGTCGCATTATAACAATGGTTCTGCCGCTGGGCACTTACGGCTTAAGGTGGCGGACAAGATACTATGTCGGGCTGCGTGTAAATTATCCTGGCGTAATCGTGCTCTATGACCTCGGGCCCGTAGGGCCTCAGCCTCCGTAGGAACTCCTCAAATATGCTACGCCAGTCCCTCACGAAGTATATGTCCTGGATTATGTACTTGCCCTCAGGGCTTACGTCCTCTATTTTGCCCATGTTCCTCAGCTCCTGCAGGTAAACGAGCTCCGTGTTCGAGAAGCTCCTGGAGGCCCTGTCCCCGATCAAGCCCGAGAGGGGGCCTAAGAGGAATGCCCCACCTATCATCAGGGGGTCGCCTCCCCTTACCACTTGCGCTACCTCAGAGGGAAACAGGGCCAGCCCCCTCAGCCTGTGAACCTCGTTCTTGAGCTGTCTAAAGATGAAGTGAAGGAGGCCCTTCGTGTAGCGGCGCTCGCCTCGGTAGCCCCTCACAGCGTAAAGCCTCGGCGCGTTGCAGGCGACCCTGATTGGGTAGTAGAGGGACTTGCAGAAAGTGAAGGCACGAGCCCAGAAGTGGAAGTCCTCACCGAAGTTGAGGTCTGGGAAGCCGCCCGTTAGGCTATAGCACCTCCTGGAGACCATATGGACGCCCGTGTGGGCCAGCGAGAACCCGACCCCTCTTTTAATGGTCGTCGACAGGAAGTTGTAGAGAAGCTCCCTGTTGGCGTACGCATCGGCGTCGTAGAAAAGGAGGTAGTCACCCCTGCTCATTGAGGCGGCCACGTGTCTGCCGAGGCCCCTCGTGCACTTCATTACCTTTACCCTGGCGCCGAACTCGTTAAGAACCTCTACTGTGTTATCGCTTGACTCGTTGTCTGTGGCAACGATCTCGTAGTCGCCCCCAAGCTCACTAAGGACTGACGTTAAGCCCTCTAAGGCCTTCCTTATAGTCTTCTCAGCGTTGTATGTTGTCATGATGACTGATATCACTGTCGCAGTCCCGCCTACATCGTTGGTTAGGAAACGCCTAGCCGGTATTTATAATGACTGTTAGCACGGTGAGCTCTAAGCCATGGTAGAATCTTGGCTTGACTTGGGAATGAATTTAAGGAAAGTTTTACGTTAAGTACTGTCCTTTAATAGCTCGCTCGTAGCCTATGATCGTTTCTACGCAACTTTAAGTGGAAAACGAGCTAGAGGGCCAGTCCGCGCGTTGAGTCCTACGGACTATGACTAGTCCGCTGCGGACAACGCCGTACTTATTTTATATTCCTGACGGGCCCCCTAGTCTGTGCATTGAGTCCGTAGGACTCTAGGACTAGGCCGTGGCCCCCCACTGGAGGCTGGAAGCTGAGCCATACTATGGAGTGGGCCGCATTTGCGCAGGGTCCGCCGCAGGGAAGCGGACACCCGTGCTGGGCCACGCCCACTGGCTGACCTCGTCAGCCTGGGCTGACGCTCAGCCTCTAGGCCTTCCCTCAATTTTCTTATTTTCCTGTTCAAGGGACACAGAACACGTTAAGGGGACACTAGCGGTGTCCCGTAGTGTCCCCTAGGGCCAAGGCGCCTGATTGAGCGGTGTCCCCGGGATGTGTCCCAGGGATACCACGTGCACGAGCACTTGGCCCCCTGTCGAGTCTGCGTTCTCTCATGTGTCCCAGGGACGCAGGGCGCTGGCCCCTGTGCGCTGAGCGAAGCTGGAAGCTGGGCCATATGATGGAGCAGGCCACTGTCGCGCTATGCCTAGCCGGCCCAGGGACACCCTCCGTACGCGTCAGCCCTCGGCGTTTTCCATACAAGGTTGTGGGGAAAAAGCGACAGAGCAGCGGAGAGGCCTCATGGCCGCTCAGGGTCACGTCCTGGCCCAGTCTCAAGTCCGCCGCTCGCCCCTCCAGGCAGTAAGGGCCTGGCTTCCTTTGTGACCCCACGCGCCTGTAAGGCCACGCGGCTGGTCAGTCGTGCCTGCGAACAGTTGGAGAGACACTTGACTAGACACTTAGAGTGTCTCGAGGTAACTGTCATCGGCACCTGTATGACGCTCAGCGGCACTGGCTCGATTAGAGTAGAATATTACATCGGATACCGACCCGACTGCGCGGACTGCACGCCTAGGCCTGCCCCTCCTGTCCTGCGTTCTCCGCTAGCCGCGAGAGCTTAGCACGGCCCTGCTAGGCTGACAGCACGAGTCAAGGTTGCAAGACGTGGGGCTTTGACATGGCCTACAGACATAAATAAGTTTTTATTTAAGCTGGCTTCATCTATGTTAAGCTTAGTTGCTGAGCCTGACTAAGGCTAAGGAGAAGGCCTTAATGGCGCTGTCCGTTAGGAAGCTCGTAGAGAGGGGCTGGCTGACAGCGCTTCTAGGTTATTTGATTAAAAGGGAGGAGCTGAGCGTCAGGCTGAAGTACATAGGTGATGTAAAGTTACGGAGGACAACCTTTGGGGCCTTGGCAATAACTACGTACTATGCCATCAAGTGCTGGCCAAAGCTACCTGATGACCTTGCTAAGACCGGCCGCCTCCTTAAGCCTCAGGAGAGCCCCTTTGGCTGGTGACGGCCCTCTCTTTGGCCTCCTATGCGTGCAGGCTTCAGGCCTCAGGCAACAAGGCCTCGATCGACGTGAGCCCGGAGAGGGTAGGCCTAGAGGTCAACGGCGTCTCTGTGACTTTCAATCCTAGTTGTGTAAACATTGGTACCTTTATCCAGACCTTTGAAGAGGGCGAATACGAAGTCCCTGAGGTGCTCTCTGGCCTCAAGGGTAGGGAAGTAGTTGACGTGGGGGCTAACATAGGCGACACGGCCCTTTACTTCATTCTTCACGGCGCCAGGAAGGTGATAGCTGTTGAGCCCCTGCCCAATGTGGCCAGGTGCGCTGAGGAGAACGTGAGGCTGAGCGGCGCCACCGACAAGGTGAAGGTGATAAACGCGGCCCTTAGCGATGAACCACTGAGCGTCCCGTGCGACTATGATCCGTGGTTGCCTGGTGCCTTCTCCACGCTTAAGGGCAGCGGCCCCTGCAAGGTGCCTGGCGTCACTTTGGGCGACCTCCTCAGCATGGGTGAGGACCCGTACCTCCTCAAGATGGACTGCGAGGGCTGCGAGGTCGAGGCTATACTTGGCCCTGAGAGGGAGAAGCTTAAAGCCTTTGAGCACATAACACTTGAGACTCATCCTAACATTACTCGCGTCAGCGACGAGAAGCTTCTCACATCCCTGAAGGAGCTGGGTTTTGAGTGCAGGCTCCATAGGGTGTACGATCCAAAGCTAGGCCAAAACATCTATCATTGTAAAATTTAGGTAAATAGGTTAGTGCCTAAAGCTACTTAGTACAATATCTAAGGACGTATTTTTGCTGTAGACATTTAAAAAGTCGCAATAAACAATGGCATAATTCGGTCGGCTTCAGCAAGGCCTCTTATCGCTTCTATTGTGACTTACAGATCACCTACTTGTTCCTGAGTTCAGGGTTAACAAGGAATCTGACCTGAACAGGCTTCACGGCATCTTCATTATTTATCTTGTATTGTAACATGAATGGCTCTACGACGTGACCTAAAACGACCAGAGCAGAAGGCCTAGTAGTTTTATCAAATTATTAAGTAAGAGCTTAACCTCCTGATCTCTTGTCCTGAAGGAGTAGAAGCGCTCTTCGCCCTTCACCTCTTCCTTATCAGCCACCCCTGCATGTACATGGCGTCAAAGCCGCCCAGGGCGAAGCTCCTGATGGCGTCCTGAGGGGTCTCGACGAGGGGCTCACCCGCTAAGTTGAACGAGGTGTTCATGATCAGACCCTCGCCCTTAATTTCCTTGAAGGCCTTTATCAGGTCGTACCACGTCCTGTTCTGGTCCCTTGTCACCGTCTGCGGCCTCGCCGTCATGTCTACGTGGCAAGTGACCGGGACCCTCTTACAGGCCTCCTCATCTTTATAGCGGAACATCAGTATCATGAACTCGTGGCTTACCGGGTCCCTGAAGTAGGCTTCCTTGTCCTCGTCCAGGAGTGAGGGGGCCAGGGGCCTCCACCACTCCCTCCCCTTTATGTCGTTGACTATCTTCCAGTACTCAGGCCTGGTTGGGTCAGCAACGATTGACCTGTTGCCCAGGGCCCTCGGCCCCAGCTCAGCCCTCCCCTGATACCACGCCACTACCTCGCCCTTGGCAACTAGGTCTGCGACCACGCCAACGTCATCACCTATATATTCAGCCTTGAACTTGCTCCTCTGGACGACCTTCTTTATATCATCGTCGGAGTACTCAGGGCCCAGGTAGACGTCATTGAGCCTGCCGTGCCTCATCTTGCCCCCCAGGACGTGCTCATACACGTAGGCCGCCGCGCCTATCGGGCCGCCAGCGTCGTTGGCGGCAGGGAATATGAACATCTCGTTAAATATCCTAGAATAATGTATCTCCATGTTGGCCTTAGCGTTCAAAGCCACTCCACCCGCCAGGGCAACCTTGTCCTCACCGGTGTGGTCCCTGGCCCACTTAGCTGTTGCAAGCATGGCCTCCTCTGTCACCCTCTGCACCGCCCATGCAACGTTAGCGGCGTCCTTGCTTAGCTCACCCCTGGGGTTCCAGTTAAGTGACTTGCCACCGATGACGTTTTCTGCGACATACCTGTAGATGGATCCCCACTCAACCCAATCCTTACTTTTAACCTTCCTGCCGTTAACTAGGATAGCGTAAGGCTCATCGCCCTCAGGGTCTATCTTAACGAACTCCCTAAGCTTGTCATAATACTTTGACCTCTCCCCATAGGGGGCTAGGCCCATGCCCTTTCCGGGCCCCTCAAGCCTTCCTAATCCAAGACCATGCGTTATAAACTCGTAAAGCACGCCCAAGGATCCATATGAACCATACATAGACACTACTGGCTCGAAGCTCCCGTCCCTTACCTTCCAGATAACAGTAGACTCCTGCTCTCCCCACCCGTCAACTGTGAGCACGGCGGCTGAGCTGAACCCCGAGAAGTAGTAGGCGGAGGCTGCGTGGGCTAAATGGTGGCGAACCGGAATGATCCTTATGTCACTCGGCGCCTCCTCGCCCAGGCTGAGGATTACGTGCCTTATGAGTGAGCGGACGAAGGCCAGGTAATTTCCTGAAAGGATGTGCGTTAGAAGAGCAACATAATAATAATTAGATTCGTTTAGAGGTGGTATATCATATACGCCTCTTAATATATAAAGACTAAGTCGGGCATAAGTAAACCTTACCTTCCAAGGTAAAAGTTTAGGGTCCCAGTTTACAGCAAAGGCGTCTACGTCTTTAGGTTTTATTCCTAGCCTATTCTTCAAATGAAGAAAGGTCTGTCTAAGCGCGTTTATAGGTGATTCACGCATAGAATGTTTATGCCTTGTATACCGTTCTTCCTCTGAAGCAAAGACTAACTTTCCGTCCACAATTGCTGCTGCGGCATTGTCATGCTCTATAGGCCAATTAAACCCTATAACTACAGTCATGCCTATCTACGATGGCGATCTTGGCGCTTCACATATAAATCTTTTCGCCTAACGTAGCTAAGAGCAGCTGACGAAGGCCATTAAGATGATCTCTAGACAAGCTAGCTACTATGATTTGAAACGTCCTAAATGTAAAACATGCCTACGCTCGTTTTAACAGGAGCTAAAATGGTTGAAAAGCCTAGATTAACATCCTCCTAGCCTGCTAGCCTGCGCGTGTTAACCATCACGTGACGCTGGGCCATGATCAGCTCCTTTAGGGTCAGGCCCGTGTAGAGCCCTTCACGGCCAGGCTCAGCCCCTCAGCCCCCTCAGCGCCTCCCCCAGAGCCTCAACGTCCTCCTCCTTGTTGGGGAAGTGCACAGAGGCCCTTACCCCCCAGACGCCAGCGGCCCCCCTAGCCGAGACCATGACCCCCCTTGACCTCAGCCTCACCGCCGCCATATAGTTCTCCCTCAGGCCCCCAGGGACCCTGAAGAGGACTATGCCGCTGGCCTTCCTGGCCTCAGGCGGCGACAGTACCTCAAGGCGCAGGTCCTCCAGCTCCTCAACGAGCGCCTTCCTCAGCCTCAGAACGGTCTCCTCGGCCCTCTCGACCCCCAGCTCGTTTATCAGGGAGGCGCTGGCCGCCAGCCCCCTCAGGGAAAGGGGAGGGAAGGTGCCGCCGTACTCGAACTTTAGCGCCCCCTCCTCGACCTGAGTCCACCCTGCAGGCGTCTTTGAGGGGTCCGCCCAGAAGGCGTCCCAGTCCTTAACTGCTAGGCTCAGGTAGCCGGGCCTGGGAGGGCTTAGCTCCTCCACCGCCCTCCTGCCCACGCACAGCGCCCCAACGCCGTAGGGCGCCATGAGCCACTTCTGGGAGCCGACGGCCACGAAGTCCAGGCCCAGCCTGTCGGCCTCAACCCTCAGGGCCCCGGCCTGCTGTATAGCGTCAACTATTACGTAGGCCCCGGCCTCGTGGGCCACCTTGGCCAGCTCGGCCACGTCGAGCCTCAGCCCGTTGACCCACATCACTGAGCTCACCATGACCGCCCTGGTCCTCCTGTCTATCAGCTCGTAGAACTGGTCCAGCTCGTAGTCCCCGTCAGCGTTCTGGGCGACCCTGACCTCGACCCCCCTCGAGCTCAGCCTCTTGGCCTCAA
>Ga0326758_100360_pt1 | contig 10968 bp, 10 predicted proteins | sample GCRJH_S_FD_207221 | JGI IMG/M metagenome (GOLD analysis project Ga0326758, IMG submission 207221) | Hot spring sediment microbial communities from Geyser Creek Basin, Yellowstone National Park, WY, United States - GCR.JH_S | ecosystem: Environmental > Aquatic > Thermal springs > Near-boiling... | reverse complement strand
AGGCGGGGGCGGAGTTCGCACACGAGTGGGTCCCCGCCAGGAACCTCGTGTTCTACTCCGTAGCTATAGCGATAGCTGAGGCCTACGACTTCGACGCCGTGGCCTCAGGCGTGAACCTGGAGGAGTCGGGGGCTTATCCGGATAACGAGATGGAGTTCGTCAGGATGCTTTCCAAGGTCGCACCCTACGCCGTCAGGCCTAACAAGAAGGTCGAGCTCCTGATGCCGGTGGGTAACCTGGTCAAGCACGAGATAGTGAGGCTCGGCGTGGAGATAGGGGCTCCCCTCCACCTGACCTGGAGCTGTTACGAAGGGGGGGAGAAGCACTGCGGTAGGTGCGGCCCGTGCTACATGAGGAAGTGGGCGTTCAAGATAAACGGCCTGAAGGACCCTGTGGAATACGAGGATCCCGGCCTATAATTTCGCTCCGTGTATTACGGGTTACATTCGCCGCACGCTTCAGAAAACGACGCCATTCATCGAACGGGGAAGGTATCTTTCTTCAACCAAACCGGAGTCGATGTTAATTAGGAAGAGCTCTCAAAGCGCAACTCGATGGAGCTGGAGAGGCTCGCGTTGGCCGGCTCAGCGATCTCTTTGGCGATTGGCGGCTACATGCTGTACGGCGTTGTCCCCCTTTATCTCACGGTCGGGACCGCCCTCGAGGTCGCTCTGCTCCTCCTCTCGCTGGCTCTGTTCGACAGGAAGCCGTTCAGGTACTTGGCGCTCGTCCTGAACTTCCTTTTGCTTGCCACCCTCTTCGACCCGGCCCACGTGAGTGCCTACGAACGTTTCGGCACGGACGCCTGGATAACCGCGCTGGACGTCCTTTCGTTCCTGGCCTTCGGGGTGTTTCCTTCGACGTTCTTGATAGTTTATTTTAGTAAGAGGAAAAGTAACCAAAGAACACTTTAATTCCTCGAAGCTCAATACTAAGGGCTCAGACGGAAAGTCATGTCAGAACGCATAATTCACCCTATGGCTAGGGTCGCAGACCTCCTGGGGCTCCTCTTGACCCTCCATAACTCCTTCGGGGGAGTGGCAGACATTTACAAGGTAGAGGAGGAGCTCGAGGTCGACCTGGACGACTTCATGCCCATAGTTTACGCCGCAGCCGCGATGGGCTTCGTGACCGTGGGGGACGGGATAATATCTATAACCGATAAGGGACTCGAGTTCCTCAAGGGCAACATCGAGAAGAGGAAGGAGTTGTTGAGGGAGAGCCTGACAGGTGTCGAGCCCTTTAAGACCGCCGTGGAGCTTAAGTCCTTCACGGTCAAGCAACTCCAGGACGAGTTAGAGAGGAAGGGCTTCCCCGATTACAGCGGTCCCGGCGGGGAGTACGACTTGGAGATAATCCTGACCGAGTGGGGTGTCTACTCCAAGTTGCTGAGGAAGGAAGGGGACGTTTACAGGGTCGTCCAAACTTGAGGGCTTCGGTGAGTTGATCGAAATTTTACTTACGACTTTTCGTATTACTAGATAAAAATAAATTCTAAAGTTCTGCCTGACGCCCGTGAACGGAGAGAGGGACCCGCTTCAGGCGGAGGCCAACGAGGTTCACTACACGTCCGAGGCCGACAAGTTCAGGACGATCGTCTTCGGGATCCAGGACGGCCTCATAACCGTGGGCTCAATAGTTCTGGGGGCCATCGGCTTCAGCTCCGGGGACTTCAAGCTAGTGCTTATCTCCGCGCTGATAGCTCTTTTCGGGGCCGCTATATCGATGGGTATAGGCGAGTACATCTCAACCAGGGTCAGGATGCAGATCTTCAACAACGAGATAGAGAAGGAGAGGAGAGAGATAAGGAAGTTTCCGAACAAAGAGCTGAACGAACTCAAGGACTTCTACATGGCCAAGGGCCTCAGCGAGGAGGACGCCGAGAGAATAGCGAGCGTCCTGTTCAAGAACGAGGACGTGGTCCTCAACGAGATGATGATCCACGAGCTGAAGGTGTTCCCCGAGGAGTTCGAGAGTCCCGTGAAGCTCGGCCTAATAATGTTCGTTTACATGTTAATAGGCGGTCTCGTGCCGACGGCACCGGTCCTCGTGGGCTACTTGCTGGGCCTCCAGAACGTGATCCTAGCGGGCTACGCCGCGGTCGCCCTCACCCTCGCGACCCTAGCGATATTCGGCGTTTTGTCCACGAAGTACACCGGGCTTAGGCCCTGGAGGGGAGCCTTCGAGCAGGTAGTAACTGGAGCCTTAGCTTTACTGATAAGCTACTTGGTGGGCTACTCCTTATCCGCGTTAATGGGCGCGGTGGTGCCCGGCTGATCCCCTAACTTTCCCCTGCGTTGAGGAACTGGGCGAGGCCCCTGGGCACTCTCGCGGGCCTGTAGTCCCTCTCGAACAGCTCCCTCCTGTGCATCTCCAGGAGCTTGGGCTCGACCCCCAGGAGGTCCGAGGCCTTCAAGACCTTGACTCCGACGGATCTCGCGTATTCTATTACTGGCTTAAGGACGCTCTCGTAGTTCGGGTCCCTCAGCACGTGGTGGTCTATTACGGCCCACTGAAGCCCTCTCTTCATCAGCCTCTCCAAGTTCCTTATCCCCCTATCCAGGTCTTCCTCGCTCAAAGCCCTGCCGAGAAGGTAGCTCAACGGTCCGTCAACGATCAACGCGTTCGGTTCCACCTCCTCCGTGAACCTCACGTGCTCCTCCTTCGGGGCGCCCTCAATGTCAGAAGTGAACAACACGGAGCCATCCTTGTCCTTTACTGCGACCTGAATGACGTAACCCAGCCTCTCGTCGTTGCCGTGAGGGACGGCGTTGGAAATCATTACTTTCGTGGAGCCGAAGGCGAAACTCCTGCCGTCTCCCACCTCGATCCTCCTGGGCAACCCCTGAATGGCCTTAAGGAACCTAGGGGCCCTCCTGAACTTCTGGCTAGCGTTTATCATGTTGGCGGGATCCTTGATTATCACGACCTTGTCCCTGTATATCTCCTTCGGAACCACCCAGCCGGGGTCGTGATGGTCGTAGTGATAATGAGTCACTACAATCACGTCGACATCCTTGGCGACCTCCGTTATCCTCCTCGCTATCTCAGTCAGGGCGTCCACCTCCAACTGGTGGGGAGGGAGGCCGAACCTCCTGGGAGCCAGCGAGACGGCCGGGTCTATCAGCACCCTCACGTCCTTAGTCTCTACCAGGGTCGCCTGAGACCTAGCCCCCAAGCTCTCGAAACCTAAAGGGGTTATCTCCAACAGTCAGAGTACTCGGCTTCGCCGTATTAAAGAAATGATAAAAACGGACTTGATGTTCGGACTCTGAGGTCGACTAAAGACGGCAGGAGTGAAGGTCGAGCAACGCGTCCCTCAGTTCCAGCTTGAGCAGGGAGTAGTCCACAGCGAACATCCTCAAGCCGTAATTGGTCGATCTCTCCCTGGCCTTCCCTATCGCGTAGATCGCTATGCCCGTTAGTGTGGTCAGGTGGAACGGGTCGTCCAGCGAGAATATGAAGAACTTCCCTAAACCTTTCAGCGCTTCCCCTTTCTTCTCACAGTCGCCTAACAGGTATCTCACCTTAGGTTCGCTACTTTAGAGCTTCGTGGAAAACGAATTTAGGGCGAAGCCCCTCGCGTCTCGGTAAGACCCGTCTCAATTGAACTCGCTCGATCTAGCGGAGTAATATCGGGAAACGCAAGTCTTGTAACAATTTAACCACGGGCAACGAGATAGCGTAGACTAGACAATGCTGGAGTACATAGTAGCGACTTTGGCCGCCATAGTGTCGGAATGGGGGATCTACAACGCCTCCTTGGCCCTCTTAGGACTCACCGTTAAGGAGTCCAATCCCAGGCTCAACGGCGGCATCACGTTCACCCTCATCGTGCCGGCCAAAAACGAGGAGAAGGTCTTGGGTAGGCTCTTGGAGAGGTTGGCCCATCAGCAGTACGACAAGGACAGCTATGAGGTCCTGGTGGTGGAGGACTCCTCCGCGGATAGGACTTATGAGGTCTGCGAGAGCTACGCCAGGTCTTACCAGAACATAAAGTGCATGAAGCTCCCGCCCTCCAAGGTACTGAACGGGAAGTCCAGGGCGATAAACGAGGCCCTCAAGGTCGCCAGAGGCAACGTGATCGGGATCATGGACGCTGACTCCGTCCCCTCCCTTGACCTGTTATCTTCAGTGGCGGCTAGGTTCGCCAACGGCGCAGTGGCGGTTCAGGTTAAGGTGATCCCGCTCAACGCTAGGGAGAGCCTGGTGGCGAGGTTGGCCGCCCTGGAGGAGTTGCTTTACGAGTACACGCTGATAGGCAGGGCCAAGCTGGGCCTCTTCGTTAGGTTGGAGGGCACAGGGAGCTTCGTCTTGAAGGATGTGATCAGTTCGTTGAACGGCTTTAACGAGAACGCGCTCACGGAGGACGCAGATCTGTCCTACAAGATTTACTCGATGGGCTACAGGGTGGAGTACGTGAACGACGTGGCGGTTATGAAAGAGGTCGTTCCCAGGTTCTCGTGGCTCGTGAAGCAAAGGCTCAGGTGGTACAGGGGCAACCTCGAGCTCATTAGCGCGTCACTTAAAGGAGGCCTCAACCTGTGGAAGCTCGACTCCTTCATGACCTTCGCCAGCCCGGTAATGACGGCCTTGTACCCCGTGACTTCGCTCCTGGGACTCTACGCCTACGATTTCCAAATACTGTGGGCGGAGGTGATAGCGTCTGTGGCGGGTTTCATGGCCTTCATCGTCACTTTCGTAATAACGAGGAGACACATGATAGGCCTACCCTTCGCGTTCATCACCCCCATCCTCATGAACCTCCTGGCCGGCCTCAACGCGATGGCCGTCCTCATGGAAGTGAGTGGGGCGAAGAAGGTCTGGGTCAAAACGGAGAGGAGCGGGGCCCTTTAGACCTCCGTTCACCTTGAGTCGGTTAAACGTAATTAGGCGCGAGGAGCTCCTGAGCCTATGGGGTGCCCCAGCGAGTTCTACAGATGGTCGGAGGCCTTAGGCTACAACGATTGCCCGGTTAGGGTGGAAGGCGGCGTCATCGAGATAGAGGGTCCAGAGCTCCCGATATGCGTGGGGAAGGGAAACAATTGCGTCAAGGTCGAGGGCGGCCTAATCGTTTACAAGGGTTTCAGAGCTGAGGCGCAGTTGAGCGAGTGGGAGGTCGCTGGGGCGCTCTACGGCCTCCTCAAGCTAGGGTTCGTTAGACCCGCCGTTTACCTGTTTCACTTCCTGAAGGAGATAAGCGGCGACGACGAGAAGCTGAACCTCAACATAAGCTTCGGCTCCCCTTACGCTTTGGTCCACGTCAAATACGACGGGTACGAGTTCAAGGGGGTCAACTCCTTAGTTAAGCCCGGGGTGGAAGCCCTCGAGGCCATAGGCTACCCCTACGCCATGGTGACGCCCATCACCGCCTCGATCCTGAAGGCCGGAAGCGAGGGCAGGATAAGGCTGACGGCCTCAGGCCTTTACGGCGACGCCCTGATATACAAAGGGGTTTTGGTCCTCTTCGCCTCAACGGTCGGAGAGCTTGAGAGGAAGGTGAGGAGGCTCACGAGTTGATTCTGGTCATAGGGAGTTACAACGTGGATTACTTCGTGGTGGTTGAGGATCTCCCGAAGCCCGGGGAGACCGTGAGGGCCATAAGGACGTTCTCGGCCCACGGTGGGAAGGGCTCGAACCAGGCCGTTTCCGCTAGGAGACTGAAGGGCGACGTGGCGTTGGTCTCAGCCGTGGGCGACGACGGTTCAGGCAAGACCGCTCTGGAGTTCTGGAGGAACGAGGGATTGGAAGTGAAGTGGGTTAAGGTGAAGACCGGGATCCCGACGGGAAAGGCGATAATTTTCGTAGATGTGAGAGGAAGGAACATGATAGCCGTCGAGCCGGGAGCGAACTTCGCCCTGAAGCCAGAGGACGTCAGGGACAGCCTGGAATGGGGTAACGTCTTACTCACCCAGCTCGAGATCCCGGAGGAAACGGTCAAGTACGCCCTGAGCGAGTTCGACGGCCTCAAAATCCTCAACCCGGCCCCGGCCAGGCTCAAGGACTACAGCGTCCTGGGGCTCGCCGACATACTGACCCCCAACGAGGTGGAGGCTACGGAGCTGGCCGGCACTAATGAGGTTTCGCTGGCCGCCGAGAGGCTCGCCAAGAAGTCTAGGCTAGCCACAGTCGTCACCTTAGGCGACAGAGGGGTGCTGGTCGTGACGAGAGAGGGCAAGAGGTTCAGGTTCGACGCCTTGAAGGTGGAGCCTGTTGATGAGACCGGCGCCGGGGACGTCTTCAACGCCGCCCTGGCCGTCTTCCTGGACAAGGGCCTGGAGCTGGAGGAGGCGGTCAGGAGGGCTAACGCGATCGCAGGGGTGTCCGTCACTAGTTACGGGGCCTTGGGGCCAACGTGGGAGGAAGTCGAGAGGTTTATGCAAACGAGGGCATCGAGACTCTTCGAGCCCTAGCTGAGCGTGTGATCCCAAACCTTTAACGATTCAATGAGAAAGCGCTTCGGTTCGGTCTCGTTTAACGACGGCGCGTTGACGTGCAGCGAACCAGTAAAAGAATGAGGGCGCGAGATTGCGAACAACGTTGAAATATGAATGAACGCTGGAAATCTCAATGTGTTGCGTCTCGTTTGTTCAAATCAAAGAGTGAACAAAGCGAAAGGGGGAAAAGGTTTTTAGACTGATTTTAAAGATAATACGATGTGAAAAGTAAGAAAGAAACATTGAGTAAGAGTTTATGCAATATATGTTACGGGCGATGTACTTACGAAGAAATAGTTTCCACAGCGGGCTCTTCGTTAGCAATCTTAGCGGGTTTTAATCTGTGGTTTGGATCTACCCTTACCTTGACCTTAATCTTATTAGCTTTAGTAGCAGTAGTGTTTTATTTCCAAATAATTATATGGAAACTGGAAAAACAGAAGTATCTTATCAAAATGTACGTCAAAGATAATAAATTGATAATTGATACTTGGATTCCCAAAGAGCCGATCTATAAGACGAAGACTTCGATACTCCTGATAAAGCACTCCGCTCCATATACAGCTAGGCACTCGATCCCTAAAACCTTAGAGTTCGACTTACCTGTAAGGGTAAGGAAAGTAAAGTTCAGGATTCCCAGCCCAAAAATTCACGTTTTATTCACCAAGTATTTGATATCGTTCCTCAGATTCGGATACAGAGACGACCTAAACGGTATCGGTTACTTTTACGTTATAGGACGCGGCTTTTACCCTGGGTTAATTTGTGGTCTAAAGATGAATTACAACGAAATCCCTATGAGCAGTCCAACGAACGACAGGGCACGGTTGAAAATAATTCGTGATAAAGTCGTTAGCGGTGACGTGATTAGCGAACCAGAGCCGGCTTTCGAAGGTTACTTAATCGACGACCGTTTTCTGGTCGCTGGGGACGTCGCAGTTAATTCTCTAAACGAACTCTCTAGGTATTCAACGGTGGAGGAGGGGCCCGAAGTCGACTCATGTGTTAACGTTGAGGAATTAGTCGGTAAGTACGGTTTGCTGAGCGAAGACGCAATTCCCAAGAAGAACTTCGCCAACTTAGATGTTGACGAGTACGTCGTTGATATTTATGACAAAGTCGTTAAGAAGCTGGTCGTTCGCTCTTGTGGCACTTTGTCCTACGATGACGTCGTTTTGGGCGTCACTAACAAGGGCAACTTCGTGCTTTTGAATAAAAAACATGAAATTTTGTATAAGCTCGGTGAAATTAACGAAGTGGATCTCGTTGCGATTAAATCCGGAAACGTTGTGTATAAACTTAACACGAGGAGCCTTAACAAGAACGAGATCAACAGGGTTAAGAGGCTTGAAGGGGATTTGGCGTTAAACGTCGTAGCTAAAGACTGCTCCTTAACTGTCTTTGCCAATAAGGATATTTTGTTGAAGAACTTGAGGGCTTATGTGAAGACTAAGACCAAGGTTAACCAATCAATAACTAACGCGGAACTACTTAGATCTTCGTTGACTGACGATAAGGTCGATTACCTCCGTTTCTTTCTTGATTTCGTAGACTTTAGAGGTATTTAAAGTAGAAAAAAGGAAGAATCTTCAATTTGTGGGCTCTTAAGTTCAAAACTTCATAACTAATTTGAGTATTACCCGAAGAGCTAATCGTAAGTTAGAGTGTAAGCGCACCCAGCTCTTAATATCGTTATATAAGCGCTTCTGACAGGGAGCTGTTCGAGGACTTCGACGAGGTCGAGGCTAGTGATGTCAGTCGTGTAGGTTCGCCTTCATCATTGTAGGTTCACTAAGTTAAGCCTCGGTCTCGTAACCCTTATTAAACCCCGATTAGAGGATGATCTCAAAAAGAATGCCTCCTAAGTATCCGTTCGTCTTATTGCCGCTTTTCCTAATAACTTCATATTACTTTTACAAGATAAACATGTATGGGATATCTGCGATATATATCCTTCTTTACCTATTTTTCTTGCTCTCCTACATACTTGCGAGGCACTGGATAATACCTTCAATCTTTAACTTTCTTCCAGGCTTAATACCCGGATTAGTGACAAACCAACTGGCGGCACTAGCTAATCAGTTCCCTTCAGAGGACTGGTGGACACTTTTCAATACATTTGCGGTCCTCGGTATTGGAGCCGGGTTCTCTCTGAGATACGGGTTGGCAGGTTACAGTAGCGCGAAAGGATTTAGGAAAGGATTTAAGGTCTTTCTGATCATCGTTGGGGTCCTTCTGGTCGTCCTGTTGATTCTAGCTAGCGTAGGTATTGTTACAGGCTCCGGATTATCCCCAATTGTTTGGGTATTCTTGATATACCTTATCTCACCAATTTACTTCGCGACTTCGATAGTTACTCAACTAAAACACTCGGAATACAAAAGATCTAGGAGTTCCTTAAGTGGTTCAAAAACCTCCGTACAAAAACACACAACACCCCCAGTTCATTTCTGGATCAGAGGACTGCCAAAGGGCACACCCGTAATCATTGTTGTTAACGGAGCAGCGTATACAACGACCTCTGGTTACTTGAAAGTCCGACAGAAAGGCGTCAATGAGTACCGCTGGAGCGCTCTAGAAATTACGGTGAACAACAAGACCTATGTCCCACACGTAAGGAGCGGCGTCCTTAGTCCGGGACAGGGGATTATGATAAACTATTACCTCGCCACTCAGACGCAAGCTCCCCAGCCGAGCCAAAGCAACCAGTACGTGACCTTCATAGTACGCGGTCTACCGCCCTCAAAGAAGGCGACAATAATAGTAGAGGGAATCGCTTACACCACGGACTCCAGGCTCGTGGTAAGTACCATGGGCAATTGGGTGGCAAAGGGCGTTAAGGTGGGAAACGAGGTCTACAACCCCTACCCGCACAGAGGTTTCGCTAGGTACGGCGACGTAATAACAATAGAATACCGCAAAGTCAGCGTCGTCGGGACGGCTAAGTCTAGGAAGCTTTCACCCAGAAAACTCAGTAGCTGGAACCCCAAAGTATGGGTGGGTAAGACGCTTTACGTGTACAAAATAATAGAAGTAGTGGGAGAGGGAGGGAACGGGTACGTCCTAAAGGGAGAGTATAACGGGAAGGAAGTGGCCGTGAAAGTACTGAAACTGGATTACGGCAACGCGAGCCAGTATTTCAAAGATCTGATCAAGGAGTCCTCCAACCTAGTGGCGATATCCTCTAACCCGAAAGCGGTAAGGATCTACGGCGTATACGTAAACGAACAGGTGATAGAGGACATACTCAAGGGCAACCTGGAGTTATACGAAACGCACCCGCCGATGATAGCGATGGAGTTCATGAAGGGAGGCACCTTATCTAACTTACTTCTCGACGACTCGTTCTTCTACTCTAGCAAATGGGAGAAAACGGTCTACAGGGCGATAAGAGACGTGGCCGAGGCTCTGTATTTCATACACTCACAAGGCTACGTGCACATGGACGTTAAGCCACAGAACATCTTCCTGACAGAGAGGCCGAGTCAGCCGTACGAGTTGAACAACGTTCAGTTCAAGTTGGGCGATCTGGGAAGCGCGGTGAGGGTCAACAGCAGCATCGTTCAGTTGACCCCCAAGTACTCACCTCCGGAAGTTTACCAGAGCGTGGCGAAGCCCACGATCGATATATTCGCCCTGGGCACGACGATGTACGTTCTGCTGACCAGGAAAGAGGACAGGCCTGATCTGAACGAAATGGAGGAGGCTTTCGACTGCTACGTTAAGGGCGACGTGAACTGCGTGAAGCTGAAGGTAGAGACGGCGAAAGCGAAGTTAGCGAAGTGGACCCCCAACGTACCCGATGCGGTAAGGCCTCTGTTAACTCGAATGGTATCACCGGACCCCTCGGTGAGACCCACCGCTAAGGAAGTCGCGGAATATCTAGACAGGTTAATCCCGTAGAGAGTGATAAACCCATTCATCCCTCGCCGGTGCCTCAGAGTTCTTAGCTTGAGGAGACGTCAAACCCCCGCTAAAGGTGAGGGTTAAAACCGAATGTTTAAGTTCAGACGGCTTCAACCCAAAGGTTCTCACAAGGACATTGTAACAACAGATTAACGGAAGCTCCGGGCAGAAAGTGATAAACCTCGAATGCTTTTAGAGCCTTTAGTGAAGGTAGGTTGACAAAGGCTTCCGAGAGGCCAGGGAGGGTGAAGGGTAAGCTTCGGCTTAACGACTTCCACGAGGACGAGGACCACGAGTGCGGGGGGTTATGCGACATCCCCGACATAACCGAAAGGGACGACATGTGAGGGGTTTAGGATGGAGCTGACCTTCCTCGGCACTGGGGCAGGCTCCACCTTGGGCAGTAAGAGGTTCAAGTCAGGCCTCCTAGTCAGCTCCGGGACTACGAAGCTCGTCCTCGACATGGGCTCTGGGGCGAACTACCGCCTGGAGGACCTGAACGCCCTGGACGTACAGGCCCTGTTCGTCACTCACCTCCACGTGGACCACTTCTCGGGCCTCCTCGACCACTTGGTCGTGAGGAAGCTCAAGGGACTCCCGACCCTGAAGGTCTACTCACCTCCAG
>Ga0326758_100356_pt1 | contig 11019 bp, 12 predicted proteins | sample GCRJH_S_FD_207221 | JGI IMG/M metagenome (GOLD analysis project Ga0326758, IMG submission 207221) | Hot spring sediment microbial communities from Geyser Creek Basin, Yellowstone National Park, WY, United States - GCR.JH_S | ecosystem: Environmental > Aquatic > Thermal springs > Near-boiling... | reverse complement strand
ACCCCTAGATATCTCCACTATAAAGCCTATCAGCATCTCTATCACCAACGCTATTGCTCCATATATTATCCATAGGTGCGGTATTGGTAGGTATAGTTCGAACATCATCACCGCGCATAAAGCGGGCCTAGGGAGACCCCGTGGGTGTGGGTTTGTGGGGCCGCTCGGACGAGGACGTCTATGGCGGCGTAATGCCATTCGTCTTTATACTTCAACAATTCATAAAGCATTTCTGCGGCTTCACGGCTTATTTTACCATCGTAATATGCCAATAACAGCTCACTTCTTATGCGTCTAAGTGGATGGTGCATGTATTTAGCAACGTACCTAAGCAACCTAACTGCATTCTCGCCGCGGAACACTAAGGCAACGGCATTTCCAAGTTGGTTAATTCTCCCAACGATGCCGAACCTCTCGGCAATTATCTCCTTCAGCTTGTCTAGGTTCGCCCTTTTTGGGCAGTCCTTACAGGCGATGATCTTTACCTCTGCATGCAGATATTCCTTTCCAACAGAATTCTTAGACCGTACCATGCGTACCATACCGTCACCGTCAACCACACCCGCAATGAATCTTTCGAAACCATCATCATTGAATTCATTATTTTCAACGTACCACATTATAGCGAAAGCTATGGATACGCCATCACCAACACGTCTGATGTAAAATTCGTTATATTCATTATAAAACTCAAAAATGCTGACCATCATTGCCGTCATGAATGGATTACTCGATGATATTTCTAACCTACTGGTGTTAACACTCATCTTCCGTGTTGAACCGTCCGTTATCTTTAACCCGTACCAGTATGGGTTCCTTGGGTCGCCTAACTCCTCAAGGCCCTCAAGCCAGACACACGGCTCTATGTTGTATTTCCTAAACGTCTCGGTATCAACACCAGCAAACCGCCACAACATCTCACACATCCATGTCTCATTCCAGCCGAACCTCTTTCTCAACAAATCCTCAATCTTCTTGACGACTTCGTTCCTCGTTACCTTGTCTTCCCAGCTAATTCCGCATTTGGCAAGCCACCTTTCAAAACGCACCACATTCGTATGTATGGCTCTAATCACCCAGCCTTTTGATACACCGAGATCCTTAAACATTCTTAGTAATCCACATTTTTCTTCATGATTACTAACGAGCCATAGCTTGCGAATAAGCTCCCTAACCTCGCTTGCAACCTCCTTACCCACTGCATTACCGTCGTGGCATCTGCCTTTGGCCGACTCCTTGAACTTCTTCATGAAGCACTCCTTATCGCCGTTTTCCAGGCACCTCATTGCCTCCTCTATAAGCCTCTGGCATAGCTCCAGCCTGTTCCTCCCCGCCCCACCGGCCGTGGGTTTGCGGGGCCATGTCTCTCACCCACTCAAGTACTTTCTCACTACCTCAACTGCCTCCTCGATTGTTTTGGTGTTCTTTATTTCCTTTATCACCGCCGTATTCATGTTTACCACAAAATAAATTCTCTTTCTGGCCTTGTAACTTTCAGTAATACCAAGTTCATTTAACAGCCACGATATCAAACCTATAGTGGTCGCATCGAAATATCCTTCGAGCCCAAGTAAACTAGTCATTTTCTTGTTGCTAAGGCGTATTATCGAGCCTTTGCTACTCTTAGTGGCTATAAACAATATATTGGCGATAAGCTTGATAGCATTATCTCTACCAACTACTCTATAAGTGGTTCCGCGCCTATCTACTTTAACCTCGAGCCAACTTGGAACCTCTATTATACCATTCGGCAACACCTTCTTAGCGGCTGAAGCAGGCACGGATTCCTGAGGTGCAGTGGATTGCACCTCAGGGCCCCTACCCCCAGGGAGCGAGTGGCTCCCTGGAGTTGCGGGGGTGTTGCCACCCCCGCGACCGGGCGGTACAGCTGATCCTCGACCGGGGCCAGCCGAGGGCGCTGTACCGTCCCCGCTCCTTACAGAGCGGCTCTCGGTGTTCCTACTCATGGTGGGTCACTTAGGGGAAGAAATCGGGACCGGGCGGGAGTACTCCCTCCTCAGGGTGGTCCCTCTACCCGGCCCCGTACCACCACCCAACCCAGGGGTGATGGTGAGGAATTGATAACGAGGATTGGGTTAGGATGGTCGGCGGGCCGGGGGAGGGGCGCCCCGAGGAGGGCGCCCACCCGACTCCGATTTCTTCCCCTAAGTGACCCACCATGGGGATGGCAACACCCCCACTTAGGGGCCCTGGGGTGTGTTGTTTTTGCTTTATCTCCTTTATAACCCTTTTGGTTGCAATAACCCTGTGCTTCAATGACTGCGCCTAGGGGTGGGGTGTTCTTACCTCCCGATAATTGCTACCTAGAATTACGCGGTGGTTGAACCCCTATGGTGCTTGGTGCGGCTGGGTGTTGCCCCTTGTCCTCCTCAAGACCCATCCCCCGGCCCCTCCTCCTGCCGGCTCACCGAGCCCTTGGAGCACTCGCCCACCCATTGGGCCCGGTGGGTCGGCGTCCCCGCTGGAGCCAGTGCCTTGGAGCACTTGCCTACCCATTGGCGCTGGGCAGCGGGGTCCCCCGTGGACGGGGCTCGGCTCAGCGCCGGAGCCCCTACTATCCAGGGGATTAGGAGGAGGGGGGTAGAGGAGGGGAGAGTGGGAGGATGGGGTTTTGAGGAGAGGGGCGTAAGCGTCTAGGCGGCATTGTTTTTGGGAGACTTTATTTTTGAGTTTTGCATGGTTTTTTGTGTTAATGTTCGGTGTTGAGGTTTTGTGTTGGGTTGTTGTGGTTGAGTTGTTAGATTGTTTAGCCTGGTCGACTTCAACCACATCAGCATAACATTTATGCATCACCAAGTTATAACCGACGCTGGGCAGCAAATCAATTAGTCTTCTACACAGCTCACTCTCCATGCACTTACTGTAAACATACCTCCACAACGCGCAATCTACACCATTATACGTCAGTAGCCACGCCACTGGATAGTTTCCCCAACCCACACCCACAGGTGTGAGTTGGGTTGATGCCGCATTGAATCATCCCCAAGCCTCCGCCCCGGCTAGACCGGGGTGGTTTGCTTGGGGACTCATCCTCTATCTTTCTACCATCTTAGTTATTGGCTTTAAAAGACAGCGGTTCTGGTCCTCATCAACCCCCGGGCTTCATCCCCACCCTCAGCCCAGCCCCACCCAAGCCGGGCTGGGGCGGGTCAACCCGGGGTTTGCAACGATGCGGCTATGTATTGATGATTTCGATTTCGTAGTTTTTTAACTCGCTTTCGAATTGGTGGAAGCGTTTGTCGACTAGGTAGATGTTGGGCATCCTATCCGGTGGTGTTGGTGATCTAATGACCCTCCCTATGATTTGTGCGATCTTTACCACGATCAAGTCCCTTGGTTTTACTCCTCTCATCTCCAATCTGTGCATTGCGGTTGGTTGTAGTGCCGGTAGTCCTAAAAGCACTAAATTGTCAAAGCAATCGAGATTTATGCCTTCAGCATATCGGCCGTATGCCCGAAGCACAACCGTCTCACTCTTAAAATCACATGGTGTCTTTCCCTCTAGTTCATCCTCATAAATAACGCCATCCTTATTATTCAACAGTAATTCACGCGCCGCGGTCGTAAAAATCACAGTAGATGGCCTTAGGTATCTCTCGGCGACGTACCTCCCAATCTCCTCCCTCCTCTTTCTTACGTTTTCATACGTCAGCACATACTTACTGTCGATCCGCACCGGGACAGCCCAACCCCTCTTGATCGTGATAACATTAGAGCCTAACGAGGGCGGCAGAGTGGCGCTCATATAAACTATCGGCACATTTGTGCTTAAATTCAAGGGCAATTCAAGAGCAGTAATAGTCTCATCATCAGCATCAAAGTACCATATCTGGCTGCTAAGCATTTGTACTACCTCCTCAATAATCGGTTTGAGATCATTATCTTCAAAGGCTATGGTCACTAGTGCATCAATCATTTCATTTAAAACCATTTTAAGGGTCTCAGGGCTTTTGATGATTTGCCCAATCTCATCCTCCTCGAAACCAAGTTTCCCAAGCAAAACCTCCATCGCTCTGGTATCAACTTTATGCATAGACGGAAGGGTTAAATTATGACACTCATCAATAATAACAATTCCCGGTCTCAATGCTCTAATCAACTTGTTTGCTCTGCCATAATGAGCTATTGTAACGTCGAAACGGCTCCGCTCTAATACCGTCTGTACTAAGTAGGGACACAAGTGTAGCGCCTCACTGCGTTCCCTTATCTTTCCAAAATCCACTGAGCTTTGAAAATCGCGTAAATCACTGAGAGATATTGGCCTATTATACTCGCATGAGCGGCAAACACCACGCAAAAACTCAAGTGTATAACCATGAATGCACATTTTCTCACGGCCTGCTGTTGCTAGACATCTTAACCCCAATGCATTACAATGATTAAACACGTGAATACCAATGCTCAACCGTGGCGTAAGCCACAAGGCTGGTCTTGCCCCAAGTTCTTTTATCACGGCTAAGGCAGCAATGGTCTTACCCCACCCCGTGGGGGCTTGGAGGGCCACCCACGGGGTGGAGTTTGACTTCAGTATCTCAACAAGCTTTTTAACGATTTCACGCTGATCTTCTCTAAGTCTAAGCTCTGCCATGGCTACCACCTCAGTAGTACTGCTATTGTTATTCCCAAGACTATAAACGTTAAGACTGGATTGATTATCAAACCAATAACTACGCTTGCCAAGACGCTCAAACCAATTATTGGGGCCCACTTCTTCCTCTGCCTAATGACGCCCCTCTTAACCAGCACCTTGTAGAGCGCCTCCTCAACCCTCTCCTCACTAAACATGCTCCTTATCTCGCTCCTCAACTTCGCCAAATCCTCCTCAAACTCAGTCTCGGTCCTGAGTAACTGGTCGGCCAAATCAAGGACATCCTTGATACCGGCAGCTTGCTCATTGATTATGCTTACGAGGTGCATTATCCTCTTATCAACGATGCTAGACAAATCACTAAGTAGCTTGTTATAGATCTCATCAATCAGCCTCCTGACCGTCTCAGCGCTAACACCTTGTTTGCTTAACTCCTCAATCTCAGCCTTAAGTGTTGAAATGGTGCTATCTATCTTAGCGATCTCCTGGCCAACAACAACCCTAACCAAGGCCCTAATGGACTTCTCATCAACACCTCCCTGGGCGATCCTCTCCTCAAAGGCTTCAAGTTCCTGCCTCACCTTATCCATGATGCGGTTATACATTTCCACCATTCTATCCTCAACCATCTTCTCAATATCCTCAGTATCACGCCTACCCGCCCCACGGCCGGTGGTTGGATCAACCCCAAGGACTCGCCCCGGCTAAAACCAAGGCGATCTACCTTGGGGTCTCATTGCTGCGAAAACTCCCCACTAGATTAGTAAATTGGTTTAAAAGGGAGGGGTCGCTCGGTTATGGCTTCTACGAGTGCTAGGTAGCAGTGAATCATCGAACCTCGCCCCTAAAGGTGGGGAGGGTTGCCCTATACCTAGTAGCCTTATTAACCTGGGCGTTTCAGTTCTTTTGGTGGTTTGTGTGGTGTATGTCTCCATCTACGACCTAGGCCTTGATGAGCGGGTGTTAGCCATGGACATGTTGGTGGTCGGCGTAACCCCCAACTCAACCAAGGAGGTCATGGGTTTCTTGACGCGGGCCTTCTCGAGGCTTGAGTTCGACTACACAAGGGCCTCTGGGAGGCTTGCTGTGCTGGGGCAGTACATCTCGGACCTCGCTAGGGGCAAGTTCTTCATAGCCCGTGTGCCCGAGAACACAAACATACTTGTTGATCATGCAGGTCTTGAGGATGCCGTCGCCGAGGCTGAGGGGCGCGGTGAGAATGTCGTGGATTTGTTCATTGACTCTGGGTCGCCATTCAGGTACATATACATTGTTAAGAGGGGTTACCCGAGCAACCCGTTTACTAGGGATGCCCTTAATTTCCGCATTATAGGCCTGGGCTACCCAGGCCTCAGGAGGGTGAGCATCCTTGTGGACTTCACGCAAAGGCTGCATTCATGCTTGAGTGTGTGGTGTACGGAGGAGTTCCTCGAGGAGGTGGAGAGATTGGCGAGGGATGGTGAGTTGCATATAGTCGCCCACCCAAGCATGGAGTGGACCAAGAGGAGGTTGGTTGAGGAAGCCCTTGGGTTGAGCAGGGCATTTACCACGGGTGGTTCAGCCCAAGGTCGTGTGCTTGATTGCCATAGCTGTTAGTGTTAAGTGAGTTGTTAATGTCGTAATTGCCGGGGTTAGGTATCTTCATTGATGAAGTTCCCTAATGTGGTGGGTATTGGGTTTAGTTCGTAAATTTCAATCGATGTGCTGTCGCCTATGCGTATTAGTGCATTGTTGAAGAAGCCGAGCCCCCTATCGTAAATTAGGAACGCACCGGCCCGCGGGTCTCCCACCCTGACTCTCACCACCTTGCCGTCACTGCGCCTGTAGTATAGCGAGACCTTTGCCCTTATCTTGGCTATGTGTACCTTGCCGTCACATGTGAACGTGATTATTACGTTACCGGGCTTTAATTTGAGGGGTAGTAGGATTGCTACCAACACACCGCTGGATGCGCCTGCTAGGACGAGGGCGGAGTAAACCTCGATGTCCGCACACCCCAACCTTCTGCGTATCTCACCCAGAAACCACCTAACGAATCCCCTGTTGTCTAGCACCTCGGCTTCGCTCTTCATCCTAACCACCGCTTAACCCCTTGATTGCCGGCTCAAGATCTATTACTGCCTGCCTCTTTATTGGCCCGGTGATTATTAATGCCTTCGTGGTTAGCCCTGCCATGTGTGGTGGCAGTGCCGTGGTTAGCCACTTGACGTCCTCGCTGGTTAGGTTAAGTGCCTCGGCTACCCCCTTGACGTATGCGTCGCTCCCTCCTAAGACAATCATTAGCGGTATGTTCTGCAACACGCTTGTGTCTATGCCGGTTATTGTCTGGCTAACCATGATTGTGCCTAGGCCGAACTTCCTCGCTCCCCTAACTATGTACTCCATCAGTGGGTTACCCAGCACGAAGTAGGCTTCATCAATCACCATTAGTTGGCTTAGGTGCTCGCTTATTGATTGGCTCATCATGAATGTGTGGACGTGATCCGTCACGACGCCCATTAGGAAGCTCATTAGGTCTGGGCTTGACCTAACCGTGCTGAAGAGCAAAGCCTTGTTGTTAAGTAACTCTGAGGTGGGCACAACCTCTGCGTTCTCTAGGTAGCTCATCAACCTATCAAGTGCTAGGCCCACCATTTCATCATCAGTCCTAGCCCTGATGAACTCCATGGACTTGAATAAGTCCTTGTACAAGCCATTCGCGTAGATGGCCTTCAGGTCGGGCAAAATGGCTTCCGGCCTTATGCCCAGTACCTCGAAGTTCATGATTAGGCGTTGAATCCTCTCGGCATCCGTGACACCATCCAACTCGAAGATGTTTATGAACTTCCTAGTCACGTCGATGGGCTCAATGCCTGGTATCCTTAGGTACTCGCCGTGTGGGTCTAGTATCAATGTCTTGATACCACTCCTCATCAGCCTATAAAGCAGCGTGCTCACGCTCCAAGTCTTGCCCATGCCCGTTGGACCAACTACCAAGCCGAAGCCTGAGGGCAGTGAGTCGAGGTCGATCCATAGTTCGTTGTTCTCACGGTCCCTGCCTAGGTACACCCTTGCCCTCAGGCTCTCCGAGAGTACCCTTCCTCCGTGGAATATTGGTATTACGGCTAAATCATAACCGAGCTCATCAATGCTTGGCATTGACCAGAGGTGCATTTGGGTTGTTGTTCTAGCGGTGAAGAGTAACGGTACTGTTGATTGCCTATCGAGAGCCAACATAGCCCTCACGGGCTCCTCGCTCCTCTCGTTGATCCTCTCTAAAACAACTGCCCATTGAGAAGCTTTGGGTATTGCTCTCGGGTTTTCATGCACTATGAGCTTGGTGTGGCTTGAGACAACGGTCCTGGAGACCTCGCCCCTGAACTGCGGGTTACCGCTTATCGAGAGCATGAAGTTGTCGTTACTCGCAACAAATGCCTCCGCTATCGACCTAATATCATCCTCGGATGGCTTAGTGAACAATAAGCCACTCGCCGTCAACCTGTGGCTCAGCCTCCCCAACTCACCGCCCTTGATCACGCTGTAGTTACTCCTAGCCCTAATCGCCAGGGCGTTTAGGGCGACTAATGCTATTAAGCCGTAGATTCCCATGAGTAGGAAGGCTAGGAAGTCGAGGATTGCCAAAACAGCGATTAACCTAGCCAATGATGGGTCCCTCGGGAACCCAACGAGCCTCTTCAATTCACTCTTCTCCACAAGGCTCAGTATGAAGTACTGCCTGAGTAACGTCTCCTTAGCCTTAACCCAATCAATGAACTCGTTCAAACCACTCTCGCTCGGCTCAACCTTCTTGCTCAACCTAATGTACTTGTTCTCTCCCAATCGAATGAAGGCGAATGCCTCGTTAGGCATTAGCGAGAGTCTCCTAACGAACTCGTTGACTAGGTTAACATATTGCTGTCCAGAGAGCCTGGATATATCGAAGAGGGGCTCTGCGGTGTAGAAGACGTGGGCTACATTATTGCGATAATCAAAGACGTAGTTATCGAGAACCTCAAGCCTAGGGGCTAGGCCGGGGAAGATTAGTGAGTAGAGGCCGTCGATGAGCCAGTCCCTTGTTTCCCTGTAGATGAGTAGTGGTATTAGGAGTAGGGATAGTGGCTTGTAGGCTATTCCCATTATTATGATTGCGATTAGGAGGAACCACCTGATTTTGACGCTGAGACCCACGCACTAACGCTAATCACTTTTTAAGGCCCTTGAAACCAAGGCTCCTAGGTAGTCCGAACCTCCTTTTAGTCTCCGTTTGGGTTAGCAGGTTCTTCAGTTCATCGACGCCGAACCTGTAGCCGTAGCTGTTGATTACTGAGACCAGGTAGTCCCAATCCACGAAGCCCTCTTCAATGTACCTCCTGAGGTATGCGTCGTTTAAATACACTGGGTCGTACTGGCTCGCCAGCGCCAGGGCGATTTCCAACCTCAACCCCCTGGAGACAACCTCGTTAAGTAGTCTGTTTACCGAAACCGGCGTGTAGTTGGTGTAGAGGTCAGCCAGTACCTTCTCACAGAGGTTCCTCAGGGGTTTGGTGCACCTTTTGCTCCATTGCTTGATGGCCTTATAATCAATCGATGGCCTAACCTCGATGTTTACCCTCCGCTGCCTAAGCTTAGGAATCAATTTCTCCAGGTTTTGATCGATTTTATCCAGCCTGTCCAACCCCTTATCTCTCGCTTTCCCCTTGCTCATTGCTTGCACCTCGCCTTAAGCCACTTCTCGAAGGCATCAGCGAATACGTCGCCGACCTTCCCCTTGATCATGGTTATCCAATCCTCGGGCTTAAGCTCTAGTATTGGGTTGTCACTCATGACCAGCCTACTTGCCACAATGGCCCTCTCGATTGGGTCGAGTGAGTCGAGTTCGGCGAGTATCGATAAGAACCTTGGGCTGCCGGCTGGGACTAGCCCGAGCTTGGAGGTGATGGTTTGGGGCTGGCTCGATAATTGAGACACGTTGGCCACACCAGCGGTTTGGCTTGGTAATTGCCCACCCACTGCCTGGGCTTGTACCGCTTGTTGTTGCTGTTCATCACTGCCGAAACCGAGTTTCCTTAGTTTGCTTATTGCGTCGCTCATCGACTTAGGCGCTGATGCGTTTTTAAGGGGTGTATCGTTACTGTGGTCTTTTAAACCATGTTATCAACAATTGATGTTGAGGATTGCGAAGTTGCCCTACAAGGTGCGGGTCTACATAAACAACCAAGTGCTGGTGCCTGCATGCCTAGTCAAGGCCTTGGGTATTGAGGGTGTTAGGTATGCCGACATAACCATTGGGTTCAAGGGTTTTACTATCACGCTGGAGAAGGTGAAGCTGCTGAGGCCTAGGCAAACGGCGAGTAGGCAGTTCACGATACCTAAGCCAATTAGGGAGAGGTACGGTGTGAGGCCATTCGATGAGGTTGTAGTGCTTGACATCAAGCCATACGTATATACTGAAAACCCCTAGGCTTATACCCCTAAAAATCGTTTAAGTGTTAAATTACTGCTGGTTATTTATCGTAAACCAAGCAGCGCCTTGATTTGCCCTACTATCTCGTTGTTCATCCTGTTGAATTCCTTAACGAACTTCTCCAGCGAGCCCCTCGGCTCAAACAGCATAAGGGGCTTCAGCGTGCTCGATAGGTATTGCACGATTGGGCTTGCCGGTAGCACGAAAACCCCACCGTTGTGGGCGAATGCCCTAGCCCTACTCTCCACAGCGTCCAAACCGGGCAGCCACTTGTTTAGGATAACGTTGACGATGGGGTTGAGCTTTTGCTGAACCATCAACGGCCTAATAATGTTGTTGTCAAGCTCGGCAAGCACTATGTCTGCGTAATTTGCGTAGTCCATGACTAGGTTTATGATGTTCGAGATTAGGAGCGACGGTAACGCGACCACCTCATCAATGCTTGCCGGCAGGTCGATGAGCACCGCCTGGGCATTTGTGGTTCTGGATGCCGTGATTACCAGGGTTCTTAAACCATTGTAGACTTGTCTCACGTTGATTGCTCGGTCCCACAGGTCCCAGCTCCTCACTGTGCCCGGCGGTATAACAAACACGCTGGGTGCCACATTGCTCCTAACAACTACCTGGTTCACGTCCTTGATGAGGCCGAACATGAAGTCGAGGGCGCCTGGCCTGTCTGGGTTTATGCCGAGTAGTCGGCTTGATGTTTGTGTTGAGTCTATGCCGAAGTCTATGAGGACGACGTTGGCCTTCAACGCCATTGATAATGCAATGGCTTGGTTACTGGCTATCGTAGACTTTCCAGTGCCTCCTTTACGCCCACTGAAGTAGGCAATCGTGACAACCCTAGGGGCAAGCATCACTAATCACTGGTTTTGTTTAAAAAGCCTCTCAACCTCGCTGTCGAGACTTAAAACCTCACTTGGTAGTTCGAGCTTGGGCAGGTTCAAGGTCTCAACAGCCTCTA
>Ga0326758_100355_pt1 | contig 11046 bp, 8 predicted proteins | sample GCRJH_S_FD_207221 | JGI IMG/M metagenome (GOLD analysis project Ga0326758, IMG submission 207221) | Hot spring sediment microbial communities from Geyser Creek Basin, Yellowstone National Park, WY, United States - GCR.JH_S | ecosystem: Environmental > Aquatic > Thermal springs > Near-boiling... | reverse complement strand
CTCAACTACCCGGCTGAGAGGTTCGCGAGGTCGAAGGGCATGCCCATGACGAGCGGGAGCGACGCCCACGTCCTCTCCGAGCTGGGCGAGGCGCCTACTGTAATCAACGCGGCCACGTGCCGCCCTGAGGACGTGATAGAGGCGATAAGGAGGGGCCGCTGCTCCCCGACCAGGGGCCTCATGAGGCTGAGCGCCCTGAGGGAGGCCATAGCCTGGAGCGTTGAGAGGAGGCTCAGGCCCTCAGGGCCATGGCTTGCTGCGCCCCTCGGCGACCTGAAGAGGGGGCTGTAGCTGGGGCTCAGTAGGCCTCCTTCCTTATGTACTTCCTTTCCAGGTAGTCCACGAGGTCCTCGGCCGAGTACTCGCGGCCGAAGGCCCTCCTCAGGAGCTCCTTGGGGGCGAAGGCGCTGCCCCACCTGTGGACCCTGTCCCTGAGGTAGTCCTTGATTGCGCTGAAGTTCCTGGCCTCCACGAGCTCGCTCAGCCTAAGGCCGTGGGAGTTCATGTCCTTCAGCATCATAGAGGCCACTATGTTGCCAAGTGTGTAGGTTGGGAAGTAGCCAAGGGTGCCGTGGGCCCAGTGCACGTCCTGCAGCACGCCCTCCGCGTCGCTCTTGGGCCTGACCCCGAGGAGGGACTCCATCCTCTCGTTCCAAATCTCAGGCAGCTCCTGCACCTTGACCTCCCTGTTGAGCATCTGGACCTCCAGCTCGTACCTCAGGAGTATGTGGAAGTTGTACGTCACCTCGTCGGCCTCAGTCCTTATCAGGCTGGGCCTCACCTGGGCGAAGTACCTGTAGAGGTCCTCGTCGCTGTAGGCCCTGGTGAAGCCGAGCTCCCTGTCCAGTATCGGCCTTATCACCCTCACGAAGGAGAGGGTCCTGCCAACAACGTTCTCCCAGAACCTGCTCTGGCCCTCGTGGACCCCAAGCGAGGCGCCCGTGCCAATTGGCGTCATGTCGAGCTCAGGGTCGACCTGGAGCTCGTAGGTCGCGTGGCCGAACTCGTGGACGACGCTGAAGAGGCTCCTCTTGAAGTCGAAGCCCTCGTACCTGGTCGTTATCCTTACGTCGTTAACCCCCATGTCTATGGTGAACGGGTGAGGGGAGACGTCCAGCCTTGCCCTGTCGGTCGGGTAGCCTAGGAGGGAGAGGACGGCCTCGTTGACCCTCCTCATGGCAGCCTCCTCGTACTTGGCCTCCTCAAGGGGGCTCGGCGAGGAGAAGTAGCCCTCTGAGGTGACCCTGTCGAGAACCCTCTTCATGGCCGGCTCGAGGACTGAGAAGACGTTCCTGACGTCCCTTGTCCTCAGCCCCTCCTCGTGCAGGTCTAGGAGAGCGTCGTAGGGGTTCTCCTCGTAGCCCAGCTTCTCCGCCATCTGCCTGTTGAGCTCAACTATCTTCTCCAGGTAAGGCCTGAACATCTGGAAGTCAGACTTCGCCTTGGCCTCCCTCCAGGCTATGAAGGCCTCCTGGGACGTCTTGGTCAGCTCGTAGTTGAGGCTCGGGGGTATCTTCTTGAGGATCGTTATCTCACGGTTCAGGACCCTCACGACCCCCCTCTCGTACTCGTTCAGGCCCTCCTGTTTTGACGCCCTCTCGACTAGGGAGACGAACTGGTCGCTTGTGATCAGCTCCTGGTAGAGGGTCCTGAGCTCAGCCATGGCCGTGGCCCTCTCCACTACGCCCTGGGAGGGCATGTAGGTCTCCTCGTCCCAGCCCATGAGGCCCATGGCGTGCCCAAGGGACCAGATCCTCCTGTACCTCTCGAGGAGCTCCTTAATCACGGGGTTCTCGAACTTGGCCACGGAGGCCACCTGCCGGGAGGAGGGCCCTGTTAAATAAAACCGCTCGCCCAGCGGGGGATCAGGTTAACCGTTTTACGTGGCCAGGAGGGGGGTCTGGCGGGGGAGGCCGTGTTCGAGGCCGAGTTCCCTCAGCTCAGGTCCATGACGTACCTTGACTGGGCAGCCGTTGGCGTGCCGCCCCTCAGGTCAATAGGGGCCGTAAGGGCCTACCTTGACATGCTCGAGAGGGACCCTGCCTCCGCCGCCTCGGGGGCCGCCCAGGCGGCGGCCAAGCAGGAGGCGAGGGCAGCCCTGGCGCCAATACTGGGCTGCAGCCCGGACAGGATAGTGTTCACGGGGACCAGCACGACCTCAGCCATACAGGTGGCGGTTGACGCGGTCTCCCCCTCCAAGGGGGACAACGTGGTCATAGCCGACATGGACTTCCCGCTGTTCTACGTTGAGGCCAAGAGGCTGAGCTCAAGGGGGGTCGAGGTCAGGGTCGCCCAGAACGCTGACGGGGACTACGAGATTGACCAGTTCTACGAGCTGATAGACAGGAGGACCAGGGCGGTCATGGTGAGCTCAGTGATGTGGGTCAACGGGCTGAGGCTCGACGTGGCTGAGCTGGCGAAGGTGGCCCACGAGGCCGGGGCCTACGTAATAGTTGACGCCATACAGCAGGCGGGGGCCCTGAGGGTTGAGGCTGACAGGCTGGGCCTGGACTTCGTGGCCGTGGGCTCCCAGAAGTGGCTCATGGCGCCCTACGGCGTTGGGGCGCTGTGCGTAAGCAGGAGGGCCGTGGAGGAGCTCAGCCCTCCCAGGCCAGGCTACCTGAGCCTAGCCGTTAAGGACTGGGACGCCTTCTGGGCGGACCCCTCAAAGACCCCTGCAGGGTGGACTCAGGTCGAGGAGGGCGCGCTCAAGTTCGAGTACGGCGGCACCTTCCCTCCCCTTTCCCTGAAGGGGCTGGCGGCCAGCGCCTCCCTGATAAACGAGCTGGGTGTTGAGAGGGCCGAGGAGGTCGTTCTGAGGCTGAGGAAGGCGCTGGTCGAGGAGCTGGAGGACCTACGCCTTGAGGTGCTCTCGCCGCCGGAGGCCAGGAAGGCGAGCGGCATAGTCCTCTTCAGGGTACCTGGGGGCCTGAGGGAGAACTACGCTGTTGCAACGAGGCTGAGGTCAAGGGGGGTCATGGTCTCGGCCAGGGGGGCCGCTGGAGTATGGGGGATAAGGGCCTCTGTGCACTTCCCTAACAGGGAAGAGGACGTGGAGGCGCTAAGGGAGGCGCTGAGGGGGCTGAGGGACTGAACCTAGCCGTGAGGGGCTCTATCAGGCCTGACCCTAAAGGAGCCACTCATGGCCCAGCGTCACGTGATAGTTAACATGCGCAGGCTGGCAGGGTGAGAGGGTGTTAATTTAGGCTTTTCAGCCCATTTTAGCTCCTGTTAAAACGAGTGTAGGAATGTTCTACCTTTAGGACGTTTCAAATCATAGTGACTGGCTTGTCAATAGATCATCTTAATGGCTTTCGTCAGCTGCTCTTAGCTAAGTTAGGCGAAAAGATTTATATGTAAAGCGTCGGGATCACGATCGTAGATAGACATGACTACAGTTATAGGGTTTAATTGGTTTATGGAGCATGACCATGTCGCAGCGGCAATTGTAGACGGAAGGTTAGTCTTTGCTTCAGAGGAAGAACGGTATACAAGGCATAAACATTCTATATTTGAACCACCTATTAACGCGCTTAGGCAGACCTTTCTCTATTTGAAGAATAGGCTAGGAATAAAACCTAAAGACGTGGAAGCCTTTGCTGTAAATTTTGACCCTAGGCTTTTATCTTGGAAGGTAAGGTTTAATTATGCTCGACTTAGTTTTTATAAATTAAGGGGCGGATATGGAGTACCACTAAACGAATTTAATTATATTACTCTTCTAACGCACATCCTTTCAGGAGATTACCTGGCCTTCGCCCGCTCACTTGTAAGGCACGTAATCCTCAGCCTGGGCGAGGAGGCGCCGAGCGACATAAGGGTCATCCCGGTTCGCCACCATTTAGCCCACGCAGCCTCCGCCTACTACTTCTCGGGGTTCAGCTCAGCCGCCGTGCTCTCAGTTGATGGATCTGGAGAGTATGAGTCTACTGTTATCTGGAAGGTAAAGGACGGGAGCTTCGAGCCGATACTGTCTATGTATACTTCATATGGCTCCCTGGGCCTGCTTTACGAGTTTATAACGCATCGTCTTGAACTAGGATGGCTTGAGGGGCCCGGAAAGGGCATGGGCCTCGCCCCCTACGGGGAGAGGTCGAAGTACTATGACAGGCTCAGGGAGTTCGTTAAGATAGACCCTGAAGGGGACGAGCCGTACGCTATCCTAGTTAATGGCAAGAAGGTTAAGGCTAAGGATTGGGCCGCGTGGGACTCCACTTACAGCTATGTCGCAGAAACCGTCATCGGGGGCAAGTCACTTAACTGGAACCCCAGGGGTGAGCTCAGCAAGGACGCCGCGAACGTCGCCTGGGCGGTGCAGAGGGTGACCGAGGAGGCCATGCTTGCCACAGCTAAGTGGGCCAGGGACCACACCGGTGAGGATAAGGTGGCCCTGGCGGGTGGAGTGGCCCTGAACGCTAAGGCCAACATGGAGATCCACTACGCCAGGATATTTAACGAGATGTTCATATTCCCGGCCGCCAACGATGCCGGCAGCCCGATAGGCGCGGCGGCCTACGTGTACGAGCACGTCCTAGGGGGCAAGATGAGGCACGGCAGGCTCAATAACGTCTACCTGGGCCCTGAGTACTCCGACGATGAGATAAAGAAAGTCGTCCAGAGGAGCAAGTTCAAGGCGGAATATATAGGTGACGGCGTTGGCGTTGTCGCAGACCTGGTGGCCAAGGGCGAGATAGTGACGTGGTACCAGGGGAGGGCTGAGCTGGGGCCGAGGGCCCTGGGCAACAGGTCAATCGTTGCTGACCCGACTAGGCCTGAGTACTGGAAAGTGGTCAACGACATCAAGGGGAGGGAGTGGTGGAGGCCCCTGGCCCCCTCCCTCCTTGACGAGGACAAGGAGGTCTACTTCAGGGACCCCGTGAGCCACGAGTTCATGATACTCATGTTCCGCTACAAGGATGAGGAGGCCTGTAAACGGGTCCCAGTCACTTGCCACGTCGACATGACGGCGAGGCCGCAGACCGTGACAAGGGACCAGAACAGGACCTGGTACGACCTGATCAGGGCCTTCAAGGAGATTAAGGGCGAGGGCCTGATCATGAACACTTCATTCAACTTGGCAGGTGAACCCCTCGTCGAGACTCCTCAGGACGCCATCAGGAGCTTCGCCCTGGGCGGCTTTGACGCCATGTACATGCAGGGGTGGCTGATAAGGAAGAGGTGAAGGGCAAGAGCGTCTCTACTCCTTCAGGACAAGAGATCAGGAGGTTAAACCCTTACTTAATGATTTGATAAAAGTACTAGGCCTTCTGCTCTGGTTGTTTTAAGTCAAGTCGTAGGGCCTGTTCATGTTACAACATAAATAAATAATGAAGAAGCCATGAAGCCTGTTCGGGTCAGATTCCTTGTTAACCCTGAACTCAGGAGACAAGTTGGTGGTCTGTAAGTTAACAACAGAAGCAATAAGAGGCCTTAGCTTTGCTAAAGCTGGCTGAATTATGCCATTGTTTATTGCGACCCTTTTTAAATCTCCACAGCAAAATACCGTCCTTAGATATTGTACTTAAATAGCTTTAGGCGCTGGATCCTTTACCTAAACTTTTACAATGATAAATGTTGACGCCTAGCTTTAGTTCGTGTACCATATGGAGCCTGCACCCGAACCCCAGCTCATTCAGGGATTCAAGGAGCTTCTCGTTGCTGACGCCAGTAATGAAGGGGTACACCTCAAACATTATGTGCTCAAAGGCCTTCAGCCTCTCCCTCTAGGGGCTTCGCCTCCCCTGGGCCTCAGCCCTCCAGGGGGTCTCATCACTGAAGAACCTGTCCCCCAGGAGCGGCTCCCACCACCACCTGTTGTCTAGGTACCACCTCACGGTCTCGGCTATGCCAACCTCAGGCGGCCTCGCCTCGTAGCTGATGCTTGGCCTCATGCAGTACTCCACGTCGTGCCCTGGCCTGTCCTCAACGTGCTTCACCTTGACCTCCATTCCCATGAACTTGCCGATCAGCTGGAGCACCTGGAGGTTGGTCAACATGTGCCCTCCTGGCAGGTTGTAGGCCCTCCCGGCCTCGCCTTTGAGGGCCAGGTCCACCAGGAGCCTCGCCGTGTCCTCGACGTACATCCAGTCCCTCCTCTGGAGCCCCGAGCCGTAGAGGGGCACCTCGAGGCCCAGCAGCGTCCTGATTATCGCCTTAGGTATGAGCTTCTCAGGGTGCTGCCTGGGCCCGTAGTTGTTGGAGGGCCTGGCGATGAGGGCCTCCACCTTGTACGTCCTGACGTAGGCGAAAACGAAGTGCTCAGCTGAAGCCTTAGAGGCGCTGTAAGGGGACGAGGGCCTGAGCGGGGAGGACTCGTCAGCGCAGCCGTAGACGGAGGAGTCGCCGAAGACCTCGTCAGTGGAAACGTGGAGCAGCCTGGCCCCAAGCCTCCTGGCGGCCTCGAGAACGTTAACGGCGCCCACTACGTTAGTAGTAACGAAGTCCTGGGGCGCGTATATGGACCTGTCAACGTGGGTCTCGGCGGCCAGGTTGATTATGACCTCGGGCCTGAACCCTGAGAGGACCTCATGGAGCTCAGTCCCCCTTATGTCGCCCCTGACGAACTCGTAGTCGGCCCCCCTCAGGTTCTCGAGCCTTCCAGCGTAGGTTAGCAGGTCAAAGACGAGGGGCCTCACCCCCCTGCTGTTCAGCTCCCTCACCACAGCGGACCCTATGAAGCCAGCGCCGCCTAGCACCACTACCCTGACCGACTCCGCCAAGGCTCACACCTCCAGGGATGAGTTCTCGCCAATCACTAACCTCATGGCCCTGGGCCTCCTGTCACCCCTGACGACCCTGGAGCCCTGCCCTATGATCGAGTCCCTCAGCGACACCCCCCTCACGGTGGCCCCGTCCAGTATGACTGTGTTCTCGACCTCTGACTCCTCCACGACGCAGGAGTCCCCCACCATTGTGAAGGGCCCCACGTAGGAGTCCCTGACCTCCGATCCCCTGCCTATGAAGGCCGGGCCCACCACCCTGCTGTTAACCACCTTGGCCCCCTCCTCAACTATTACCCTTCCCTCAACCGTCGAGTTGACCACGTCGCCCCTTATTGACCTCGAGGCGTGCCTGTCAAGGAGCACCATGTTGGCCTCAAGTATGTCTTCTGGCGTGCCAGTGTCCTTCCACCAGCCGTCAACTATGTCGTAGCTTACCTCCCTCCCCCTGTCTATGAGGCCCTGTATCGCGTCAGTTATCTCAAGCTCCCCTCTCCAGCTGGGCCTCAGGGACTCTATGACCTCGAACACCTCCCTGGTGAAGCCGTAGACGCCCACGAGGGCCAGGTCGCTTATGGGCTCCCTTGGCTTCTCAACAACCCTGACGACCCTGTCGTCCCTTAGCACAGCGACGCCGAACCTCTGCGGGTTAGGGACCCTTGCCAGCAGCAGGGAGGCGGAGCCCCTGAAGTCCATCATCCTCCTAAGGTCATAGGGGACGACGTTATCGCCCAGGTAAACTATGAACCTGTCACCCACGAGGTTCCTGGCCCTGTATATGGCGTCCGCCAGCCCCCTGGCCCTCCCCTGGTAGACATACCTTATCCTGAGGCCGAGCCAGGAGCCGTCGCCGTAGTACTCGACCACCCTCTGGGGGTTGTTGTCCCCGAGCACTATGACCACGTCCCTCACGCCGGCGTCCCTGAGCTGCTCGAGGACCCACTGGGAGACGGGCTTCCCGGCTACCTTGATCAGCTGCTTCGGGCCCGTGTGCGTGAGGGGCCTGAGCCTAGTCCCCTGGCCTCCGTGCAACACGATGGCCTCCATGGCCTCACCCCGCCTTGACCTGCCTGAGGTTCTCGCCGAGGCTGTAGAAGTCAAAGCCAAGGATGGCCTTGGCCCTCGATATGTCAAGCGAGGAGTCCTTAGGCCTCCTGGCCACCCAGCCGCTGACGCTTTCGACCTCCCTTACCAGGGACGGGTCGAGGCCGTTGGCCTTGGCCACCTCAACAGCGAGGGCGTACCTTGAGACCCTCTCCCCGGCCACGTGTATCACCCCGCTCCTCCTCAGCTCCACGAGCCTCAGTATGGCCTTTGCCAGGAGCCTGGCTGATATGGGGCTGTAGTAGCCCGCGAACGCCTTCACCTCGGCCCCCTGCCTCAGCTGCCTCAGCACGTAAGAGGGGAAGCCCCTGTCGTCGCTGAAGACGCCAGAGGTCCTCACTACGAGGGAGTCGTCGTAGGAGAGCGCGTAGGCCTCCCCGAGGAGCTTGCTGAGGCCGTAGTAGTTTATCGGGTTCGGCTCGTCCTCCTCCCTGTACATGCCCCTCTCGCCGTCGAATACGTAGTCTGTGCTCACGTGGACGAAGTAAGAGCCTGTCACCCTGGCGGCCCTGGCCATGTGCCTCACGGCCTCCGCGTTGACCTTAAGGGCTAACGCCCTGTCAACCTCGCACGCGTCAACGTCTGTCATGGCCACCGCGTTAATCACAACGTCAGGGGAGAGCCTTATTATCAGGTCCTCGAGGAGGTCGAAGGCAGTGACGTCAAGCTTTATGCCGAAGTCCAAGGGGTCCCTCGTGTGGTATGTGTAGAAGACCTCCAGGCCCCCCGCGCCGTCTGCCTTGAGCTGCTTTATGAGCTCAGAGCCCAGCTGGCCGGCGCCTATTATGAGGTACCTCAAGGCACCAGCCCCCTCGCCAGCGCCTCCCTCAGGGTGGGCCACCCCCTGTCCTTCTCCGAGAGCGTTGGGTTCGGCAGGGGCCACGGTATCCCTATGTCAGGGTCGTCCCACCTTATGCCCCCTTCTGCTTCTGGGGCGTAGTCGTTGTCAACCAGGTAGACCACTATGGCGTCATCACTCAGGACCTGGAAGCCGTGGGCGAAGCCCCTGGGTATGTAGAGGGAGTAGGCGTTGTCCTCAGAGAGCCTCACGGCCACGTACCTCCCGAAGGTCGGCGAGCTCGGCCTTATGTCTACCGCGACGTCAAAGACCTCGCCCTTGACGACCCTCACCAGCTTGGCCTGGGCCCTATCACCCCTCTGGTAGTGAAGCCCCCTTATGACGCCCCTCCTGGAGTAGGACTGGTTCTCCTGCACCACGTTAAACCTTATGCCTGCGGCCTCGAAGGCCTTCGAGGCGAAGGCCTCCATGAAGTAGCCCCTGGGGTCCCTGAAGACCTTGGGCTTAACGAGGACAACGTCTGGTATGTTAAGCCTTTCAAAGTCAAATGGCACGGCGTTCCCTTGGTGGAAAAGGGCTCTCGGCTATTTAAGCCGTTAGCGTGAAAAGCGGGTCGCCCTTGAAGAGGCATGTGAGCTGATCAACTAGCTAAAGGGTTTCCTAGTGTGCGTAAGCGCGGCCGTCAACCTAGTTTCTGGCGTATAGGGCCTAGGGCTCAGCCTCCTGGAGCTCCCTCTCAATGGCCTCCCTGGCCCTCTCCACTACGTTCCTGAAGTCCCACTTCTTGGCGGTCTCCAGGCCACCGGCCACGAGGGACTGCCTCAGCTCCCCGTTCGTGAGGGCCTCCACCAACAGGTCAGCGAGCTCCGCCGGGTCGTGGGTCTTCGCCACAAGGGCGTTGTAGCCGTTCACCATGTAGTCCCTGTTGCCCTTGGCGTCAGTGCTCACGACGGCGGCCCCGCACGCCATGGCCTCAAGCGGGGGCAGGCCGAAGCTCTCAGCCCTGGATGTGAACAGGAAGACGTCAGAGCCGCTATAGATCCCCGCGAGCTCCTCGTCCGTGAGGCCTTTTCTATAGTAGACGTAGGGGAACTCGGGCCTGAACCTGGACCTCAGCTCCCCCTCGCTGAACTCAGAGACAAGTAGGGCCCTGAACTTGACCCTCCTGTAGGCCATATTAAGCGCCTGGACTGCTATGTCAGGGCCCTTAAAACTTGCTCGTCTTAGGATCACAGAGACCGTCAGCTCCGACCCCTTGTCAACCTTCCTTGGGTAGAAGGCCTCGGAGTCTATGCCGTCGCCTATGTAATAGATTCTGGCCGAGGGGTTCTCAGACCTTATCAGCTCAGTGGTGTATGACGATATTGAGAGGAACGACAGGGGGGCCCTCAGGACTGTCCTGAAGAGCCTGAGGCCTGGCCTTCCCATAGACTCCTCGACCTGCTCTGGGAAGTCCTGCATGAGGATCATCGGCCTCGCGTCGCTTTGAAGGACAGGTATAGCCGTGGGAAACCATGTGGCCACAGCTACGTCTGACCTTATGAGCCTCCTGAGGGCCTCGCCCTCATCAAGGAGGTAGCCAGTGGTCTTTGAGACAAGCCAGCTGAGCGTGTAGAAGCTTACACCTCCTTCCCTGCGGGCTAACTTCTTTAAGAGGTGAAGAGCGGCTGACCAGGATGGAAGGGGGAACTTCTCAACAGTTACCTTATACTTTGTCGTTAGGGCCTTTTCAGCGTCCGGTGAAATTCCAGGCGTAAGGACTTTTACGTCAAAATGTCTGCCTAAGCCTTCAGCAAGCTGCAGGGCTACTCTAAAGCCTCCTGCAACTCCTACATATGGCAATACTATGGAGACTTTAGCCTTCACGTAGTTTTACCTCCATACTTCCCCCTCGTCAAAAACTAAAAGAGTGTTCATATCCCTAAGCTTTATTCTTTAAATATATTATTAACATTTTTAAGTTTTCACGAAATCCATACATCGTCGTCAAGGCCCTCTCGCCGCCGGAGGCCAGGAAGGCAAGCAGCATAGTGCCTTGAGGGCCTTCTCCTTAGCTTTGGCAGGGCTCATCAACTTCAGCTCCGTATAACATGGGATGACCTAAAGATTAATAATGTATAATGCCTGCACCTTAGCGCTGTCTTGTAAGCTCACTACTTCTATTAGGATTTTTGCCTTCTCAGGCTCTTACGAAGGCCCTCTGCAAGTCTGCCTATAATACTTCTCCCTTTAGGCGACACAAAGAGGGGACTGAGAAGGGCGCTTCCCATGACGAAGGCTACGTCAACTAAGCCCTCGGCTCCAACCTTGTAGCACCTCAAGGCCAGCTTAACGTCAGAGAGGCTCAGCCTCAGCTCCGGGGGCAGAGTGCCAAGCTCTGGCAGCGGCAGAAGCAGCAGTGCTCCTCTATTCAACATTTCAAAA
>Ga0326758_100354_pt1 | contig 11049 bp, 8 predicted proteins | sample GCRJH_S_FD_207221 | JGI IMG/M metagenome (GOLD analysis project Ga0326758, IMG submission 207221) | Hot spring sediment microbial communities from Geyser Creek Basin, Yellowstone National Park, WY, United States - GCR.JH_S | ecosystem: Environmental > Aquatic > Thermal springs > Near-boiling... | reverse complement strand
AGCCGAGGCTAGTAATTCGCTAGCCCTGTGCTTAGGTAGGGTTAAGGGGTTGGCTGCAATGTCTATGCCAGGTATAGCCACGTAACCGCGCCCCGCAAAGAACAATGAGTATTCACCGGTCATGTCAAAGATCACGATCCTGCTGAAGAGATTCCTGGTAAGTGCCGTGCTCACTATCTTCCTTGCCAACGTCGTCTTTCCAGAGTTACAATATTTTAAGGCTGGTTACTAGCCCTATGTGAGTATTACCTTCGGTAGTTTCTTCATTGTTTCCGGCTTTACGTGTCTTTGTATTAGGTTTTTGTCTGCGTTGTAGTTGCTCCTTGCCAGTACTGCGTGGGTCATTGGCGCCTTCTCGTTCCTGTGGAGCCTCATCCTCGGGTTCAACTCGGCGTTAACCACGAACCTGAGCACTGCGTGTAGGTAGGCGATATTCCTGAGCACCTCTAGGTCATTGTTGGCTTTAAATGGGACAACAGTTGGGTCTGCGTTCACAGTCCTAAACCAACGCCTATTGAAGCCGAGCCTATTGAGCATGAAGAATGCCGATATAGCCAAGCCGGCGGGCATTGCAGTGAAGACAGGAGTCCTAACCCTACCCGAGTTCTCCTCGGTCAGGAAATCCCTAACAGCCGAAAGCCTAGAGTAACCCCACTTAACGACCTTAACCTTAACAACAAACTCGTCACTACCGCACTCTTCAACATCGACACTAAAGACGCCAACCAGCACCTTGGTCTCAAGCCCAATTAGGTACAGGTCCCTAACACTCCCTATGTGAAGCACTACTGCCCCCCAATGCACTCCCATACAGCCCTCACCTCACTACCACGCAACTTATCAACAGAGGACCCAAAACCCCTCTCCCAAACCAACTCAATAGGCACGCCATACTTCTCGGCACACTTCCTCAGCGTGATCGCGTCTGGCTTTGGTTGTATGTTCACGTTTACCTTCACGGGCATCATTGTCATGCCCGCGCCTAGGCACTCCTTCATCTTCGGCGTCGTCGGCTTTATTATAGCCATTGCCGTGTGTATGTCCCTCCAGTGCTCCTCAAGCTCACCCTTCGTCCTTATTCCGGGCACATCCTCCTCGCCCAACGCGTACTTGTAACTGGGTCTCCTCCTCAACACATCCATGAAGCTTATGAAGGGTATTGGGAACTCTATGAATATCTTGTCCGTGCTCCATATGCTCGATGGGAAGTCCTGGGGGGCTTGGGATATTAGGGCGAAGTAGACCCTCCTATTCCTACCAACCCTAACCAGGCTGCTAAGCGTCGATGCTGGGCTTTGCAGGAATAGGTGGGCCTCATCAATGACTATTATCAAGTTGGTCAGGTCGGACAACTCGATGGCCTTGAGTAGGGCTATTATGTAGAACCACCTCTGGATATCAAACCTAAACGGCCTGAGGTCAATGCCCACGCTCTTACCCCTAAGCCCACCGCTCAGGAATTTCTTAACCAGCGGGTGGGTCTCTGGCGAGTTTATGGCCCAGTGGTGCATGTCGAAGAGCCTCCTTAGGAGGGCTTTTATCGAGTTAGCGTCATCACTAGCCACAACACCCTCCTCAACCAAAGCCCCACAAAGCCTGAAGAGGCCGGTGAAGTCCCTACTGAACCTCCTCACATCGAAGCTCTGCGGTGGGCCGAAGGGGCTTGGCAAGCCAGTGAGCCAGGTTATGCACCTAATCGCGTTGTAAATCATCGGCGATGATAAAGCCTCAGAGACACCAGCGATCTTCAAAACCTCATCGACGACGCTGTGCAACGCGTGGGGCACGAGCTCCACGGGGTTTATTGGGTATAGTGCGTGGTAGTCTGTGAAGCCCTCATAACCACCACCAACATCGAACACCAACGCCGAGAACCCAGGCGGTATCTTGCGCAGGCAGGACCTCATCAGCGTGGTCTTGCCAGTACCCATCGCCCCATAGACAACCAAGTGACTCTCATTATCAACCATCACCTGGAACAAGTCCTCACCCAAGTCATCAAAACACTCAACGGACTCGACATAACGCAACTCCTCATTTTGCTGCTGCCTAGGACCAAGGGCACCAGACCAGAAGGGCGATACATAGGGCTCCCTCTTCCTCCCAAAAAGCCTAGTGAACCAGTTGCCCCAAATCATCGATTAGCCAGTTGGCTGGTTTAAAAGGGAGGGGTCGGCTTCGCCAACGCCTTTTAAACCAGGCATTGATTACCCGATGCTAAACTGCCTACAGTTGAGGATCGGGCTGATTAGGAAGAGACCAATCTTCGTGTGCGGGCTAGACCTCGGCAAGATAGGAAGCGAGAGGGCGTTGCTGGGATTGGGCGAGGTAGCCCTAATAATGAGGGGCAGGGCTTTGGTTGCCAGCGAGAACCCACCATTCGGCTTGCCTAGGAAGGCTTTGACGGTGGTTAACCAAGGCGACGTATTGGTTAAAGCCAAGGTTCATAGGGAGTATTGTTGGGATCGCCTCTTCCTATGGCCTCCTGATGAGGCTGTTGAGATGGTCGAGCACCTAGTCAACAGTGGTTTTGGTCTTGTTGTCATGAGGCTCGATAAGGCTCCCAACCTGTTGAAGCTTTACAAGAAGCCCATGATGGATAACATGATTAGGGCTAAGGACATACTAGACATGCAGGTCCCAATCTCCACACTACCAGTCCAGGTAGGCATACTGGAAATCAAGGAACTAGGTAGGGGAAAGCCGTTCTGGAGCTACGGCGGTTGCATAGCCGGCAGGTACATCAATGATGCATTGTCGGCGTTGGGCTTCAGGGTGGTCTGATGATCCAAATAAACCCATATTTGATCCAGATCTTTGTAGTGATTGAGTCGTTGCTGGTAATAATCTACGGCATAATCAAGGGCGGGTTAGAGATCCGTAGGTTGGTCTTTGCGGGAGCAGCAGTCATCTTCGCATTCACATTGCCATGGGTTTTGAGCCACTTGGTGCCAGGATTCGGCAGTATAACCACCTATCGGTTGTTGCAAAAATACGCGGAGAGCGCCGAAAGCACATGGGGCTTTGTTTACCAGCTCTCATCGAAGGTAATGCTCATTGACGCCTCCGCAATGGTGGCTTTGAACACTCTCGAGTTGATAGGCACCCTCGGCGGCTCATACCCAATACAACAACTCGTGGATGTACTCATGAACCTTGGCTGGACACTGGACCCAGTAGACGCGATTGTCGAGTCCATCAACCACGCAGCACAAGTGCTGGTCGCCATTTTCCACACCATTGCTTGGTTGGCATGGTTCTCATGGGCTGTTGCACCAACGATCCTGGGCATAGCCCTGGCACTCATCATTCCGGAGAGGACTAGGCCCATGGGCACCGCCCTGCTACTGCTGACGTTAGCCATAATGTTCTTCACCTCATTAGTTGGCTACACTCTAGGACTAAACCAGGAGGCCCAGTTAATCAACGCGGTAAACCAGACGCTCGCAACAATCGAGAGCGACCTACCGGCAAACGTGACGGTTAGGGGATACCTACTGCTGCAGGGCAGTTACCCATACTTCGTGAGTGGTCAATTAATGAATGAGACAATGGTCTGCGGACCAGGGGGTTGCCACTACGTGTACCAACCGGTCTCCTGGTTCATTGGCTTCACACCATCGGTCGGAGTCATAGACCAATTCGCAGCGCCAAGCATAAGCAACGTCACGCTGCTCTGGCTAAGCGTGAACCCAATCCACCAATGCAATTTATTGACATGGCCACCCAACAGGAACCTAACCCAGGAGCCAATCCTTGAGCGATGCAACCCACAGCTCTTCGATAATAACGAGACGTTTGCTGAGGAGATAACAATCGAGGTGCCGCCCTTCAACCTAATCACGGAGGCAATAAACGGCACCGAAGTCTATACTGGAGCCTGGGAGTGGGTGGTACCGCCAAGCACATACTCGGTGAGTAGTGGGAACAATACCGTAACCATAAATGCAACAATAAACATACCACCGATGCATTGCATCAACATTACCAATCCGAAGACGGGCACCCATGAGAAGGTCTGCTACCCAGGCACCGCAACTGCCGATTTGTGGGTTTGGGCATCATCGATAAGCTACCCAACCAGCCTAGGCGGAGGAAACTGGTCATGCACGCTCAGCCTAACAAACTCGAGCATGTATAAACCCGTCGACTTAACCCAGGAATTCAACACAATGGAGGCCTTCATGAATAAGTTGATTAACGAGACCAAGGTCTCGAAAAAGCTCATCTACCCAAACGCCACAGTGCCAAGCTACAAACTCCCGAGCCCAACACCAAACGGCTACAGGCAGATGGAATTAACTATTAATTGCATTAATTGGAATAACTACACAGTAACAGCCCCAATCACAATCACGATTTACGGGGTAGGGAATAACCCGTGGTTCGCCTCAGTGCCCTACCTCATAAGCCCAAGCGATGAGTGGATAATCAACACAACAATAGTTGGCGATGCACCACTCCTAATCAACTGGTGGGATGTTGATGTTAAGCAATTCCTCGGTCTCCTCGGTATCCCGATCGCGCAGTGGCTAGCTGAAATAGCCATAATTTATGGCGTGCTCGACGGTGTAGGTTGGTTCTTCGGCTTACCAACAATCCTAAGCCCGGTTTATGCAATAATGCAGGGCGTAATAATGGAATTATCGCTGGTCCTGTACCTGCAAATAAGGGCGATAGGCAGGCTAATGCAGAGGGCCGTCAGGAAACTCACGAAGTCAATAGGCAAAAGGCTCCAGGGCACCCACCAAGCCCTCTCAAACAAACACCCGAGGTTGGCTAAGGCGTTGAGTGCACCATCTAGTGCTATCGGTAGGGCTAGGCAAACCCTCCACGAGCACCTCGGGGCTTGGGCAGCCCACCACAGGGTTGTCAAGCAAGCCCTAGAGCGAGTCACAAGCCCAACCGCAGCGAGGGCTACGAGGATCGTTTTGAACCCGTGGTACTACGGCCTAAGCGAGGTAGAGGCACGCCTAGAAAAGAGGCGTCGGTTGTACGAGTCAATGGGGCTTAATCGAAAAGCCCAGCTGTACAGGTACTCGGCAGCCGCCACAAGGTTCGTTAGGGACTACGGGAAGATTAGGAGCCTAGGCGAGAGGGGTTTGTTGTTCCAATACACAAGGCGTGAGTTATCAAAGCTGGGCGAGGAGCCAACACAGCTCACCCAATCCCTGGCTAAGGAGGGGGAGGGTGGCTTGGTCACGTATAGGCTCGCGCCCCAATCAATACTCCTCGATTGGCCTAGGCAGTTGAGGAGGGTTGCGGGGGCAATCGCCGAAATCACGGAGCGAACCACCTGGGCGGTTGTGATCGAGATGCTTGAGAAAACGCTTGGGAAGGACCACCCCACAGTGAAGCTCGTTAGGCACTACTACAGGACGGGTAATAAGGCTATGGCGTATGCCCTAGCCCTAGCCGCGGCAACCGGCAGGAGGATCATGGATGTTAAGGGCAGGGTACTCCTGACTAGGGAGAACCTGGGCGAAATCGAGAGGGCTCTCAGGAATTGGGAGGGCTTCGCAATAAAACGCATCGGTGATAAAACGGAAGTGTATGTTTACGATGTTAGGCTGACCTACATACTTGAGTCGCTCAAGTCGTTCGGCGGTTATGGCGGCGATGTAGGCGAGGCGCTGGGCAAAGCCATTGAGAGGGTGACAGCCAGGGCAAATCTAACCAGGGGTGCATTGAGGGATGAGTTCCTGGGCGAGGTCGTAAGTAGGCTGAAACCGCTTAGGGACTTCGTGGAGACAACTGGTAAGGGCGCAATAGTGAGTCTTAACCATCCAGTCATCCAGAGATTCATTGACTTCCTAGGCCCGGAGTCTGAGAGAGTGGTTAGGGAGGTGTTCAACACGAGAGGCATGATTGACAAGGACGCAGCAAATGAAGTCATAAGTAGGCTCAAGCCACTAATCAACAAGCGAGTTAATGAGGAGGTTGAGGCTGCTAGGTACATTGTTGCACTTAGGTACCACGCTGGCGAGGTCGTGAGGGAGTTCGCCAGGGAGTTAGGCATAGACAGGAGGGTGAGCGAGATAGAGAGGGAGGTCAAGGAGCTTGGGGACTTCGTTAGGAGGGTCACCATGTCGACACTCCCAATGCCTAGGGAGAGGATTACCAACCCAGAGCTCCTCGGCGAGTTTAGGGGGGTCGGTGGTGGTAGGGTGGTTCTTAGGGAACCACTCAACATGGACATAAGGATCGACCTGCAAACGCCCAAGGAAATACTCAACGACCCAGAGCTATCGCTGTTATACACGGCTTGGTTGGTCAACTACTACGCGGATAGGCTGCACGGCTGGTTAGTGCGAAGCCCAGGCGATGCCATTTACTACACCTCGCTCTACAAGGCACTAACGCCGGAGGCGGAGGTGTTGGCAATACTGTTTGCAGTTGGCATAGACCCAGCGAGGCTCGACTGGGGAGGGCTACTCGACGAAAAAGAGAGGATTGAGGAGAGGATTAATGATGTGAGGAGTAGGATCAAGGAGGCCAAGGGCGAGGGAGAGAAGGCAAAGCTAAGGGAGGAGCTCAACGAACTAAGGGAGAGGTACAGGGAAGTCCTTGGGGCATTGTTCCACTGGGCGAACGCATTCAGGGCATTCCTAGACACACTCCCAAGGGAGGAGCGAGAAAGCATCTACTGGGCACTGCCAGATAAGTTGAGGGACTTCGTAGACACGGCAAGGAACCCGAGGGATGTGTATGAGGCTTACGTGAAGGGCGTCGCCTTAAAGATCGAGGGTTTGAAGAGGAAGATGGGCAGGTCCGGCGAGGGTGAGGAGGAGGGCGGTTGGGTGAGCATCGATGACGTGGCAGAGATGAGGGAGTTGATTAGGGGCAGGTTAATAATGCACGATAGGTTGATCGAGCCAGTCAGGGCTGAGTTAATCGACGCATTAACCGGGAGGATTAACGAAGTGATCAGTGAGTTGGGGAATGACCAGCCGGCGAGGGCGATGCTCGAACAAGCACTCAACGAGTTGAGGGGTGGGGATTTGGACAACGCAGTTAGGCAACTTAGAAACGCCATCGAGAACCTCAGGCGAACCGCCGGGAAGAGTGAGGATTTAGCCCGCAACGTAGGTAGGCTCGATGAGTTGGTTAGGCAGCTCGAGGTAATAAACGCCTTGACGAGGCTAGTGCGAACCTAGGCAACCTCCAACCACCTCCCCAGAGTGAAACAAGCGGCGAACCAGGTTACTACGTTGGAATATTGCAATATAATAACACACCGGGATTAGGATATTTCTTAACTACTCAATATACAAATAATCCAAATCCAAATGGATATTATGATTATTATTATTCAGGATCTGGATGGGGTTCTCCTTGGTGGTCATTAGATACTATTTGGTATCTTTATTATTACTTCTTAGAAGATAATAATGGAAATATAAAAGGATATAATGGAGGAGCAAAATATTTTGCTTTCATGCCACTAGATCAAAAAAGAATCCACAGTATTCCCAACATGGTGTGTTTTGGTTGTATAATTGGTTCCAGGCAGAAAATAATAATATGAATATATTTTTCTTAATGAATGGAAATATTTTCAATTATACACTTGCTGTAGAACCATACAGTTTAAATGGATATTATGTATCTGCAATACCACCAAACCCACCAGCATCTATAAATACAATAACAGGAGAACCAATATTTGTACAATCATACATAAACGCATATAATACGGCATTTAATCAACAAACACCAGGTTTTACTACAAATTATCAAAAGGCTTTAAATAATTATTTACCCTTTACTTCTGGCGATATAAACAATAATTTTATACCTGGAACATTTGGATATGCAGAAGAATATAATAATAATGAAGAAAGGTTTTTTATAAACTATCTAACAGGCAATCTTGATAATTATATAGGAACTCCCTATTTATTTATTTCGGCAGGTTCGGGAGGCGGATCGGGATTTATGTATCTAAATTGGATAATAGTTACTTATGGAATACCATATGTAATAAACATATCTTAAAAATTATCAAAAACTAACTAGGTGGATTATAACTCTGTTGTGGGAGATCAAAGGAAATAGCTGTACCAGAGGGACTAGAAGTTATACCATATGGAATTATTTTATTAGGTAGCACTAATACAGCTCCTCCAAAAACATGTGCGTAATGCTGATATACCATTGTTTGGTATGCAACTGTTCCTGTTGTGTTTGTCCATTGGAATACTGGTGAGTTTCCTGGTAGTCCTGCTGCATATGTTCCTGGCGTGTTTATTGCTACTACAAAGTTGGGTATCCATGGTGAGTATGTATAGAATCCTGCAATGTTTGCTGGGTTTATACTACTTGCTTCTATCACGTAGTATGTTTGTCCATTTATTGTTACCTGTTGAACTGGTACCTGACCTTCAATTACATAGAAGTCCTGTAAAGGTACATATGGTTGATTATTTACTGGATCAGTTTGTCCAACAAATTGATTATTCAATTGAACTATTTGGTTATGATTTTGTATTATTGTATTTGCATATTGTCCATTCCATACTGCATTTTGTATTGTATTTCCATTAGATAATATTAAAGTACCTGTAGGATCTGTATGTCCATTATAATTTATTGTTTGACCATCTGGTACAAATGCCTCATACCCATTAGGAGATCCTACATACTGCACAGGTGCTTGGTGCAGTGTTGGCAATAGGACCAAGGCGGCTGCAACAACAACGACAACGACCACGACGCCGATGATTACGTACTTCAACGCAACCATAACACCACCAAAACACCCACAACAACCAGCCTTTAAGCTTTGCGGCTCGACACAAGCCTCATTGCCTTGTATGTAGGGCAAATGGCGCAATCAGGGGCATTTCGTTGGGTCCATGGGCTTCAGACCCGCCAAAAACCAAGGGGCGGGGCAGGGAGAAACCCCTGGAAACCTCAACCAAGCACCTTGAGTAAGACTCACGAGACCTGGGATCCATACCTAACCCTCAAAATCTGGACCCAAGGGTTGTCACCAAACAACGAATCAACACCAACCTCACTTTTAGCCTCGGTAGACACAGCCTCAGTTTTCATAGACTCAGTCTCAACAGGCTTAGACTCCCTAACGCCGAGCCTATCGAGGCAATCCCTAAGCATAGCCCTTACCTCGTTTAAGCCCTCGACTATTGAGCCACCACCAACCCCACCCTCGTAGTTGTTGAGCAAATCCTCAATAAGGTCGCTCATCGACTTCCCACTTGAGTTGGCTAACCTGGCAAGCCTTTGGTACACGTCCTCCCTAACCTTAACAGTCCTATACTCAACCACACCGAATAAGGCACCTGTTTAAAAGGCGTGGGTACACGATGGTACATGATTCTACATGATACCACACGGAGAAACCAAATAAGCACAATGGTACACGATGGTACATGGAGAATCCGAGAGAGATGAGCGAGTTCGCGAACATGTGTCACAATGGTACACGATAGCACAAAAAACCACGATGGCACATGATTCCACATGATGGCACACGATGGTACACGGAAAAGGCACAATTCAATAATGAGGAACCCGCCCCACAGAGGGGGCGGGGTTGCCCGTGGGTGTGGGGTGGATTGGCCGCTTGGGTGGCGTTTTCTGTATCAATTATGTCGCTTAAAAGTTTTGCGTTCACGCTTATCGCAACCACCCTTTAAAGGCTGAGCCTCAACAATCGATGATTAGGCTAGTCATTGGTAGACTGGACTACAGGGGTATCAATGGTCCACCAGCCATCACGTTTAAGGATTACGACAATGCAATTAAGCTCGGTGGTGTACCGGACATGGAGCTTAAACCCCTAACGAGGCTTGTCATTAACAAATTACTTAATGTATTAGGCATACAATTCGATGCCTCGAGTGCCAAGAGGTTGAGTGATGTCTTTGAGTACTGCGTGCAGTGCAGTTGGTTTAGCGGCTTCATCAACTTCGTAGATGATGCACTACCCGACAAAGCCATTGCCACAGTGCCTGTGCCGATGATTGAGCCTTTAAGCTCAATTATTGGGCTAGCCCTGGCCTTCAACACAGGCTTCGAGACTGAGCTATACAGTGACTTGTGGCCACTACTGACTGACATCCTCTCACAGGCAAAGGCCCTTGGGCTTAGGCTTACAATCCACACCTCGGTGCTCGACATTAATCGAATCTACGCCTTCGATGAGGTGGTTAGGAGAATGGTTAGGCTACCAAGGGTTGACGTGTTGACAGGCTCGACTGACTTCAGCAACAAAATCGAGGTCGTTGGCGAGAGCTATAGGACGCCCACGATTCAACCCAACCCAGTCAAGGTCGAACCCTCACTAACCGAGCCAAGAATTGATGAGGGAGTCCTAAACGCAGTGAGGGCTTTAGGACTTGAGTTGGGAGGCGTATCAACACTCAAGGCGCTTAGTGACCTAGTTGGTTCTGATGCCGTTGTTAGGGCTGTGTCCATGGGCTACCTAACCTACAACCCGATGGACCTAACAGTCAGGCTCTCGGCCAAAGGCTTAGCCCTACTTAGGGCAACCACTGAGGAAGAGAGCCAAGGCGGTGGGGAGGGTGGCTAAACGTTGTTTAGCCTCTAGGGCCGTGTAAATAAGACAAGCGGTTCTAATAGTTTGTTCACGATTTCCGTGGAACAGCCTCCAACGGCTTGCCTTAAAAGCAATGCCAAGCCCACTTGATGATTGCCCAGCGGGTGATTGACCCGGACTCGTTGGTTAGCCTAGCCGCCTCATCATCGAAAACCCCGGAGTACCTAGTCAGCACCCAAGCAATCAATGAGGAGGTCAATGGGGCTAGGGTTAGGTGCTTCATGGTGCCTAGGGCTAGGGTATTCTCAACGCATGAGGTCGTCTACCTAGCCGCAGCCCTAAGCACAGACATGGACACAATCAAGAGGAGGATTGATGAGCTCAAGCTGGGTAGGAAGGTCATACAGAAGCTGTATGCCATAAGGCTCGATGAGGAGCCTTGGTCTACGAAACCGCTGACACTGCCGATACTCTGTGACAAGGATCAAGACAAGGAGTGCATCAACGATTTCGAGGTTGAGCCA